>Ga0163179_10002946_pt1 | contig 11689 bp, 9 predicted proteins | sample AtlANTMetagenome_FD_109643 | JGI IMG/M metagenome (GOLD analysis project Ga0163179, IMG submission 109643) | Marine eukaryotic phytoplankton communities from the Atlantic Ocean - Atlantic ANT 2 Metagenome | ecosystem: Environmental > Aquatic > Marine > Oceanic | place: North Atlantic Ocean... | reverse complement strand
GCATTCCGTACTACGAAGCGAGCGAGCGGGAGTGTAACGTGGCCAACAGCGACAGAGCAAGCTCAACTCGCCTCCGCCCCTCGTTCTTGCAGCAGGCTCAACGACATGGCGTCAAAGACGGGTGACAGCTGATCGAAATCGCGACTCTCCGCCTGAAAAAGCAAAACGTACGATAGCCCACCCGCTGATGTCGTCAGAATGCAAGTTGTCACAACCAGGTCAACATAGGTGAAATGCAATTCGTAGCCGCAGAGCTGCCGACCAGCCAGGTTGCGCTGCATCGTTTCGAATTCAAAGTCTGTTTCGTATTCACGTCGCATCGCATCCAGCATCTCATCAGCCATCGCTTGGCTATCGCGACGATCGACGCTGACAGACCAAAACGCGCCGGTCGGACTATGCACGGAGACAGATCGGGGAAACTCCGAATCCTCCTCTCGAGCAACTTCCCAGTTTTCGGGGTAGACGAAGTTAAGCCCCATCTCACTAAATTCAGCTGTCATGCCAGCACCCTTTTCTTCAGGTCGTTCTCCTTTATCGTATCGCTTGCAGGCCCGATCGAGAAGGGCGTGAAAGCGGTCGCGACCGGAGGCTGTTTTCGTGGGCAAAGGCGGCATTGCGGGGGTCATGAGCCCCTGCTATCGTTCGCAGGCCAAAGAAAGGTCGTCTTCTCGCTGGAAGAGGATCGTGTTTTGTGTTCCGAAGCAGTCCATCGGCATTCCAGAATCTGCCGGTTGTGTCCGATGAAGAAAGAATGAGACCTTTGTCGTGCTTGCCGTAGTTGGAGCGAATTCAAGCGCCTTGACACATTGTTTTCAAGATCATCGGTTTTGGCAGCTCGCCATTCCCATTGTCACCGTAGCTGTGTGCGTCTGCGGATCAAGCGGTTGCGCGACCCTCTCCTCTCGAAATCCCGTTGAACGCAACGTCCTGGCAGCTCGCCACTCCTCGCAACAGGGCATGTCGGCATTAGACCGCGGCCACTTTGTACAGGCCGAGCAATATTTTTCGGACGCGATTGCCCAATGCCCCGACAACATTGATGCTCGCTGCCAATTGTCAGAATGTCTCTGGAAACGGGGTGCACACAACGATGCGATCGATCACCTGTCAGAAGCCTTGGCGAATTCCGAAAACGACGACATTCAGATTCTGGTTCGTTTAGGGCAGATGAAGCTGGAAGTGGGTGAGATCGAGGATGCTCAAGCTTTGGTGCAACAGGCACTCCATACATTCCCGGACGCCGCTCAGGCTTGGCAGTTGGACGGCTCGATTCGTTATCAACAGGGACGGTACCAGGAGGCCTTAGCAAGCTACCAACGTTCTCTCTCACATGCTCCAGAAAACGTTGAGACTCAACTAGCAATTGCTGAGATCTACCATCGGCTTGAGCGACCGGGCCGGACATTAGCGACATTGACAAACGTCGAGCGTAGCCTCCCCGCGGAATATGACAACCAAAGACAATTGACGCTCAAGGGAACAGCCCTGAATCGCCTGACTCGTTATGAGGAAGCGGTAAGCGTGTTAACTGCAGCAATACAAGTTGAGACGTCGTCTGCTGAGTTAATGGAGCAACTGGCATTCGCTCAAATCCAAACAGGCCGATATCGACAAGCCAGGCAGACCATTCGGCGTGCGTTGCCGCTGGCCAATTCGGAGCAAAACCGGGCGTTTCAACAATTAATGACTCAAATGGCAGCCAAGGAGAACAGGATGGAAACGCAGGCGCGTTAGGCGAGACATCGCAGAAACCACAGGCATTATCCTTACGATCGAAACGGTCCAGAACTCGACATTGATTGGCTTTCTTTGACTTATAACGATTTTGAACCTAGGCTTTTTTGAACCATCATCCTCAGACAGTTACGAAGGAACAACCGAATGTCAGATGCGGCAATTCCAGAGACACCCGGTTTCGTCGACCGCCGAAATTACGCGCCTGCGAGCGGCCCTCCGGTCATCGAGAGACGTCAGTTTACAAACAGCCACAATGAATTGTCGCCACGAGCACGTGAGCTGGCGACGGCCATTGACGAATACAAACTGCGACACCGCCGACGCTTCATCACTTACGAGGAAATGTTATCCGTGATTGAAGAGCTCGGTTATCAGAAGCCGGTCGAAGCAGCGGTCTCCTAGAAAACCGGCTCACGTTCCTACGCGATCTTGTATCGGAGCCGAATCTGAAAGATCTCCAAAGGCCTATCACTGAGAGTGACAGGCCTTTTTCATGCCCGGCTGAAATGGGCCCAACGCCCGCTCTGTTGATGCGTATGCCTACCGCTCTGGCCCGTCTCTAAGCAGGGAGCGCAGAAGCACATTCGCATTGACCACGCCACGAGTCTTTCCCTGGCCATCGACAACTCGTGCTAAAGACTCCTCGTCAGCTTGCATCCGCATTAAGGCCCTGATCGGAGACTCTGACTCCAGGATTTCGATCAAGGCACGTGGCTCATCGACAACATCCCCGGACAGCAAGCGCAGGTCAATCACATTGACGTACCCCACGACATTTCGCCCACGACTTTCTGTGACGAGGAATGTTGAGGTCCCTAGCCGGCGTGCAAGTCGATAGAGATCTTCTTTACTGGTTCCGAGACGAATCGACGCAAATCGAGCGACGGGTGTCGCAAAGCGGGCAACCGACTGATTTGCCATCGTGAGCATTTCATGAGCAAGACGTCGCTGAGCCGGGCGCAAGATGCCCACTTGATGCCCCTCATCGAAGACTCGTTGCAATTCCTTGCGCGCCAGGGACAACTGCAATCGCTCGGGGGACTCACCGACAACATAGGCCAGCACTCGCCCCAACAACCAAAGAATGGCAGAAACGGGCATAAACAAAAGGCAACAAAACAGAAACAGCGGGCCTCCGAGCGACAGGAGTCGATTGGGCGCCTGAAAGAAGAGATTCTTCGGCAATAACTCCCCATAGACGAAAACAAGTGGCGAAAAGGCGATCGGCGCGATCACCCCCACCCAATCGGAATCTCCATAGATTTGCACCGTTCCCAACACGATTGCCAGTGAGACGACATAGTTCGCCAGGTTATTTCCGATGAGCGTGGTGGCGACAAACAGAGTTGGGTTATTGGTCAACCACAACAATCCCCGAGCCGTCAGATCTCCACTCATCGCGTCCATCGTCAAACGAACTCGAGTGGCCCGATAGAAACCGGTCTCAGAGCCACTAAAGAAGGCACTCAAAAAGACTCCAACGAAAAAGAGGACGATGGCAACAATCATGAATCGTCCTCCGTCTGGTCAACACGACTCAGATTGACAACGATTTGATCATCCGGTGGCAACTCGACCACCTCAAAATGGAACGATCCCCATTCACACTCGTCGCCGACTTCAGGCAAACGCTGAAGATTCTCCTGCATGACGCCAGCCACGGTAATCGCCTGCGTTTCGGGCAAATCGATCTCAAAAAACTCTTCCAGAACACGCAGATTGGTCATGCCAGTGACCTGCCAAAGCGATTCGCCGATGGGATGAATCGGCTGTCGTTTCAGCAAACGTTCACTGCGACTTGTGCGATCCGTAAACACAACATCCAGAATATCCTTGCGGGTCAGTACACCGATCGTGTCTCCTAACTCATTGACCACAACCGCCACATCACGTTCACGTGACTCTAATCGTTGCAGAATATCGGCGACGGTCGCACACCAGGGCACGTATAACACCGGCTTGGCATGGTATTCGAGATGATCCGACTTTATTTCTGAAAGCGAGCGTAATTCGACGGCGGATACGATTTCATCGGAATCAGATTCCGTCACCAACAGGTAACCGCTGGGCGGCAATTTCAAACGCAGCCGATCCCAAATCACTGGAGGACGAAAGGTCATCAACTGAGACCGAGGCCGCATACATTCGTCGGCACGAAGATCCGAAAGTGACACCACATTCCTCAATAAGTCTCGCTCGTGAACATTCAATTCAACTCGATCGGTCGACAATTCGATCGCCCGTGCCAAATCGTTCACATCCAGGTAGGACTCTTCTTGAAAAGAGGGCCAGATCAAACGTCGAGAAAGAAGATTAATGACACGCAAACCGGGCATCAGTGGATCCACGGCCCGCACCGCCAAAGAGAGCGGAATACTGACTAAGGTCGACAGTCGGCGTGCCTTCATGACCGCGAAACTCTTGGGCATCATTTCACTCAGAAAGATAATCGCCAGTAATGTACCGACTGTGAACACCAAGAGCGTCGATTTACCAACTCCCGATGCGTCTAACTTGAATCCAATCAGCGAAGCCAATGCGAAATAGACAATATTGACGAGCAGATTCCAGAACAGGACCGCGGTGAGCAAGCGATCAGGATCATCTAACAACAGAGCCGCCACGCGCGAGGATCGTTTTGAACCGCCTCGTAGTGCATTTCGATCCGCAGCACGCAACGAGAACAACGCTGCTTCACTCGCTGAAAAGAAAGCCGAGAAGCCAATCAAGATGGTCATCGCCCCCAACAATGGCACCGAGTCCATTAGAGGGTCCATCAAGGGATCTATTAACGCTCGTACAAAAGTCACGGCGTCATCACCGTCGGCTGAGGAAAGGAATCCTGCTTAGTCATCGGCAACGCTATTTCGCCCCATGGCAAAATCAAATTCCGAAAGGGCCGGAATCATCATGGCAGCTGTCGTGAACGAATAGGCAACAGCCGTCACCAAAAATACCGCCAGGGTCAAATCCAACAGGTAGCTGGTTATCGCATAGAAGGTCGCGAACGGCAACAACAATGAAGCCGCCAAGATCGCGGGCGATGGGTTTCGAGCTCCCAGAGAAACATAAAGACCAACGCCCCCTCCCATGATAAATGCCAAGAACGGCGCGAGCTGGACATGAAATGATCCGCTAAACGAAATCATCATCAAGATACAGGTCGCAATCCCGAGAAACAGAAAGAAAACAGTCCCCAGGCTGACGCCAATCGCTGCACGAGAATTCGAGTATGTCATGCCACAATGAATTCCCAACACAGCCACAAACACATCCATCACCAACAGGCCACCCAAGACATAACAAAAGTTTTCCATCCCCAACGTTCTTGACCAAACGAGATAGCCGCACAACACAATGGGCAGCAAAATCATCTCTTTCGCAACCCAGAAGATGCCACCCAACTTACCGAAGACAAATTCAGATGGGGATAAATCCGTAACAAGTAACAAGTCCAGAGAGCGACCATCTCGCTCGTTTGTAATTGACGTCACAGCAAGTGCATTAATAACCACAAGACTGACGACAAAAAACGGAACAACGGGCCGAGCGACTGCCGGAAAGATCGATGAACTGAGATCCGGTTGGGCGTCCAACCAAACGACGCCTGCAGCCGTCATAACAAACAACAACAAATAGGCAACTCGTATCAGAATCACCTTGCGACCATAGGCCCAAGTGCAAATTTCTCGCCAGAGAACTGGATTGTTCCAGACTTCTCGATAGGGCTGCTTATCACGTTCACGCAACTGCGAATCGACATGACGCGTTCGAGCCTCATCAGCCTTTGCCTCGCGTTGTCCCGCGGCGATGTCGTGTTCCGCCCCCCAGATACTTTCAGCGGGCTCATCGGATTTGGCGACACGTCGTACCTCACGCGAAGGATTCCAAATTCGAATCCGCCAGATTGCGATGGCGTTCAACAGGCAGCCACCAAGTAACGACAGCACAATAAAAATCAGGCTTGGGTCTTGGAACCAGGATATTGCCTCGACAGGTCTAGCCGCCGCAATCACCGCGCGAACGGGGCTTAGACTCTGGGCGACCATCAATGCAGATAGGCCACCGACTTGATTTCCCAAGGCACCAGCCGCGATTGCTTCGCAGCCAATCATCCATGCCACAATCACCAGGGCGGTCAAGGCAAGCGTCTGAAATGTTTTTTCACGCCATAATGCCAACAGTGATCCAAGACTTCCGGTAATAAAGGCAGCTGCAAGCGTCACACAAAAAACACGGAACACTTGCTCAAATGAAACTCCGCCAAACAGTACGGCCAGCGCAAAAACTGGGAGCCCCGCTAACAACATTGAGAATACATGTAACAAACTGGAAAACAGTTTTCCCAACACGAGCTCACTGCTGTTAAGGCGAGTGAGAAGCAGGAGAATGAGTGTCTTGCGATCTTTTTCCTGAGCCACGGCGCTAGCGCTCGAAAATGCTGCCAAGAAAACAATCATCGCAAGCTGCAGCGGCGCCAGAATCTGTAAAAGAATGGATCCAAAGCCGGCCATATCACTGATGGTCGCGATGGTTTGAGTTCCCGTCAGAATCAACCAAGCCGTACACATCACCCCAAAGAGCACGCCCGCGTAGACGGATCGAAACAAGAATAACCTCGCTCGTCGTGGTGCCGTAACGAGTTCTCGTGTAAAGACGGGGCCAACTAACAACGTGTTTCAACCTCTCTGTAGGGGTGAATCAGTGCGGGGAATATCTCCCCCCACTTCCTCTTTCATACCTGCTTCCGTTTCCTCATTCAGCATAGCATTCATTATATGAATTTGCGTCATCATCCCCAAGCGGATACGATGCAAACCCAAGCGGATACGATGCAAACCAGAGGCAGTTTAAGGGATAGAACACAAGGGTTTCTGCCATGGTCCACTGGTCGGGGACCGCCGCTGGAAGATGCCTGAGATCTTTCAGCCAGGAACAGGAACATCTCGAGAACTCATTATGGGCAACTCTGCGGAAAGCTCGAATGCCGATCTTCCCGTCACTTGCGATGTATGCGGAACCCGCATCTATGCCAAAGCGAGTCAAATCGGCAAGCAGGTACGTTGCCCAGACTGCCAAACGCTACAGCTGGTGAAATCTCCGCCACCGACTCCGGCCAAACCAAAACCTCAGTACACCGGTGACGAGTATCAACTCCAGGAAGAGGTACCCCCATCCCCCAAAACGGAGTCGCCGCGTTACACGCGGGTCGTTTGCGAGATATGCAGTACCGCCATGAATATTCGTGTCGAACATGTGGGCAAGCGGGTACGTTGCCCTGATTGTGGCACACCGAACCTGATCAAAGCGCCTGCTCCCAAAGCAAATGAATTCGAATTGCCGGATGTACAGGATGTCGTTCTCGAAGAAGCGCCACCGGCCAACGATCATTCTAAACAGGTGATCGCAGAACGTTTGATGTCGAACGCCGCCGTCGAACTTCGTGAGGCAGAGGCAGAAGACCAGCAGCCGATTTCACCGGAAAAGACCAAGTTGCTGGCCTTCATCCTGCAACTCAAGATTCTGCCTGTGTGGATCACCGCCGCCGTTGGCACGATCATCACTTGGCACCTCATCGAGGTCATTAACGATCTCACGTCCATCGTCTCGCTTGAATCCATTTTCGCGGTCTTTTTGACGATCATCACCGCTGCGTTTGCGACAGCTCTGGCCGGATTCATCGCACCTCAACTGCTCGCGATTACGTCTTTCACTTCAGACGGCTTCGACCGCATTCCGTATTGGCCGTCCCATGATCTGCTAGATCGTTTCAGGTCAATCCTTATGATCGCGAACTCCGTTGCTTTGGCTGCAGCCCCAGGAATGCTGCTTGCGACGTTGCTAAGCCCGTTGGGCATCCCCTTATGGACCGGTATGTTATCGACATTGTTACTCTTGCCCTTTATCCTCTTGTCGATGATGGATAACGATTCAGCCTTTCTGCCTTACTCGGCAGTGATTCACTCGAGCCTTTCAACCCGACGTTCGTCCTGGAATCTCTTCTACTTACAGTCGGTGGGGCTCTTCGCCATTTCCGCGTTTCCGGCCGGCCTCTGCTGGTTACTCCACCCAATGCTTGGCCGTGTCGTCTTGTGCTTTGCGGGCGCGATTTACGTGGTTCTCTACCCATTCTTGCTCGGACGACTCGCCTGGATGATTGGCGATATCGATCCAGACGACTCGTGGCAGGGCGTCGAATTTAAGGCGTCGGAAGAAAGCCTCTAGCCACTCATCCCAGGCAATTCACGGTCGCAGATGGAGGTCAAAGAATTCCCAGATCGCCCGACGTGCCTGAGGAGATTGAAATTGCGGACCGCCATGCCCGCCTCCTTTGATTCGATAAAGCCTTGATAGGACGCCAGCTTCCGTGAGTGCCTGATGCAGCAATTCGCTTTGCGGAAACGGGACCAGCAAATCACGATCTCCATGCATATGCAAAAATGGAGCATCATCAGCGGTTACGTAAGTAACAGGATTCGCCCTTTGGCTCTTTGCCGGGTTGCTTTGGATAGGGGCCCCAATCAGTTGTGACTCAGGCGAATCGGCAGCATCATGATCCAAGCGACTACCGGGTGGGGCCTGACGGTTCATCAACAGGAAGTCCGTCGGACCAAACCAATTGCACACCGCTTGAACGCGACTCGATTGCTCGGGACTTCCCCCCTCCCCTTCCAGGGCCGCCACGTCTGCGGACGTTCCCAATAGCGACACGAGGTGTCCGCCCGCAGAAGCTCCCCAGACCCCAATCTGCGTGGCATCAACTCCATATTCTTTGGCGTGTGCTCGCAGCCAGCGAATTGCCGCCTTGCAGTCGTGGATTTGTGCCGGAAAGATGGCATCCTGTGACAAACGATACTCAACCGTCGCGAGCGCATATCCCTGCTCGACAACCTCTTGGACGCGTTGAGGTGAAAGACGCTTGCTGCCGTGCCTCCAGGCACCCCCGTGAATCCAAACGATTAATGAAGGCGACTGCTCCTGCTTGGGCACATAGAGATCCAAACGCAGCCTTCGGTCACCCACTTGTGAATAGACGAGGTTTTTGAACGATTGGTAATCTTGCTCAGGCCCACCGCGATTTTCCTCTTGCGCCCAACTGGCAATACTAATCAGGCCCACCAGACCCAAGGAAAGACCCAAGGAATTTATCGTTTTCCAACTTTGCAGCTTGCTCATTTGACCTCTCTGTTGAACCGTTTGTCGCTCAGGGCAACCTGACTGAACCGGAAGTGCCAATGCGGTATTTGGGGCTCGTATTTTAGCATGCTAAACTTGTCTAAATCGAATTATTTCAGCTGACAAGCGAGCCGTCAGCGGCTCGTGTGGAAGTCGGCTTGGCCCGCGTTTTCTCAGGATTGTATTCATGCTTTCTCGTTTCTGTTTCAGTATCTGCTTTCTATTAACCTTCGTGATGTCGACCGTAGCGGAGGAATCATCACCTTCTCAGAAATCATCCTCTCACGAGGCAGCTATCGTCGAAGACCAATTCAGCGTGACCGAACACACGGTAACGATCAACGGCAAAGAAATACCGTATACGGCGATGGCCGGCAAGTTATTGATGAAGTCGGATGCGGGCGAGACGAAAGCCGAAGTCTTTTTCGTGGCCTACACACGCAACGACGTGACCGACCTGTCAAATCGCCCGGTCTCCTTTTGCTTCAACGGTGGCCCTGGATCGTCTTCCGTATGGCTGCACATGGGGATGCTTGGTCCGCGTTTCATCAAATTCCCGGCAGATGCCAGCACTTTGAAACCACCCTTCAAACACCAGCCGAATCCCTACTCGTTACTTGATATCACGGATCTCGTCTTTATTGATCCGGTGAGCACTGGCTTCAGTCGTCCTGCCAAGGGTGAAGAGAAAAGTCAATTCCATGGTTATTACGAGGACCTGCGCAGCGTCGGTCAATTCATCCACGATTACACGACGCGATTTAAGCGCTGGGGTTCGGCCAAGTATCTGATCGGAGAAAGCTACGGTGGTCTACGAGCGGCCGGTCTCGCGGGTCAATTACGAAATCGCTACAACATGGAACTCAACGGCATCGTCCTGGTCTCAGCCGTGGTAGATTTTGCAACCATTCGCTTCAACAACAACAATGACTTGCCCTACATGCTGTTCCTACCGTCGTACACGGCAACGGCATGGTATCACAAAGCTTTGCCCGCTGATCTCCAGGCCCAATCGCTTACAGATCTTCTGAAGCAGGCGGAAGAATTCGCTCTGGGACCTTACGCTTCAGGATTACTGCAAGGAGCCGCCATCGATGCAACAACTCGAGCATCACTTGTGGAACAGTACGCGCGGCTGACAGGGCTATCCAAAGAGTACGTAGAACGTTCAAATCTGCGAGTCACAATGTCTCGATTCGGCAAGGAATTACTCCGAGACCGTGGCCTGACCGTCGGACGTTTTGACAGTCGTTATACCGGCATCGACCGAGATCAAAACAGCGACAGCTATGAATACGACGCGAGTGGCGCTGCATTCTTCGGTCCCTTTACCGCGGCACTCAACGATTATCTGCGTCAGGAACTGAAGTACGAGGACGAACGAGTCTATGAAATCTTGACCGGCAACGTATTTCCTTGGAGCTTCGACCCTTTCGAAAACCGTTACGTCGATGCCTCGGAGGCTTTGCGAAAGTCAATGATTGCCAATTCCTACCTCAAGCTCTTTGTAGCGAGCGGATATTACGATCTGGCAACTCCCTATTTTGCCATGGACTACACCGTCAATCACCTGGGCCTGTCTCCGGTTCGTGACAACAACATCACACAGCGTTACTACCCAGCAGGGCACATGATGTATGTACACGAGCCGTCGATTCGGCAACTCAGAGACGATCTCATTGACTGGTATCAAGAGTAGCTCGACGAGCTAAATCGGTCGAACTCCTTAATATCAGCTTGGCCGATGGCTGTCGGATAGATGCCGGATTTCTGCCAAGCGACGTCCAGAGCTCAATCCAGAGCCGCGAAAACCTACGATTTGGCGCATTTATTCCGGCTAATGCGGCAGAATCTGGGGTGGAATCTGCATCGGAATTGAAATTCGAGGGCAGAAATCGCTAGACTATGAGCACATTCCTTCTTTTCTTTCGGTTTTGAAATGTTTCCCCCCCGTACCGGGAGAGCTGGCATGCTCACGATTAAAGGATCCTCCGACGCTCGCCTTTGCAATGGCGTGAACCGTCGAAAATTTATTCAGATCGGATCGCTATCCTTCTTTGGATTGACTCTGCCTGACTTGCTCCGAGCCGAGGCGAGTCAAACGGGTAAGACTTCGAAACGATCCGTCATTTTAATTTGGCAACATGGTGGTCCTTCTCAATTGGACACGTTTGACATGAAGCCAAACGTGGTGGAGGAAGTGCGTGGTCCCTATCGACCGATATCGACCACTTTGCCGGGCCTTCAGATCTGCGAGCTGATGCCTCATCACGCGAAGATCATGGACAAGTGTACGGTGATTCGATCTTTCACCCACGGCAATGGCGATCACTGGGCAGCGGCCCATTGGATGTTAACGGGCTACTTGGGAGCGACCGGTGGCGACCGCGTACCGCGGAATCCATCCATGGGGTCGATCGCCTCTCACCTGCTAGGCCCTCGACGCAGCGGAGTCCCTGCGACGGTCAACATCAACGACGGTGGTTTTGGTTTCCATGGCGCTGCGCATCTCGGTGTCGCTCACAATCCATTCCGCACGGGCGAATTCAGTTACGGTAATGAAGCCGGTCGTTTGCCGACGGGAAGTGACAAGAGTTTCCAATTGACAGATGGCCTGTCAAAAGACCGGCTCATCAATCGACTGAGCCTGATGCAACAGTTTGACCGACTGCGACGCGATGTTGACGCGTCGGGTACTTTCGACAGCATGGACGACATGAGCCTGCAAGCGCAGGAGATGCTTCTGTCGGGTCGGGCCCGTGCAGCCTTTAAT
>Ga0163179_10002945_pt1 | contig 11689 bp, 11 predicted proteins | sample AtlANTMetagenome_FD_109643 | JGI IMG/M metagenome (GOLD analysis project Ga0163179, IMG submission 109643) | Marine eukaryotic phytoplankton communities from the Atlantic Ocean - Atlantic ANT 2 Metagenome | ecosystem: Environmental > Aquatic > Marine > Oceanic | place: North Atlantic Ocean... | reverse complement strand
TTTACAACACAGAAGCCAGGATCTTGTTTGCCATCTATCCGGTGGATTGTATCGGCGTTTGGCTGTCTTACAAGGACTCATGCCAGCATATGGTTCTGAAAACAGGATCTGCATCTTAGATGAGCCATCCGAGGGGTTAGATGAAAATGCTGTGAATACTCTCGTCACTCAGATTTCCGCTTTGCGCAGTCGTGGAAACGCATTCTTGATCGCCACACATGATTCACGCTTGCATGAATGTGCAACCCGTTTGATTGATCTGGATGAAGGTAATTCCGAAAATGTAACTCCGATTACAACGTCACAAGAAGCCCCAATGCTTCCCAACATCACACCTCATTTGGCTCTTTCAAAGTGGTCTTCAAATTTAGACAGGCGTACCATGTGGCCCTTACTTTCGCGAGGAATGCCCTTGATTGCTTCATGTTTGATTCTGTATGCAATCCTTGGAGAATCGTTTGGATCTTTGATGCTAATTCCAGCCTTTTTGGCTTCAGTCCCGTCATTCTCTTCCTTGCACCATGCCAAGGATGCACGCAGTGGGGATTGGTTGTTGGCAATGGGTGGACGATTGTTTGCAATTGACCCAGTTTCAGCCCTGTTAATCTTGTTCGCACCTTTGTTAACGGTAAGCTTCTTTGGAATCACTGATGGAATTGGACCTCTTTACTATTGGTTGATGGTTGGGTTTCCATTCATTGGAATTTACCTAGCCAGTGGAGCCATTGATGAATTGGCCAACAAGATGCCGCGTTCTCAAGCACAATTTATCCCGTTGCTCAAATTGGTTCTGATTTGGCCATTCCTGATCACGAGTAATTCGGTTGAGCAATGCTACACGAACGCTCTATGTGAAGACCTATCAATGTCCATTCTATTTGCCACTTCAATCCCACTAATCATTGCATTTGGACTCCCAATTCTCCACCCGAGGACTGCGTCAAATTGATGGGAGTGACTGCCCGGCATCAATTCATGCGAGGCATTTGGCTGATGCTGGCCGGCTTACTGATTGCCGGCTCAGCCTTGGTATTGGGATTCTTAGTGGCCCCAGATGCAAAAGGTTTCGAAGGCGATTCCTATCGTATCATTTTCTGGCACGTCCCTGCTGCTTGGACATCATTTCTGACTTTTGGGATGCTGTTTGTTGGGAGTTTAGCATGGTTCTGGAAGCGGGTAGAATGGGGGTGGACATTGGCCGGAGTCGCGGCTGAGTTAAGCCTACTGTTCGGGCTGATGGTAGTGACTTCAGGACCCATATGGGGTGCAGCGGAATGGGGTGTACCTTGGGATTGGACCGATGCCAGATTGAATACGTATGGTGTATTATCTGCAATCGCACTGTTCCTAGTACTGTCACGAAGAAGTCAACCGGATACACCCGAATATCGTGACGTGTTTTGCGGCATTGGATTGTTTGGATTTTTACTCGTCCCACTGACCTACATGGCTACACGATGGTGGCAAGAGCGACATCCGGGGCCAGTCATTGGCGGAGGAGAAGAGGGTGGAGTCGATACCATCATTCTACAAATCTGGCTCTTGGCTTTCGTAGGCATGGTCATACTCATGATTGGTCAAACCATGGTCAGTTGGGAAGTACAGAAGAGTGAGCAACGACTCGCAGAGTTGCAACAAAGGTTGGATTGAAATGGAAGATATTGCATATTTGGCATCTGCATACGCTGTGATGATTGGACTGATTGGTTGGTTCACTTGGCAACTGATGGATCGCCTCAATGATGTCACTGCAAGAATAGATGCCGTCGAATCTTCATTGTCGAATCCTACGGATTCGGATGAATAATGCCGGCGGCTTCAAATCCAAACGGTGCCGCCGCGAGTTCATGTCCGATGAATCGTATACCGTTGCTGGCCGAAACATGCCCGAAATTTCCATGGCTGTGGGTTTGGTTTTCATCATCTGGGGAATCGCTGCTTATGTCATCAGCGATATGGCCAGTTGGACAGCAATGATCCCAGGAATCATGGCCGCACCAATCTTTGTGATGGGACTTCTTTCGACCATGAATCCCGAGAAAAGAAAGACATTCATGCACATTTCAGCAATGTTCGGCGTCATTTGTGCCTTAAGCGGATTGCGTTTGTTCCAAGTGCTGATGGACGATGATAGTACCAATTTACTAATCGCATCGCATGTGCTTCTATTGGTATTAGGTGGTTTGTACACATACTTCTGTGTTCAATCGTTCAGGTGGGCACGAAAGCAGCGTGAGGCAGCAGAAGCTTAGACTGGTGTGTGATATGGATGTCCCGCGGTGAAGCGTTTTGCGTGACCTGCGGTGCACCCCCACCACTTTCGAGTAATCGCCTATGTGAATCCTGTTTCCGCGAGCGTAACAACCTCTCTGAATGCGAAGAAACAAGCCAAGCATATCGTTGTCCAAAGTGTGACATGCACTTCGAAAGTGGGCGATGGGGGTTTCTAGAGGAAGAAGATTTACTCCAGCGAAGATTGGATGATTCCCTCCGAATTCATGAACGTGCTGAGGCCGTTGGCATTGCGACCCATCATGAAAAAATTGATGATCGAAATGTGCGAATTCAGATTCAAGTCGATGGGACAATCGATGGGTTTTATTTTGAGCAAAACCATGAACTCATCGTTCGCACTTCAAACATGATTTGCACAACATGCACACGCAAGGACGGGAATTATTACGAAGCAACCATGCAAATTCGGAGTGCAGGGCGGAAATTGGAAGAGAATGAATTGACCGAACTTAGGAACTCTCTCGATACGCTCCTGTCAACCATGGAACCCGATCCGATGTTCTTCATCACCAAGGAAGGAGCCGTGGTAGGTGGTTGGGATGTGACCATGGGGAGCAAATCTTTGGCAAGAACATGGGCACGGCATATGATTCAACGCTGGGGTGGACAAACCAAGGAAACCCATTCCGTTGTTGGACAAAAGGATGGAATCGATGTTACGCGACTGACTGTATTGTATAGAAAGCCAGGATACAACCTAGGTGACGTCATGAAGTGGAGAAAGCGATTGTGGATCATCGGTGCATGGCAGAAAGATGGACCCATCTTGTTGGCGACGGATCGTCGAGAAAAAACAGGAGCGAGTTGGAGAGACATGGAGAAAGCTGTGGTTTTATCTCGATTCGCTGATCAAGTTGAAGTCGACATCCTCAACCGTGATGCATCGGCAGCTGAATTCATGGATCCACGTGATTACAAGATGTTAGCCGTGCGTTTGCCATATGATGACGATGGTGTTCAAGCAACCCTGCGTTTGGCTTGGGTTGTCGATGAATGGCTTGCAGTTCCCAGAATACGAAATCACGATGAAGGAAAACCCTCTGGGGGTGCATGATGGTGTCATTCGCAACACTTGCAGAAGAGCTCGATGCCAGCGATATGCTTGGACATCTTCGTAACTTCCCACAGGATTTGGCGCAGGCATGGAAGGCCGCTGAAAGCTGGGATTTCTCCACGATTGAAAATCAACAGTATTCAGGAGTCATTTGTTTGGGGATGGGGGGTTCAGCATCCGGTGGGGATTTCCTCTCCTGTCTTTCAGATGCTGATGGCTGTTTGCCCTTTTTTGCTCATCGAGGATACGATTTGCCGACGTGGGTTTCTGAGAAATGGTTGGTTCTTTCAACCTCATATTCGGGGAACACTGAGGAAACAATTGATGCAACTGAAGCGGCCATCGGGTTGGGTTGTACGGTGATTGGGATGTCTTCTGGTGGAAAAATGAAAACTCTATTGGAAGAATCAAATCAAACCTGGATTGAACTGCCCGGAGGACAACCTCCTCGCTCTGCATTTGGTCACATTTTCGGAGCTCAGGTTGCCCTATCCTGGAAACTTGGAATTACCAGCCCCCCCGATGATTTGGATTCAATTATTGAGCGACTCAGTGAGGCCGTCGAGGCTTGCGATTTTACCGATTCTGAAGATGATAATGTCATCAGTGAAATTGCTGAATCAATTTTGAATCGGGAAGTTAGTGTATTGTCGACTCAGTCCTTGGCTCCAACCGCATACCGAGCAGTTTGTCAATTGAACGAGAACGGTGGTATTTTCGCTCGCGGCCATGTTATTCCCGAGATGAACCACAATGAAATTGTCGCTTGGGGTGAAGCGAATGCAACCGAGAATCAAGGTCTCCTGATTTTTACTTGGGAGGGTGCACATGACCGAAATGAAATGCGTCTTGATTGGTTTTTGGACAATATTTCAATTGAACCGACTTGGGGGTTGATTTGCGAAGGTGAATCTCATCTAGAGTCTCTGCTCTATGCTGTCGTTTTGATGGATTGGTTATCCTGTGCCGTGGCCTTGCTTCGTGGAAAAGATCCAACCGCCATTGGACCCATCGTCGGATTGAAGCAGTACTTGTCTCAGTAAAGGGCCCCAAGTACCAGTCTTGGATCTGGAAAATCACGAAGCGCGCGGTCACGATCGTCGGGATGAACCACACCAGGTAAATTGTGGGTATTTGGTTCTAGCAATGAAAGCTGAAAATGCAAATGAGGTGGCCAACCACCATTTTCATCTTCATCACCCAACCAAGCGATTATTTCACCCTTGGAGATGACTTTTCCAACAGAACAATTGGCGGTTGAAGCCGCATTCAAGTGCCCATAAAGTATCCACAAATCTTGCTCTTGAATTGAGTGATGAACAATGACAGTATGGCCATAATCACCATCTGCAGCATTGTACCCCGAAAATGCGATTGTACCATCGGCAACCGACATGACAGGAGTTCCAACTGGGCCTCCAATATCGAGCCCAATGTGTAAGGTTCGCCCACCTGCAAACAATTCAGTTGTGTAAATATCTCGAATCTCGTCGTACTTGCCAATAGAAAAATCACTCATTCGTACGTTTTCAACTGCACCAGACAAATCGAGAATATCGTAAAGTTCGGGTAAATCAATGGTTGGATGCCAGTCTTCTGCTGCGAAATCAATGCCGGCCATAACGTGGCGACAAAACTCACCCTCAACACATCTTCGGAAGCACCGGCTTCAAGTGTGAATGCCGAACGTCGCCTCCATAGGAGGCGACAACATGGAATCGGGTCTGGTCGGAATTGTCCTTGGAAGCGTACTCTTGATTGGGTTTGGAATGATCCCGGGCCTTGCATTGATTCGAATCCTAGACCCCGGTGCAGATCGATTGCGCCAAATGATGTTGCTTCCGGCTGCAAGCTTACTGATACTGTACGGTTTGGCCGGGTGGCTGGTTGTGATTCTTGGAAAACACTCATTGGGGGCACTCATCCTTTCGATTTCAGTCATCAACATACTCTCAGCAACCTTGGGCTGGCAACGAGAGAGCGTTCGTGTCAGGCGTCTATCTGCTTGGGAACGCTTGGAAGAAATCGAGACCCTCGTTGAGGCTGAAGCTGGTACAGTGAAGCTAGAGCAAGATGTGATTGCTGAACAAAAGCATACAGCATTGATTGAGACGGGGCGGCCCGAATGGTTGCCTTGGGCGCTTGGGGTTTCTGCGATGATTTGTCTCACGCCTTTGCTGATTTTAGAGCGACCGATGGGTGTTGATTGGTTGGGATTTGCAACATTGTCTCATCGGCTTGCTGAAACCGGTTCGTTGATGTTGCCGGAACCGAATGTCGGGCGTTGGACCTATCCTCCTGCATTCCCCGCACTCGCGGCTTTCTTGGAGCAGGTGACTGGAATGTCACCAAGTGATTCCGTACATCTACTCGGACAGTTGTCGCTGTTGGCAGTCTTGTGGGGTGTGGCTGGAGCAGCAGATCGTTGGGGTGCATCAGCGACAACACTGTTGGCACTGTGTCTCGCCCCAGCATTGTTCTCGAAGGCCTTCGACAGTGGATACCCCACAGTGGCCAGTCAATTGGGACTTGTTTTGGGACTCCTGGTATTGGTCAAACCTCCTCGTGAACGAAGCAAGCATATGGATTTCTTGTTCGCATTTGGGGTTGCCTTTGTGGGTGTCATTCATCCAACAGGATCGATGTATCTCGGAACATTGTTAGTCGCTTGGTTGGTGAGTCACCGTTGGTCTGCACAAAGAGAGAACACTCATTCAGGACGCTTGGCAATCATCTCGGCTGTTGTATTGGGTGTTGCAGGTATCACAGTGTTGGGCATCTTTTCACCCAGAATGTTGGACACGCCTGTATGGGCAGAATATGGATGGCAGGGGGGATTACCGCTTCTAATGTTCAACGGACCAATTTTGATTGGCCTTGCCGGGTGGACACTCTGGCGATTTAACGCTTCATTCGAGGTTTGGCTATTGAGCATGTGGATTGCCATGCAATGGATGCTCACTTGGATTCATTTGTTGGATGGAATGGTTGGCATCTCTGTATTGACACTGACATCGTACATGCTCTATTCCATGGCACTGCATGCATTCCACATTCCATTGGCAGTATTGACAGGAATTGGGTTGGCCAAGGTTCCAAGATTGACTCCTCGGTTAAGAGAGAGACGACTGGAGGAAAGTGAAGCGGAAATTGCTGATGGTGGAGAAATGAGTTTGATTGAACTTGAAATTCCTTCTGCAAGTGACAGAAGGCCCGTTCAAGCGATGATTGCAATCGCCATGACATTCATTTTAATCGCTCATATTGTCCTGATTGAAATCAGCAGTCATCCAGAATTTGAAGCCCAAACACAAGGTGATCGGGCGTTGATACAAGCCATTGAAGAATTGCCCAGTGGTTCTATTTTGTATACAGAAACCGCTCACTGGGGAATCCTTTACGATGTTGATTCTGAATTGGGACTAACCAGTTTTCCGAGTCTCGGCTTGTTGACGGTAGAGGAGCGTGTTCAATGGGATGCCGAACGAGCAATTCTAAGAGATGAGGTCGATGATATTCTGGCACTGGGAATCACGCATGCAGCCACCTCACCTCGAGGGCAAATGGGCCATGTTCTTTCTGAAAGCGACCATTGGTCCATCATGAGTGAAGAGCATGGGAGTCGCTTGTGGAAATTTGAGAGTACGCCTACAGATGCTTCGAGTAAAACCAGCGTTACCGTATTTCCCAATGAAACTCAATGTGGCGCACTTTGCGAGTGGCGTTCGGACCCATGGGCCTATGCCGATTCATCACACATCGGCATTCGACCAAATCACACTACTTTCCTGAGTGGGGGAATTCTGAATTTTGAAGCGATTGAAGTTCCTAGAGATCATAGAGATTCGGATTTGCGGATTACCTTACAGATGACAATCCCTGGAGACATCGATGTATCGATGACCGTTTGTGATCTAGGGACTACCAATTGTACTTCAACAAATGCAACTCCAGATGCTGGAGTCAGTACCCTTAGCGTGCTACACCATAGCGATTACATGGGAGAGATTGAAGTCCACATCACTGCGGCAGTTGAATCAGAACGATGGATTGATCCAGCTGGGTTCTCAGGACGGGGTGATCGAATTGTGGATTCAAATGGACTGTGGATACATTGGTTGGAGGTGAGAAATCTATGATGCGAGGAATCACCATTTTGTTACCCACCTTCAACGAAGTTGGTGCATTACCCGGTGTTGTAGACGCCTTACCTCTGAAAGAACTCAAGGGGTCTGGTTGGACTCCACGAATTGTCGTGGCGGATGGTCGAAGCACCGATGGAACTCAGGAATTGGTCACAAAGATGGGGCTCGAATTGATTGTTCAAGGTCCACCTGCAGGCAAAGGATTCGGAATGCGCGAGGCATTTGCCCGATTTCTCACACACGATGATGATGTGTTAGTCATGCTGGATGCAGATGGAACATATGCACCAAAGGATATGTTACGATTGATTCGGCACCTTGAGCGAGGCGAGTATGATGTGGTCATTGGAAGTCGATTGCGTGGAAACATTCAGCCCGGTGCCATGTCTAGAATCAATTGGATTGGAAATCACATCTTGACATGGTGTGCAGTGGCCCTGTATCGAGTTTTCATCAGTGATGTGTGTACCGGGTACTGGGCATTCAAACGTTCTGCGATTCAGAAAATGTCACTCAATTCCACAGCGTTTGAAATTGAGGCTGAGATGTTCACATCTTGTGCAAGTGAAGGATTGAAAATGAGTGAAGTCCCGATTTCATATGCACCACGAATTGGTGAATCCAAATTGGGATCGATTGGAGATGGTGTGCGAATTCTTCGTAAGTTACTCGTGCGCAAAATGTTCCCAAGGCCAGTGAATCGAGTCTGATTATTCCTCTTCCACGGCCGTCGATAGTAAGCGTACACCGCCCTCAATGGATTTTCCTGACTCAAGTTTACGTGAGGAATTATCTGCGACTTTCAGTGACTCTAAACGACGGCCTGCAGGTATGACACGGCCTTCGTAAGCACCGATGGCAGAATTGTACGCATTAACTGCTGAGGTCAAACCGCGGCCCACTTTAGCTAAATCTTCACCGAACTTGGCTGCACGTTCATAGAATTCCCTTGCAGTATCCTGAATTTCCTTCGCATTTTCAGCGAGAGATTGTTGCGCCCAATAGATGCCAACTGTACGAAGTAATCCGATGAGGGTGACTGGAGTTGCGATCAGGATGTGTTTTCGGAAAGCATACTCTTGGAGTGAGGGGTCAATTTCAAACGCAGCGGAAAGAATCGGTTCGGCAGGAATGAACATTACTGTAAATTCAGCGCCTCCAACGAGACTCGCATAATCGCGTTTGTACAAATCGTCGATGTGTTTCTTGACTTCCTTGGCGTGATTGCCCATCTTGGCCTGACGGGCATCAGGATCTTCGATTTCAAGCGCATCCCAATATGATGCAAGTGGCACTTTTGCATCCACAGGGATGTACCCTGAATCGGTGATTTTGACCAGCATATCAACACGTGCCCCACCCTTACCGGATTGAAGTGTAGATTCAACATCAAAGTCACAGTGCTCCAGCATTCCTGCTGATTCAGCGATATTTTTGAGCGAAATTTGACCCCAGTTACCTCGCGCCTTGATAGAACCGCGGAGAGCTGTTGAGAGTTGCACATTGGTGTCGCGAAGATCGATGGTCTGTTTCTGTAATCCTTCGACTGTTCTCTTCAAACCTTGATACGCACCCTCTCGATTTTTCTCCATTTCAGTCGTTGCTTTCTCAAGTTTAGAAAGATGATCCTTGATTGGATTCACCAAATCTTCAACTTCTTTTTTCCGAGCATCAGCATCGGCTGCGGCTTCAGTCTGAACTTTCCCCAATCGTTCCTCGGCCAATTGTAGAAATGTTTCCGAATTTTGTTGAGAGACACGGGTTGCAACATTTTCCATTTGATCTTTCAGCAATTCTGACTTCTCATCAAATGCTTGCTCTCGGGCCGCAGCATGCGCCCTGATTTCAACCAATTCAGTCCCCAATTTATTCTTGGCAAACAACCAACCAATACTCAGGCCGATACCCATGCAAGATAGTGCCACCAGTGTGATGATGATTGTGTCCATGCTTCAGCCTAAATTCCGTGGTTATTGAAGTCTACACTTCCGTTCCAATGAAGAAGTAGACAATGTCACGACATTATATGCGCGTGCGCAAGGTAGCCCTACTGGGAGCAAATGGGCTCGTAGCACAGCGCTTTCAGCAGCGCCTTTCCAAGCATCCTTGGTTTGAACTTGTGGCTGTTTATGGTTCACCGAGAACTGTTGGTATGGAACTCACCGAATTGCAATGGCATCTTCCTGAGACCCGACCGAATCTGCCCGAACTTGTGGTTCGAAGCTTGGATTCAATACTCTCCGATGTTGATGATTTTGAGATTGTGTTCAGTGCATTGCCTTCAGATGTGGCCCGAGAAGTTGAGAAACCACTTGCGGCCCAAGGATGCTACGTATTCAGCAATGCAAGTACACACAGAATGGATGCTGATGTTCCATTGGTGATCGCTGATCTAAATCCACATCACCTTCTATCTCTTCGCAATCGTAGTGAACCTGGATTCGTCACTTGTGGCACCAATTGCACGATTGTACCGGCTGCCCTACCGCTCAAACCGCTATGGGATTTCATTGGTTTGGACAAGGTGAGTATTTCCACCGAACAATCGCTCTCAGGTGGCGGAATCGAATTACTTTCAGTATATCGAGAGACTGGCGAATACCCCATTGAGATACCAGGGGAAGCCGAAAAGATGCATGACGAATGCCTGAGCTTGTTGGGCAGAGCTCAGACCGATAGTGTGAAACCGGCCAATCTACCAGTGGAGATTTTTGTCAAACGTGTCAGTCGTGAATATGGTCACATCGTGAATGTCTCTGCAATATTACACTTTGAGAAAGAACAAGCAGAAGTGATTGAATGGATGCAGAATTATCGCTCACGTGCACAGGCATTGGACCTGCCTTCAGCGCCAGAATTACCGTTTATGCTCGTAGACGATTTGATTCCGGATTCTCTACCAAATCCAGCGAACAATCTGAAATCGGGAATGGCTGTTAGAGTTAGCGATGTCCATGTATCTGGGACCACGATTACATTCAAAGCTTGGTCTGAGAATACCATTCGGGGTGCAGCGGGCGGAACGGTGTTGCTGGCGGAGCTGGCTGTCGCTGAAGGCCTGCTGGACGAATGAGGGCCATCCTCAAGTGCTCGACGCACTGAGACAAAAGTATGGGCGAGGTTGAGATTGTCGAATCTGGTTCACTGGATACACTGACCGCAGGTTGGGAAAACTATGGTGAGCGAACCCGAATCATGTTGTTCGGTGCCAGAGTCGATCGCCATGCACTGCGCAACCACGGTCGTGTGGTCGCCATCGAAGAATCCGCAGTATCTGTCTTCTATCGCCCACGTGAAGAACGTGCGGAAATGACAGAACTTGGAATTGACCATTCGTCTGCCTCCTTCCAGTTTGTCGATGTCGCCATGGCTGATTTAGGTCGCTGGATGCAACCCTTGATTGGACAAGGATGGAAACGGGGTGAAGTTGAAATTGTGGCCGCCAATGGTGCTTCGTTCGATTCTGAGAACTGGACTTGCTTTCACCATCCAACAATGATACTCCCGAGTGAAATCCCACTCAAAGAATCTCCAGCACTGATTAATAGAAAGGCGTTTGTCACTCACCCAGGGCCCATTTTGGATTCGGTTTCAGATTCCGACATGGATGCGATTGTGGCCTCGATGACCAACGATAGCGCTGCGTCTGTAGTTGAAGAATCACCAGAGGAAATGGGACCTTCTACTGTAGTAGAAGATGTGATTGAAGAACAATCCGAACCAATTCCTCTGAATGAAGAAGAGATTCCCCCAGTTGTCGAACAGAAAGAAGAGTCACCACTAGAAGCTGAACTACGTCAAGTCATCTCATTGCTTGTTGCAGGTGGACAAGAAATGGGAGATATCATGGAACATCCGCAATTTATCGAGGTCAGTGAACGTGCATCTGCTGCCGGGGTCGATGTGTGGGGGATGTTCGTCCGCCTCTCTGATGATTCCTGAGCAAAACCCAGAGCCACCTTCATAGGGGGCCGATGTTACGCCCATTTGTTCCCATGGCATTCTGCACCTCTTGCGCGCAACAACAAGATGATGCACAGAAATTTTGTCGGTTTTGTGGTGAACGCTTGCCAGGTCCAGCACTGATGCAGCAATTGCGAGATGAAGCAGCGAATATTCAGGCCGCGAAAACAGGTCAAGCATCACAAACACAGCAAGCCAACCTGGCGACTTTGAAGGCCATTGAATTGGCACG
>Ga0163179_10002944_pt1 | contig 11694 bp, 10 predicted proteins | sample AtlANTMetagenome_FD_109643 | JGI IMG/M metagenome (GOLD analysis project Ga0163179, IMG submission 109643) | Marine eukaryotic phytoplankton communities from the Atlantic Ocean - Atlantic ANT 2 Metagenome | ecosystem: Environmental > Aquatic > Marine > Oceanic | place: North Atlantic Ocean... | reverse complement strand
CGGAGCAACAGATTGCGCTGTTTTGTGGATGGGTAGAGCGCGACGTTCAGGGCAAGGCCCACGCGCGCAAGCGTCACGGACTGTGAGGGCCGAGGATACAGACGAGCCTTCGGCTCTATCAACTGATGTGCTGGAACAAGAGCCGGCGCGGCGTTACTCGCCCGCAGCGAGAGGTGTACATGCCCGCCACACTACGAGTGCCCGAAGAGGAGCCTGACCTGATACAAGCGGTGGCTCGCCTGGAGGAAGGCGGCACCATTATCGTTGAAGGGCAAATCACGACCTCACCGGTTCAAATACGCAAGCCGTTAACGATCCAGGGCGGCACCGTTGTTGGCGAAGGCGCAATCGTGTTCGGCCTGCACGCGGATGTAGTACTCGACAGTGTCGAGGTGCGTAATCCGGCGGGGCATGGCGTTGTATGTATGGCCGGTTCACCACAGCTTCGGGATGTGACCGTACGAGTCACGAAAACGGGGATCGCCTGCGGCGGAACTTCTGCGCCATTTTTGGAGCGCTGTGAGATTCCCGGTTGTGCCATCGGGCTAACCGCGCAGGATGATGCTGCACCCGTCGTTAACGGGCTCACCATAGTGTCGACCGGGAGTGGCTTGTTTCTCACCGGCAGGTGCCGGGGCAGTATTTCGAACACGGGGGTCGTCGCCGGGGCGATGCCAGCGGTTGAGATCAATAGCGAGGCCGCCCCGCAACTTGAAGCTGTAGCCGTAGCGTTGGCTGGCGGAGGTGGTTTTTTTGTACACGGAGACGCGGAGCCGTCATTGTTGCGCTGCAGTGTGGAACGAACACAGCTTGCCGCGGTAGAGGTGCGTGGAAATGCCAATCCCACCTTCGACGGTCTACGGGTACGTGAATGCCAAGCCAGCGGTCTGTATTTACATCAGAACGCGAGAGGCACTTACATGGCGTTGGACATTTCTGGCTGCATGCTAGCGTCTATCGAAGTGGCTGAAACGGCGGAGATTGACGTCGAAGAGGCTGCGATTTTGGATGGCCAGCAGGGCGGAATTTGGGTCCGCGATGAGGCGGTTGCCGAGCTTATTGGCGTGGAAATTTCCGGCCACGCATTGGTCGGCGTCGACGTCCTCGATACAGGACGCGTCACTTTGGACGGCTGCGAAATCGCTCGGAACGGTTCGGGCATACAAGTAGGCGGCGGCGAGCTCGCTTTGATCGAATGCAGTGTGGTTGGGAATCGTGGCGCAGGGGTCAGAGTACTCGGCAGCGGCCGCGCGAGAATCGATGGCGGAAGCGTTCTGGATAACACCGGAGCCGCGCTGGACGCGATCCAAGGCGGCGTGATCGACGTCACACCAGAAACCGTGATTGAAGGGGCAGAGAACGCCGATTCGACGTCTCGAATTGTGCGGACTAGCGCGGACGCTTAGGTCGCTGCCCTAAAGTGCGCCTCGACCCAAGACCTACGTGGGTCGGCCTCGTCGGTGATCTCAGTAAGGAGCGCTTGAGCTTGTGCTTCAAGGTCCCCGACGCCCTCGTTCCGTGCTTTGAGCGCGTCAAGGTAGCGGTCAATCCAGGTGGCTTCACGGCGGTCGGCGATTTGCGCGTAGAGTTCGTCCGCGCGTTTGGGCTCCAGACGATCCTCTCTGTATAGACGCACAAGCGTTAACGCTGCGTCTTCGTCCACAGGCTGAGTGCCACATCGACCGCCTGGAGCACAACACGTGCGAATACCGCTTTCGAGGGCTTGCATCGCAGCCATACGCTCTCCGCCAGAGAGGCGCACGCGTGCGAGCATTTTGTAGAGCGGCAATTCGTTAGGTGCTGCCCGGATAGTGGTCATCAGCAGTTGGTCGGCAGCCGGAAGGTCGCCAACGGATTCTAAGAGATTCGCGTGAAGCACGGACAATTGGAGATCGGTGTCTCCACTGGCGCGAATCGTGTTCACGACCAACAGCGCATCGCGGCTGCGGTTGAGGGTCATCAGTAGTTGGCCTAGCAAAACGCCCGTATGGATCGGGCCAACGCGTCCGTGGCCATGAAGGTCACCAAAAGCCTGTAGGTCCGACGCCGCCATCTCAATATTTCCAGACGCAAGGGCGGCTCGCGCACGCTCAAAGCGGCCGATGGCCGAATTGTTAACGAAGCGCTTGAATTGACCCTCAACCCCGGTTTTACCGTCCTCGACCGCTAGCACTGCGGTCGCGAATGCTTGGCCATGCTCAAGCGCTTGTTCACGTAAGCTTTCGGGGTAGGTTTCCAAAAGCAAGGCGTAGCGCACCCGCGGGTCATCGGCTGGAAGTGAGTATACGGGGTCCGCGCCGAAACCTGCGGACGGGGCCTCGTCCGGAATAGCGCCGCCGCTACCGCCCTGGGCTACAGCGCCACCACCGCCCATGATGCCGCCCCCGCTGCGAACTTGCCCAAGCCGAGCAGTCGGTTTCGGCGCGTTTTTCCGCGCCTTGCGGAGTGTCTTACGGGCCTCTCGCAGTTCCTGAGCGCGTTCACCACGATCGAGTTCCGTGGCCAACTGGAGGCGTTCACTCGCTTCATCAAATTCGCCGGATTCGATTTCACCGAGAGCGCGTTCTAGGTTCATCTGTACCAGATCGCTGTTCGCCTGTGCGCGGAGCGATTCCGCAACGTCGCCCTCTACACCCGCAAGTTCGGCGCGGGCGCCTGCCGGATCTTTTTGATCCAACATTTTTCGCGCCCGACTGATTCGGTCTTCATCGCTAGGAAACAACCACGAGAGGAAACCCATCTATTCTTCCTTTTCTAAATCCGTCGATTCCGCGCTAAGGCGCTCGACTTCTTCGGTAAACGCGAGCGTTCGTGTATCGCACCTATCGATAAACAACACGCCATCTAAGTGGTCTACGGCGTGCTGTATTCCAACTGCAAACAGCCCTTCGGCGTCAAAACAGAGTCGATCGCCGGTGGGCGATACGGCATCAACATGAATTAACGCCACCCGATCGACATCGCCTTGAAGATCACCCGCACAAAGGCACGCTTCAGTGGAGCGCACGAGATCTAGGGTCCGGAAGGATATCTCTGGGTTGACCAGTTCAACCCTTTCCGCGGAATCCGGGTCTCCGACGATCAACACCCGAACCGGTATACCAAGTTCGCTCGCACTAACACTGAGTGCACCGCTGCGGTCCGCTGTGGCGTGCAAGGTGTTCAAAAGGTCGGCTAACTCTTCGCCTCCGAGCAAATGCTCGGGTAGCGGTACTGCGACCGTACGCAGGGCAGGGTCGCCGAGTTTTAAGGGTGCGTGTTCTGACATTCTGTGCTTTAAACTGTCTGAAGGGCCATTCAGGGTTGTCGATGGCCGAAGGTGCGACTAATAACGTGTGAAGTACCCTGCAGTCATACCTTTGAGCCTTTAGGAGCTAGACGTGTCCCGAGAGATTTGGGAAGACAATAACCTCGAAGTCATCAATCCATCATTGCCCGTGTTTTACGTGGACAAGGAGTGCATACTGTGTTCGGTGTGCTCGGATGCGGCTCCGAATAATTTTCGTATGAGCGATGACGAAGATCACGACATCGTTTACAAACAACCCGACGATGAGGACGAGGTAGAACAGTGCATGGAAGCGCTGGAAAACTGCCCTGTCGAAGCGATCGGCGAAGACGGGACGGCCGTTCAGGTTCATCCCGATGGCTCCATAACTATCGACGAATAGTTCTCAGGTGTAAGGGCGCAGCTAGCGCGATGCGCGGCGAGCGTCCAAACCGTTCCCCGGGGGACACTGAGACAGCTACAAAGATGGCAGAGCGTACGCGCGCTGCCGTCTTTGTGCTAATGGTGTGTGCCGATCTGGCGACGGTGTTGGTTACTGGCCAAACAACGCACGCTGCTTTTCCCCAATCGCCCTTCGTGCTTCGAGCATGATGCTTCGCACCTCGGTGTCCTCGATAACATCGGGGTCCAGATCTATTTTTCGATCGAGCGCTTTCGTTATGGTGCCGTCCTCCAGCCAGATTCTGAGCTCGCCGAGTCGCTGTGTTTCATAGTGAGATTTCACCCAGATTGCGTTTCCGACATCGAAAGGCGGCTCTGCTTCTCGGTGTTTGTACGCGTCCACCACGACGTCGATGTCTGCATACGCGTTAGCCAGCGCCTTCGCTTCTCCAGGGGCCTGATACGCGAGTAAAATAACGATGTCGGACTCCGCGGCTGCTTCGGCGATGACGGGACCGGCGGCTTCGACGACCGCGTTTATTTGGTATTCGGGTGTCGTGACGAAGGATACCCCGGCGTTGGATACGCCGACGACTCCGATTGTAAGATCGCGGCGTTGTATCCTTTTCCAGGTTGGCCACGCTGTCGCTTCCGCGAATGCGTCCCGTACGCGTATATTGGCGCTAGTGACCGGAAGTTGGATGCCGGAACGGTCCAGTTCGCGCCAGCCGGGTAGGTCGTTGAAGCTCAAGTTTAAGGCATCCCAATCTTGGGCCTCGAGACCTTTCGCCATCCATGTATTTTGCAGGGGCACATCTTCACGAAGGGAGCCACCCAGGCCGATGGCGTCTTCGAGAAAATATCCAGCATGTAAAAGCACGTCCGGGGTATTGGGCGTCGATTCTCGTGCCGCGTCGACGTAGCCCTGCAGGCGTGTCAGGCTGCCTCTAGGCCGTTTAGGGCAACCACAGGTCTCCATTGAGCCTTTATGTTCACTGCCGTAAAAGATAACCAAATCCGCTTCTTCTTTACTTACACGGTCTTCTACGGGGCCCGCGGTGAGCAGTTCAGATCGCAGTCTAGCGTCCGCGGCTTGTGCTGTTGGCCCCACGGATGCCGTGGGAGAGGCGGGTGCTGGCATCGGCAGACAGCCCGCGAGTAGGACCGATAGGGTTAGAACGAAGGGACGAACCAAGTGAGCCTCCTAGCGGCTTATGTCATAGAGTATAAGCCGACGCGGAGACGTGATGCATTGGCCGTGGCCCCGAATCGTTCTGGCGTGTTGCGCTGGCGCCTACGTGGTGCTTGCGACCGGTCCGTGGTGGGACAAGGTTTCGAAGGCGTCGCATGGCCGGGACTTTGCAAGCTATTACTACGCGGTGCAAGTCGCTGCGGACGGGGGTGATCCTTACGATAAGCGGGCGTTAGGGCGCGCGTCCCGAGCAGATCGAACCCGAAAAACGGTTCATCCGTATTTCTATCCACCGCCGTATCTGCTGACGGTCGCTTGGGCGCTACCACTGGACTTAGAGACGGCCTTTAGATCTTGGTATGCGTTGGGGCATCTATTTCTATTAGCGACCCTCCTCGCGCTCAGTAAACTCGTGCCGGGCAGGTGGGTTGCGCCGACGCTTGGCGTTTTTGCGGTGACGTTCACCCCCATCCCCGACACGCTCTGGATGGGGCAAGCCAACCTATTGGTCACTGCGCTTTCGCTGTGGGGCGTTTGGGGGGTACTCAACAAGAGACCCGTCTTAGGTGGCGCCTTGGTGGGTGCGGCGGCGATGCTCAAGATGTCGCCTGCACTGCTCGTGGCTTGGTGGGTATTACAACGGCGCTGGCATGCCGTTTTTGCAGCGATTGGGACCGCGATAGCGCTGTCCTTCCTTTCGCTTTCTGTCGTCGACCTCTCGACACAGGCCCGTTTCTATCGAGAGGTGCTGCCTGGATTCGCATCTGGCAACTACCATGGGCTTACGGTGCCTATCGGGCTCATGCACAACCACTCCATACCCAACTTGCTGCACCAAGTCTGGCCGGGAACAGAGACGGCGCTTTCGGAAAGCGCACGCTTTACAGGCGCTTTGATCACGGCCTTCCTGATCGGCGCGTGCGCCTGGGCCTTCAGGGGCTGTCGGCCTGCGACGACTAACGCTACTGCGCAAGCCGCGACCATTGTGGTGTTGATGCTGGTGCTGCCGACGTACACCTATGAACACCACATGGTGTGGCTGTTATTTCCCTATTTGATCGCCTTGGACGCCATCGTTTCTGGGAGGGCACACCGATACTGGTTGTTTGTACTCGCACCGGCCTATGCCGTTCAGGCTCTACAGTTGACGACGCTTAAAGGCTGGTACCCGAGCATTCGGAAATGGGAACCCTGGGGCGACCAGATGATTTGGTTCCTGCGAGAGACCAAATGCTTCACGGCGCTCGCGATCGGGTTGGCCTGTTTCGTTCTTAGTCGTTCGACCCGTGCCGGCGATGGTACAGCAGAGCCTCTTCCTCGCGCTCATGCCGAAGGCTCGCGCTGAGATCTTCGCGGTCGATCACACGTTTCGCAGCGGCGAGGGCGACGGCGTCGAGTTGACGGATGTTTTTGGCCCATTCGAGCGCATTCTCACGCGGACGACCGACTAGGCGATGTACCAAACCCCAGTCGAGCGCGGTCTCCGCATCGATTTGTCGCCCTCCAAGGATCATCTCTTTCGCGCGCGAAACACCAATCAGCCGAGGAAGTCGCGTACAGCCCCCGGCTGTGGGGATGAGGCCTAACGACGTTTCAGGCAGGGCGAACCTTGCACTCGGACCAGCCACCCGTAGATCGCAGGCCATCGCGAGTTCAAGCCCGCCACCAAAAGCGGCACCTTGAACAGCGGCGATAGTGACCTGTTGAAGATTAGCGAGCCTGTCGAAGAGCTTCTGGGAAACCAGCTCCCTCGCGTCCTCCGGCGTTGCGTGGTTGATCTCTTTGAGGTCTGCGCCGCCACAAAACGCACCATCACCCGCGCTCGCTACCACCAACACGTCGATAACGTCAGCTTGCTCAACTTCGTCCAGCCGCTCTTTTAGCGCCTCGAGCAAGGCCGCGTTGTACGCGTTCGCTTTCTCAGGTCGATCGAGTGTCAGGAACCCGACCCGTTCTTCAATACGCAGGTGTACAGTCAAAACCACAGCCTCTCTTTTTTAGGGTAGCGTGGTTTGTAGGGTTTTGGTTTATGGACGGACTAAAATGATCCGCACCCCGGTTCGAACGCTGAGTTCTGAAACGCCTAAAGGCCCGCAAGACAGGGTGGAGGTCGTCGTACACGACACGCTTGAGACCTGTCCGTACCTTGAGGGCAGGATCGCGCGGATGCCACTGCGCTATCAAGTACAAGGCGCACAGGGCGCACGACTGGACGCGCTGTTGGCTGCGGGAGATCGTAGGGTAGGGCGGATGATGTATCGCACACACTGCCCGGATTGCAGCGAGTGCAAGGCGATACGCATTCCCATAGACACCTTTGTTCCGACCCGGTCACAGCGTCGCGCCGCGCGGAAAAATGCCGACGTCATCGTCAGTTGGCACGAACCGCAAGTGACGGCGCAGCACCTCGCGCTCTACAACACACACAAGCGCAAGCGTGATCTCGCGCGCAATGAAGAGGGCTTGACCCCCGCCGGCTATTTCAACTGGCTCGTCAATACATGTACAGACACGCGGGAGGCACGCTATTGGGTCGGAGATAGACTGGTTGCAGTCGGTATCGTCGACTTCGGAATGAAGAGCAGTTCCAGCGTCTATTTCTATTTCGACCCAGCCGAGTCAAAACGGTCGTTGGGCGTGTTTTCGGTGCTCAAGGAGCTCGAGTACGCCGCCTCTTTAGGCTGCGATTGGCATTACCTGGGTTTGTACGTCGCTGAATGCGACGCACTGAACTACAAGGCGCAGTATTTCGCTCACGAGCGCCTGATCGACGGAGTATGGCAAGGCTTTACCCGCGAAGGGCGCTGACCACCGCTTGCAGGCTGTCTCGAGCATCTCCGAAGAGCATTCTCGTGTTCTCCAAAAAGAACAACGGGTTCTGAACGCCGGCGTAGCCAGATCCCATTCCGCGCTTAAAGACCACTACCGTGCCCGCGTTCCAAGCTTGGATAACCGGCATGCCGTAAATTGGGCTGTGCTCGTCGGTTTCTGCGCCGGGATTGACGATATCGTTCGCCCCAATGACGAGTACGATGTCGGTGCCGGGCAAATCGTCTTGCACTTCATCCATTTCGAACACGATGTCATAGGGTACGCCGGCTTCAGCCAGCAGGACATTCATATGTCCAGGGAGTCGGCCTGCGACCGGGTGGATCGCGTAATGCACTTCGGTCTCGCTCTTACGCAGCATTTCGGTCAACTCCTTGACCACATGCTGAGCGCGGGCCACTGCCATCCCGTACCCAGGAACGATCAGCACCTTTTTGGCGTCCTTGAGTCCCTTGGCGAGTGTCGCGGCGTCAGTCTCGAAGATAGTGCCTTGGTCACCGCCGTCTGAAGGTGCGGGCGCCGTAGTCCCACTCTCGGTACCGAAGCCGCCGAAAACGACGTTTAGGATAGACCGGTTCATCGCTCGGCACATGATGATCGATAGGATGGCTCCGGAACTACCAACGAGCGCGCCGGTGATAATGAGCAGGTCGTTTTGGAGCATGAACCCTGCAGCGGCCGCGGCCCAACCCGAGTAGCTGTTCAGCAATGACACGACGACGGGCATATCGGCGCCGCCAATGGCAGCCACGAGGTGGACTCCCATCCAACAAGCGAGAACCGTCATTATCAAAAGCAGGGTGAGTCCGTCGGTCCCGTGCGCCTGACAGAAAGGCACCGCCATTCCGATCATCACGAGCACCGTCACTGCGTTTAGAGCGTGGCGACCGGGGATAAGCCAGGGTCTCCCGCTCATACTGCCCCGCAATTTCGCCCAAGCGATGACGGAGCCGGTAAATGTAATCGCCCCAATAAGCACGCCGAGCCAGATCTCTATGAGATGTACGGTGTGTTCCGTGCCGGTGAGCCCGTCAGACGTGAGGTAGGTCGAGATTCCCACCAGCACCGCAGCTAAACCGACAAACGAGTGCAAGATAGCGACCAGCTGTGGCATCGCGGTCATAACGACACGTGCAGCGAGCGCCGCGCCGATGACGCCGCCGAGCACTACGCAGCCGATAAGGAGTTCGTAGGCTTGTACCGCGTCGTCGGCGATCGTCGCGCCGATGGCGAGGAGCATGCCGATAAGGCCGTAGAGGTTGCCTCGTCGCGCTGTTTCCTGGGAGGCCAGCCCACCAAGACTCAGGATGAACAATACAGCGGCAGCCAGATAGGCGACGTTCTGTATAGACGGGAAGTATTCTGCCATCTTGGTCTCCTACTTCCGAAACATTTGCAGCATGCGGTGAGTCACTAGGAATCCCCCGGCAACATTGATACTTGCCACGAGTATTGCCAGCCCACCGAGCGCCATTGCGAGCGTGGCGAGTGGGTTGGCGCTGTCTGGGAAGCTCCCTGACGCAGCCTGCAAGATCCCACCTACGATGATGATCCCACTGATTGCGTTCGTGACAGACATGAGCGGTGTGTGCAGTGCCGGCGTGACCTCCCATACAAGGTGCCAACCGACAAAACATGCGAGCAAGAACACGGTAAAGTGCTGGATGAACCCTTCGGGCAGGGTGCCTATAAGCGCAAAGCCCACTGCGCCCGCGAGCAGGCCCAACCATGGCCCGCTGCTACCCTGCGCCTCGCTCTCTTCCGCGCCTTCGTCCGCGGGGGCGATCGGCACCTCTTGGGTGGCGAGTTTGGGGAGCTCGTCCACTGGTGGGGCAGGGGGTGGTGCTTCGGGAGCGGGTGGCGGCCACATCATCTGGCCGTTCTCCAAAACGAGCGCCCCGCGCACCGCTTCGTCATCGTGATCGATGCGGAAGTCGTTGGCACCGCCCATATCGTCAAGCAAGTTCACGACATTCGTTCCGAAGAACTGGCTTGCGTGGGTGGCGAGCCTGCTGGTCAGATCGGTGTAGCCAATAATTGTCACGCCGCCGACGTCCACGACTTCATCCGCCTTTGTGAACGCGGCATTGCCGCCCTGTTCCGCGGCGAGATCAACAATCACCGAGCCCGGTCGCATAGCCTTCACCATGTCGGCCTCGATCAGCTTCGGGGCGGGCTTCCCGGGGATAAGCGCGGTGGTGATAATAATGTCGACCTCCCGCGCTTGCTCCATGAACAGTTTTCGTTCGGCCGCAAGGAAGGCCTCGCTCATCTCTTTGGCGTAACCGCCGGTTCCAGCGCCGGATTCCTCTTCGTACTCGAGGTCCAGAAACCGGGCCCCGAGACTTTCGACCTGATCTTTTACCGCGGGTCGCACGTCAAAGGCGCGTACTTCCGCGCCGAGCCCTCGAGCCGCGGCGATAGCGGCCAAGCCGGCAACGCCGGCACCCAAGACCAGGACTTGCGCGGGGCGGGTTCGTCCTGCTGCGGTAATCTGGCCGCCGAAAAAACCCTTGTAGGCGTGGGCCGCTTCGATGACTGCGCGGTAGCCGGCGATGTTGGCCATAGAGGACAGAACATCCATCTTTTGGGCCCGCGAAATACGCGGAATCTTATCGAGCGCGATTGCGGATCCGCCCGTCGTGGCGATCGCCTCGACCAGCGCGGTGTTGACGTCAGGCTGGAGGAGGCTGATTAGCAAAGCCCCTTCGTTAAGGAGCGCGGCTTCTGCATCGCTTGGCGGCCGCACCTTTACCACCACGTCGCAATTCCATACGTCGTCTGCGCCGCCAAGCTCCGCGCCAGCTGCCACAAACTCTAAATCTCCGAGTTTTGCGCCTGCGCCGGATCCACGCTCGACAACAACCGCAAACCCCTGAGCGACCAACTTTCTTACGGTCGACGGCGTCGCCGCAACGCGCATCTCGCCCGGGTATGTTTCGAGCGGGATTCCGAGCTTCATCATGCCCCCAAAAAGAAGTTCGCGCACTCTACCACGATCAGCGGTGCGAGGCCCCTCATAGTCTTGATTGTGTGGAACCATGGATCGCGCGCTAATGTCGGAGTATGCTCCTTGTCGGAAGCGGAAAAGAGTATGTTGGAGGCCCAGATGCGCCTTGGCGTAAATGAGTTTGTAAATTTGGCGCGTACCACGCGGTGGTGTGCGGTTGGAATGATGTTGGCTGGGGCCGTAGCGTGTGGACCCGGCGAACCGTTGCCCCACAGCGACGATACGGGCGACGTTGAAACCGGCGTGCCGAATATTGTGATCAGGGACGCGGATATCGATTTTGGAACGGTGGAAAAGGACAGCACGGTGTCCGACCAGTTGATCATTGAAAACACCGGGACAGCGACGCTCACGGTGACCGCGATCGAGACCATCGACCCGTTTAGTACCTCATTCACAACGAGCGTATCTGTAGGGGCGGGGTCTACGGCTCAGGTAAGCGTGCGTTTTTCACCGACCGATTACGGCGATTACAGCGGTGAACTCATCCTTGCCTCGAACGATCCTGACTCACCCTCATACAGCTTTCCAGTCGGCGGTACAGTTGCCGCTGACGCGGATGCAGACGGTTACGACGCCGAAGAGGCCGGCGGGGACGACTGTGATGACGGTGACGGCGCAATTAATCCCGCGGCTGAAGAGATTTGGTACGACGGGGTGGACCAAGATTGCGACGGCTCGTCCGATTACGACCAAGATGGTGACGCGTTTGAATGGGACGAACACAACGATGACGCCGCCAACGGCGGAGGAGACTGTTTAGACCACAACCCTGATGTGTTCCCCGGCCAAGAGGACACCTGGTACGACAACATTGATTCTGATTGCGACGGTCAAGACGATTGGGACGCGGACGGAGACGGTTACCAAACAGATGCGTACGGTACCGGTGATGACTGCGACGATACCAACGCCGCCATCAACCCAGGCGCCGAAGAGATCTTCGATCTACTAGACAACAATTGTGACGGCGCGACGGATTTAGACTCTCCT
>Ga0163179_10002943_pt1 | contig 11696 bp, 12 predicted proteins | sample AtlANTMetagenome_FD_109643 | JGI IMG/M metagenome (GOLD analysis project Ga0163179, IMG submission 109643) | Marine eukaryotic phytoplankton communities from the Atlantic Ocean - Atlantic ANT 2 Metagenome | ecosystem: Environmental > Aquatic > Marine > Oceanic | place: North Atlantic Ocean... | reverse complement strand
TCTATCAATCCCCCGCGTTTACTGCCTTTGGATTGAGCGAAGTTAGGAATATAACCACCCGCAGCGCCGATCTTTTTGGCTCCTGATGGTAATCCCATCGACCTCACCATATCTTGGTTGAAAATCGCTGATCCGCCGCCTGCAAAATTTGGAACAATAAATTCACTACTGTTAGCAGTAATTGTTCCCCTCCTGCCATTACCGAAAGCAAAATTGGGAATAGTGACAGGACGAGCAGACCGAGGTGCCCCACCCACACCACGATTAATAGCAGCCTGTTCAGAACCGTAACCGCTTACTGCATCAAAGTTTGGTATAAAGCCTCCCGCCGCTTTGCGACCACCTGTTCCCGCTACAACTCCTGGGGCAATTCTAGCTGCGAGCGCCTGCATCTTCTGCATTGTAGACAATTGCGTATTAAGCGCAGAAGTAAAAAATTGAATTTGTGCAGCCCTTTTCTGCTCAACGCTAAGTGTTGAGTTTTCTATCTTTAAAATTTGATCTTGGACGCTCTTATTGTTTAAAAGCGTTGCTGCTATTTGCCCTTGAGTTTGAGCTATTTGTTTAGCTGCGCTATTTAGCCCAAAGAAAGTTTTAAGGGAGCCCGCGCCGAACTTAACTAAGTCCAATGTCAATTTAGCGATAATTGCTCCAAATATGGCTAACCCAGGTCCGCTAATGACATTACCTATGCCTTTAACTATGCCTCGGGCAAAATCACTTCCTATGCCCTCGCCTTCTAAAAGATTTTTAATTCCTGAAACTAAGCTATTAAAAAATCCAAGAACATTCTTTAAACTGTCTGTTACGCCGATTTCACCCAGCGTGTTGGCTAACTCTTTCAGGTTTACCCCAGCCTCATTAATTGCTGCCGCTAAAGTTTTATTTAGAGCAATATTTCTGCTATAGGCTTCGTTGGTTGCATTTCCAGCCACCTCTGTAATCTGAGCAAACCTACTAGTCTCTTTTGACATATCCTCCAAAATCGCCAAGAATGGCGCAACTTGGAATTTTCCAACCAACCCCTCTGCAATTTGCAATCTCTCGGCAGAGGGCAGAGTCCTTAAGCTTTGGCCAAGATTTTCGATTAGTTTCGTTGCGGATAAAACTGCGCCCGATGCGTCAGTAACTTCAACGCCCAAATTCCTCATCGTCTTCAGTTTTTCCAAGCTCTGGAGACGAGTAAAAATTGTTTTAAATGAGTTACCAATAACCGCACCACCCCTTGCGGTCTTTTCCTGCACAGCGGAGATTACACCGACCAACTGGTCAAAAGTGACGCCAGCCTGAATAGCAACAGCACCAGAACGCTTGATACCTTCGATAAGGTCTCTTTCTGAAACCGCTGCGGAAGCAGCAGCCGCAGATAGTTTATTTAACACTTCCGAACTCTTAATACCTTGAGAGTTAAATGAGTTGATGGCGGCAGTTAATCCTGCCACAGCTTCAGCAGCACCCAACCCAGACAAGCGGGCTAATATCATAGAATCATTTAGACGCTCTACTACCTTTTGGGCACTCAAACCTTGACGGCTAAACTCTAATGCAGCGTCAGCTACCGTCGAAAAAGATTGCTCGGTGTTCCGCGCAACATCAAAAATTGTTTTCTTAAATCTTTCTAGCTCGTTTGAGCTTGCGCCCATGATAGCATTTATGGAAGCTAGACTTTTTTCAACCTCGATAGTGGTTGACACTAAATCTTTGAAACCTTTGGTTACGGCAGATAAAACACCTACAGAAGCACCAAACGCCAAAACACGGGCGTTGGCCGCTTCCATTGACTTGGTGAACTGATCAGCCTTACCAGTAATCCTGCCCAGCGGCTGAGAAAGCGACTCAATGCTTTTTGCGCTGGTTCCGAGATTGATGCCGCCCTTTTGACCAATTTTTCGCCCAGCACTTCGAACTTGATCGATTATGCTTTGCTCTAGTTGGGTGGCGTGAACTGGGATATTAACTGGCATGTCCTTAAACCTTTGTATTGTTTACACAAAGATTTACACATCATGTCCAGCTAATCGCATCATTTGTTCCATATTAAGCTGGCCACCATGCTTTTCAGCTTCCTCTGCCAACCTTAAGTTTCCTTGCTGTCCGCCAAGACTCTTGACATCTTCTTTAGTCGCACCAAATACCATAGAGGCGTCAGCGTCATCTTTTAGCCCCGACTTACTTTTTCCACTCTTTTGATTTCTTTGAGCTTCGGCAAAGGCAAGAAGTTTGTCTGGATCTTCTTTTATATTATCTGGAATGTCATCAGTATGCTGAAAAACATTAAAAAACATTCTTCCATATAGAACTACCCGCAATTGATGGACGGTCAGTTCTGTTATTGGCTTTCCGTAAAAATCTCCCGCGTTTTCACAAAGCGATAAATACATGCTAAAAAACGGGCGAAGGATTGCCTTTTGAATTAAACCGTCTTCCAATCTCTCAGACAGATCGCCTTGGATCTTATTTATTTCAGCGATTTCCCATGTTTCCAAATCACCAAACTCTTCCTCAGTGAAAACATGCTCCTTTAAATCACTATCTTCAAACAATAAAAATCTTAATAATTCGTCACCACTTCTACTAGTTGCATAGTCTTCAGCGGTTTTACCCATTAGTTCTCGCCGCTTCATTAGAAGATCCAGTCTTTCGTTTTCTAGATCTTTTACGTCCTGAGCCATCTCTTGTCGTTGGGATGGTAGGGGTAGCTGCGAAATGGTAACTTTAAGGCGCTCAATCTGAAGTCTCAGCATTTCAATCTGAGCATCATCTTTGTCCGACCATATCTCCTCCTTAATTATATAGGCTAACCTATCCTCTTCAGTCTCCAAACCTTTAGACAAGGCTAGATTTTTATACCTATCGTAATACTTGTGGATATATCTTTGATCGCGAATACTTACGTGCTTAAGGTAAACAGGTTGCCCCCCAAAGTAAGTTTCAGTATACCCATCAAATATTTCGCCAATTACTGAGATATAGAACTCTTCGTTCAAAGTTCACCCTTTTCCATTTGTTCGATCAGGGCATTAAACTCTTCTGGGGTTGACGCCTGATTAAAGAACCAAAAAGCTAAAACTGTGGTAATTTTTTTAATCACCTCCAAATAAAAATCATTAGACTCTTCCTCTTTGGCATAATAATCCTCGATTTTCTGCTCGAAGTCTTCTCCTACAAAATATGGAACAGGCTCATCGTCATCTTCTCTCTGGATGTGAGTAAGCATGAGTGTATACCACAGAATCAGCCTATTCTGAGCCTTGATGTCGGCAGTGTGATCGAATAGGGTATGCATGGAAGATTCAACCTCTACCATGTGACGCTTTGCCGCGCTAAGTTCATCTTTGATTTCCTCTAGGCGTTTAGTCTGCTTTTCTGTGCGCTTATCCTTATCTGTTGAATCTAAACGTACATATTCGTTTTGTAAATTTAGAACCTCCTTAAAAAGTTTTCCGTAGTCTTCTGCGTCAGACTCACTAAAAACGCCACCCGTATCGCTATACTTTTTATAGAGCATCGCCTTTGTCAAAATACCTTTTTTGACACAGCGACTCATTTCAACTGAATATTCTAGTTCCGCATCCTCCAGTTCTCGGCGCGAGGGGCGCTTGATCTTCACCTCAATAGGAACTTTCTCCTTAACCTTCTTTGTTACTGTGGTTTTTTCGCCAGTTTTTTTACTGGTGCGAGTGTGGCTTTTTTCCACCTCTTTTTCTTCATCAATAGTGAATGTATATAATTCTTTAAATGCCATAACCTTGTTCCTAGTTAAAAATGAAACTTACTGTATAATTATCAAGCTCGGAATCAAAATTTCTAATTGATTCATTACCCACATCTAAAATCCTCTTTCTTATCCAATTAGCCTTTTCGGGCGTAAAGTGGTCGGCGGTTCTAATTATGCCGTGGTATTCTTCTGGAATATTCTCGTAAAGCTTCTGGTAGTGAAAGTCATGATCTTTTTTCATGTCTTCTACCATGATTAACATTAGTTTGAATAATCTTGCACTCTCATCATTGGAGCGCGATTTTAAATTTTTTTTAGCGTTCATGCCTTAATCCTATCTTATTATATAAATAAAAGTGTAAAAATCAATATGGCTGGGTTTTTAAGTGCAGATCAAATAACTAAAATCAGAGATTTAGCGGATACGCTTCACACAACGTTCGCTAGGACGATCACGGTTTATAAAAACGCGAAGAAAACACTAATAGCTTCCACCAATTCGTGGAACTCATTGTATGGGCGCACTGACACTGGATCAAATAGTGCCGTCGAGTATACAATCGACTCTCAGAGTTTTTCGGCGCGTATTTATTACGATAATATGGACACTGAATATCTTAATGATGGTGGCCGCAGCGAACAAGCGGGAAGCCAAAATAAAGTCTTAGTAGCGAATGGAACGGTAAGGATTGTCGTTCAAGAAGCTGCCTACAATTATATTGAAGAGGCGCGAAGGGTGGAATTTGACGGAACAAAATTTATTATTGAAAGCGACGGCAAGCCTCGCGGATTGACGGAAAACCAATTCTACACGTTTGTTCTTACCCCTGTAGACGAGTAATGGCAAGGCTTCCTCTAGATGTTCAACAGGCTATAAAACGCCAAGCTCCACGCCTTTTAAAGAAAGATTTTAAAAGGGAGGTCGAAAAAAGATTTAAAAAAATCAAGAATCAAATGATAAGCGATTTCCTTCAGGATCAAATCACCATGGAGATCATGGGTGGTCCTAATTCGCCTAATATTAGTGGAACTCTCGACGGCGTGACTAATCTTTTTGCTTTTATAGGCTTTGATGAAGGAGATCAACCAATTACGCCTATTCTGACTTTATTAGAAGAAACAAATATACAATTTAGCAAGCTGAATACTGCCTCTAATCGCCAAACAGGTATGGAGTTTAAGGTGAATTTGCCAACACCAGAACAAGTTTTTGCTGTTACGCCTCTGCCATGGGCGTCGGGGCGCAGTTGGGCGCAGGGGATTGAGAGAGGCTTGTCTGGCTTAGGTTACCTTTTAAGAAAAAAGAAGGGTCGGTCAGGCGCAGCTATTCAAAGCCGTGTAAAGGTAAGGGGAGGAAGGTTTAAAAATAGACCTTATATTTCGGCTTTTCTCCGCAAATATAAAATCAAGTTTGAAGATCTAAAATGAAAGCCCAGTTCCAACACAACCTGACAAGCGCATTTTTTATGTGGTTTGACAACTTCCTTTTAACTAAGGGGGAGGCTTATACAAATACCACGGGCGAATTCTTCTACTATGATGATACCCTGATTGATTCTAGATATACGGCATTCGGCAGTCCTTACAAACAGTGGGTTACAGACTCTTCAATAGCAGGCGCAACAGTTCCAACGGGTGTTTTTATCAATGGCAACCTCTCTGGCCGAGCAGATGGTGTGGTTTTAGACTTTGATAATGGAAGAGCATTAATTTCAGGAGCCTCGACAACCGATACTGTTACTGGAAGCTTTGCAGTTAAAGACTTTAATGTTTATTTTACAAACGATACAGAGGATGATTTAATCACCGAAAACAAATATGTGGTTAACTCTAGGGTTCCCTCGGGGCCTTATACTTACATTACTCCTTACGATGATGTGGCTCCTGCTATCTTTCTCGCCGCCTCCAACTTAGAAAATAAACCTTTTGCCTTTGGGGGTATGGTGGACACCGTGGTTAACATGAAGGCTGTGATTCTTTCTGATGATCCCTATAAACTCGATGGGGCGCTTTCAATTTTTGGTGACTCTGTGAATGAAGGGGTCGAGCCAATTCCCATGACGGGCTATCCATACACCGAATTAGGAGACTTAAAAGACGACTCCTATAATTACACAAATGTAAAAAATGGGTATTCCGAGGAGGTTCCATTCTACATAAAGAGTGTAAGAACTTCCAAATTAAGTGATAGAGCAAGAAAAGCTTTGGCCAATGAACTCTACATAGGATTCATTGATTTTGAAGTCGAACAGCACAGATATCGCTTCTCTTAATTTCATATTTTTCAATTAAAAATGTAAACAACATAAAGAATCTTTTATTATGGCCAGAAACAGAGTAATTTATCAATCCGAAGGACTATTTGTAAGTAGTGGCGCAACCTCTACTACTGCCGCTGAACATAAACAGCTTACGCGAGTTCAAAGCGCTAACTATAGCTACACAATTAACCGTCAAGACGTTAACCAATACGGACAGCTTGCCCGAATTGACTCGTTAGTGCTTGATCCGCCGACCGTTTCCGTTGATTTTTCTTATTATATTACTGATGGTCTGAATGAGCGTGAAATGGGCTTTTATGTTAACACTGGAATTGGTGCTGCTAGTGCCCCAGGTAACTTTGCCTCTGGTCACCTTGGTGAGGGTTCTGGAATTAACGTTTATATTGTTACCTCTCCAGAGAACGACGACCTTAACATCGGTGGCGCAATTGGCAGCAACGAAAAAGTTATCGGAATTGGCAATGCTTACCCCAGTGATTACTCTGTAGACCTTTCTGTTGGATCACTTCCAACTGTCTCGGTTACCATGGAGGGTGCTAACATGCAGTCCTCTGATGGTAGCGATATTAAAAATCCCGCAGTCGATCAGGAGGCTGGAACTTCTGTTGGAACCAGCGTACTTCTTCCTACTCCAGCATCTGGAGGTGCAGGAACGACCATTACGGCTCTGCGCCCAGGAGATATCACAATGAATCTCAGCAACTTCAACACTGAGACAATTGCTGACATTGACGGCGATGGTTCCATACACGTTCAAAGCGCTTCTATCTCTGTTCCCCTATCTCGTACGCCCCTTGATCGCTTGGGAAGTAAGTTCGCTTATGCGAGAACGGTTGACTTTCCGATAACCACCACTCTTAGCGTGAGTGCTATTATGAACGAGCAGGAGTCAGTTAACCTTGCTACCGTTCTCGAAGAGCCCGAACAAGATGTAACAATCACGCTGAAGCAGCCAAATGGAGCCACAGGCGTCATCTGGGAGCTAAAAGGAGCCTTGGTTGATAGTGAAAGCTTTAGCTCTAGCATCGGATCAAACAAGACTGTGGATCTTACCTTCTCCGCTCAAATCGGTGGCCCCGAGGATATTGCCGCTGGTATTTTCCTTAGTGGAGTTAACTCCACTAAGATCTTTAGTTAATCTAAAGCAAAAGCAGATAAAATCAAATAACGTGGTTGTGGCTTCCGTAAAACGAAGCCACAACCCGTTTAAGGCAATGGCTAAAAGCTCGACGCACAAGATTGGCGGCTATAGTTAGAAACTTACTATCTCGTTGGGTAGTAATTATACCTAGTCCCGTATATACCGCTTCCATCTACGCCAACAGCCTGTCTGGGCTGGGCGCCATAGATGTTGTATTGGCCCGCTAATCGCACGACGTTCTCCATACAGTCGTCTGCAAGACCCTTATAGACCTTGGACACCTCATTACGGTTAACGAACGTTACAGCGCTTTCTCCGTCCCTTAAAGATAAAACATTATCACCACTTGCGCTGGAGTTTACAATCCCACGTAGCGCATTCCTAGCCTGTTTGTTATAGTAGCTGCAAAGATAAAGCTCCTTGGCTACATTCTGCGCTTCTATATCTAAATCAGCATCAACGCCACTAAATTCCGTATAAAGATACGTGTTAACCTGACCAAGATTCTCAAACAGCCAGCCACTGACATTAGCAACTGTTGCTATTTCTGTATCACTATCAAATTCGTATTGAACGATTCCTGAAGCTAGACTCTCTAATACATTGGGCATACAGTGTATTACACTGCATTTAGTTATTTAACCAATCTAGAAGCTCTTTATGTTCTGGATTTTCGGGGTCTAGCACAAGCTGTGGGATTTCTTTAGGCGCGGAGAAAGCGTTACTTCTACTCTGGTAATGGTTAAACTCCTTGACTATATTGCTTATAATCATATGCCTTTCATAAAAAGGATTAATGCCGACTTTCTTAGAAAAGGCTTGAAGGTCAGCTTTACTCATTTTATCAAGCCTCTCCTTGAGGATGTTAACATCATTTGTTCCAAAAGAATTTGTCTCGCCTGTCCCATACAGAACTTCTACTTCCTCTAATACTTCACGATAACGCGCAGTGCTCGTCTCGCCCTTAGCCTTTAATTCCTCCAGTTCCTCTAGGATTCCTTTTTTGACGGGCTTCTCCTGACCTGTTGTAACCTCCTTGAATGGAGCCTTCTTAACTGCTTTTTTCTTAGCCATATATATTATATACACTCAATTTAAAAATTACAAAAAAAAGCCGCCCCCCGAAGGGAGCGGCTTCCTTTATATGTTAGGGGTTTAAGTATTAGGCACCCACTGCACACCCGATAAGAACGCGGTTATCAAGAACCACGCGACCCTCTTCGATAGAACCGAAGTAGCCGATCTTATTCTGGCGAATGCTATACTGATCATCTGCGATCAGGTTCATTTCGCTTCCGCTCTCAGCGTCAGTAGCAATTGCACGGATGAGAGAATCGCGAGTGCGGTCAACACCGACAACGATTTCATCATTAGCACCAGCAAATGCGAAGCTGTTTCCGCTATTTGGAGCCGTGTAAGTTGCACCACCAGCAGCGGTGTTAAAGAGCGTGTTGAACTTCTGACCTACGCCCATCTCGTTGAATTCCAAGATGTTAAGGCCCAAGAAGCTGTTCATGCCTGCATTCCTCCAAAGCTCGTCCCTGAGAGACTCAGGAGCAGCGAGAGGGTTCTGTGAACCATCGGTAGCGGCTCCACCAGCACCATCACCACCACGGGTGTTGACTGGGTTGTAAGCCATAGAACGAATCTTCTCTACAATCTCGGGAGAGACGATAATGTCTGTGATTCCGCGACTGCGAGTTGTTGGAGTTCCACCGATCCAAGAGCTATTAATGCGCTTGGCCAAGGTGAACATATTGTTGATATCCGCAAGGAGAAACTGGTTGTCAATTTCGCAAGCCTGAATGTGAGTATCATTTGTAGCAGTAGAAGACTTCGTGGTTGCGTTTGCAAGAGCAGTCATAAGCAAAGTAGCGGAAGTGCGCTCCTGCTTAAGAAGAATCTCTTGTGCGACACGGGTAAAAGTCTTACTGACCACATCCATGCGACTCTTGGCAGCATAACGGCGATCAAAGTCCACAGCAGCATCAAGGCTGTATGTAGCCAGCTTCAATTCAGAAGAGGTTGGCAGCACTTGGTTGCTTGGAAGTCCACCCGCATGACTCTGAGACCACACCCTGACGTAATCTTCGTCAGCGATGTCGTAGTAGAGATCCAATGGGATGCTCGGATTATCATCAGCATTAAAGCTGAGTGATTGAAAGAGGTTGCTCACAGTAGGAGCGTTGTTGAGAACTTCGGCCAAAACTGGTCCGATGAATTCAGCAAGAGCCACTTGAGCCTCATATGCAACACTACGGTTGCGTGAAGCCATAGCTTTTACAAGCTCGACTTGTTCTGGAGTTCTTTTTAAAGTAATTTTCATGAAATTTTATCCTTTCTGAAGTTTTAAAAATTAGCAATCAAACTTGACGACCACATACTCTCCTGAGAACTGATCTGTTGTGTTTCCAACGTTAGAGCGAACTCCTGTTCCGATAACCGATCCAAAAGCAGCGTCAGCAGTCCGATCAGCACCCGTGATCTTACCAACATTTGTGTAAGACATTTGGATGCCGCCACCGATGGTATAATCGGATGTTTCGCCATCAAAAGCGTCTGAACTTAAAGTAAAGACACCTTTAGTGGCAACAGGAACCGCTTGCCCTGGAAGGAGGGCTTGAAGCTCAGTTTGCTTTTGTGGGTTATAGAGCAGCTTCTCGCCGTTCTCGTCATTTTTTGCAGTCTGGAAAAGGGTCAATCCCAATGGGATTTCGCCTGAACTAGCGCCCGTTATCTTCAGGTTAACCTCAGGATACATCTCAGTAGTACCAAGGAACGGAAAGCTGGTGTCACCCAGATAAGCGTTCGTCTGATACGTAACAGGATCTGCATCGAAGTTACCTGCGGATACTTTCACAAAAACGCCAGCATCGCCGCCGCCTGTGCCAGTAGTGGCATCGAGAACCAAGTTGTTTTCCAACGCATAAAGGTTCACGACATCGTGGTCAGAGTATTGTCTGAATGGTAGAATTCGTAAAGACATAATTGTTTGTGTGTTAAAAGATTAGTTAAGAAATTTCGATATTATCCCTTGAGAATGCGGCCTTAAACTTATCGCGCAACGAAGAAGGCTTCGATGCAACAGACTCGTTAGCATTTGGCACAGCGGCCTCGCTTTCTTCCGCAGAATCAAGAGCTTCCTCAGGCTCGACTTCTTCAACAGAAGCGTTACTGACACGCTTGGCGACTTCTTCGTCAATGCGTTTCTGAATCTCATCATTAAATGCAGCTTGAGCCTCTTTGTTCTTGTGCTTCCAAAGAACTTCAAGTTTAGAAGCAAAAGCGGCATAAGCCTCTCCTTCTCCAACTTCCTTAAGCTCTGTGGCAAGAAACTCGCGATCTTGATCGTCCAATTCGAACTTATCATCCAACTCATCCATGCGGTTATTGAATTGAGCGACAGCTTCTTCAGCCCTCTTATCGTTCTCAAAAACCGAAATTCGATCATTGGCTTGTCCAAGCTTTTCTTCGAGATCTGAAACGGTAGCCTTAAGTGCATCATATTCGGCTGAAACAGCTTCTTTTTGATTCTTTTCGGTTTCAATATCTTGACGATATTGTTCGTCACGTTGGCGAATAGCTTCCGCGAAAGTATCGGTCATATTTGCAACCGCTTCTTTCGAGAATTTCTTCTCATTCAAAAGCTCTTTAAGTTCTGAAATAGTATTTTCAAGTTCCATAGCGTTAATATCCTTTTCGTTGTTTACATTTAATTTATTATTTTGTGAAATATTATCACGTTTATCGTTTATAAAAATAGTAGACTTGGGCTCCGACTCCGAATACAGACCTTTTACATCTGCTGCGGGATTAAGAGTGTAAGCGATCCCCAGCGGGAAAATATTACCCTGAATAAGACGATAGATCTCCTGCCCGTCATCAGTTTTTCCAGAGCCTCCATTGCTACGGAGAAAGCCTCTCAATTCCTCTATTTCTGTAGGATCGGAGACAATTTTTGATTCTTCTAGATTGGAACTTCCGACTGCTAAAACATAATCATTGAAACCAACCTCCCAGCTTGCTGAGACCTTTTGGTATGCACTGTCATCTGGGTCTAGAGACTTTTCTATTAATTGAGTAAAATTTGGATTAACAGATTTATACAAAACTGCCCCCAAAGCAATATTGAATGGCCCAGACATTGTTTGGACCTCATCAGAGGCTAAAATTCTGCTAGATCCAAACTCGCTAAAACCTGCGGCAGCAATATGCCCCACCACCTTCTGTTTATCGTGTTCGATATTAGTGGGCTTATGAACAAAATTTTTAGTATATTTTAATGCCGTTGCCGTGTCCATTCCGTCCCCATTGCGATTAAACTTGTTCACAAGGGCGGCGTTGAATGCAACACCCAACAAATCAACATTACTTTTGTAGTCAATGTTGGTTGGGAGCAGTGGAGCTAAGTTTTCTAAAGAAGCTCTAGATATCAATGAAGATTCACTAATATCACAAGCCAATAGAGGGGATTGAAAAGTAGTGGTGTATTTGTAATCCATTATTTTGTGTCCATCCAGCTTTTAGGTAGAGCGCTTTCTGCTCCTATTTTTTT
>Ga0163179_10002942_pt1 | contig 11700 bp, 16 predicted proteins | sample AtlANTMetagenome_FD_109643 | JGI IMG/M metagenome (GOLD analysis project Ga0163179, IMG submission 109643) | Marine eukaryotic phytoplankton communities from the Atlantic Ocean - Atlantic ANT 2 Metagenome | ecosystem: Environmental > Aquatic > Marine > Oceanic | place: North Atlantic Ocean... | reverse complement strand
TAAAGACGGTTCTAACGTATTTGGTTCTCTGCACGTAATCAAAATGGTCGACGGTTGCTTCTTTATGATGTTCCATCCTGATGCTGATAATATCGTAGATCAGAAAGAGCTGGAAGGTATGTTGGGTTAGATAGCTTGAACAGAGAAGAAATAAAGACGAACATAACAAAATACATAGTCGACTTTCTGGAGGTTCCCCATGAAGAGTTTGGTGGTTTTCCCCCATGCCCGTTTGCGAGAGCTGAGAGGGTAAAGAACAAGCTTCTAATTGGGACCTATGATCCGTCTGAGGGAAGCTTCGTTGACAAGATTAGAGAAATGATTGACGCTGGATATGAGTCAGGTGTTTTTGCTCTTCTGGAAAATGGTGAGCTTGTTTCTCTGGAAGAAAAAGAAACAAGAAGTTTTCAAAAATTCTTAAACAAGAACCTCAAAGAAAATGATCTAGGCGCTTATAAGACTATTTGCATCAACCCAAAAGACGGGCTAGAGGTTAAAGGGATAAAAGTAAGAGCGCTGTCTCCCTACTTTCTGGTTAACGTCGGATTGAGAAAAGCGTTTGGGAAAACTCATAAAAGTTTAAAAAATTCTAAGTACTTTGATAATTTCCCAGATTATTATAAAAAGTATCTTAACGTGTAGAAGGAGACAGGATGCCAACTCAAATTCGTGGTGGACAAATTAAAGACGACTCAATCACTGGAGCTGACGTAGATGAGAGTACATTGGTTCTTAGGTATGTGTACTCGGCGAAGTATACAATTGACAGCGGTTCAGGAATAAAATATATCAGATGGAACACAAACAGCTCGAACTCAAGCCCGGGAGTCAACAATAAGTTTATTATGCCAGGTGCTGGCTCTTTGAAGAAAGTCTTGATCAGATCTTCACACGTCATGGGAAGTACAGACATATCACTTCATAAAGCGTCAGACGGTGCTAGCGATTTGTCAACAACCCCGACAGAGACTCAGACAGTCAATGTCTCATCAGCAGACACAGTAGCGACAGCAACATTTTCCAGTGCTAACTTCAGTGCCAACGACATAATCGGCGTCTCAGTTGATCCAACCAACGTTCATGGAAACGTAGATTTAACAATTATTATTGAGATAGATTTCTAGCTGATATTTATTTAAAGGGAGCATGGCATGCCGTATTCAAAAAAAGTACTAGAACATTATGAAAATCCTAGGAATGTCGGGACGCTTGACAAAAACGAACTTAGCGTTGGCACCGGCCTTGTAGGCGCTCCGGCATGCGGTGATGTTATGAGATTGCAAATTAAGGTTAGCGAAGACGGTATCATTGAAGACGCTAAATTCAAAACTTACGGCTGCGGCTCTGCAATCGCGTCGTCTTCTCTTGTCACGGAGTGGATCAAGGGACGCTCCATAGACGAAGCTCAAGAAATTAAAAACCGTGACATCGCTGAGCATCTTTCTCTTCCTCCTGTAAAAATTCACTGCTCTGTTCTGGCAGAGGACGCCATCAAGGCTGCTATAGAAGATTACAAAAACAAACAGTAAAAAGTGATTCTTGTAGCAACTCTTAAGAAGCCATGGCGATCTCACAGGGGGAAGCTTTATCCCGCAGGGACTACGTTCAAATTTGTAAGAAGGTTTTTAGAGACAGACTCTGTCTTGTATGAGTTCAATGTACCCGGGGATCGTTACGGGGTTGTAGTATTTCCAAACAAATCGTTTGCAAAGCTGACCCCAGAAGAGAAAGCGCTAAGGGAGCAGAGAAGAAAAGCCTACGAAGATCATATGAAAAATTACAAAGACCGATTTATCAGAGGAAAAATTTAGTTAGATTTATAAACTAAGGAGAGGTGACAGAGCGGCCGAATGTACCGGTCTTGAAAACCGGCGTGGTGAGAGCCACCGTGGGTTCGAATCCCACCCTCTCCGCCAATTTATGGAGTCCTTATGCCAAAGACTACACTGAAAGCCATCATCCTTCAAGACACAGACAATGATACTCAGATCCAGGTGGAGAAATCTGCAGATGAAGATAAGATCAGGTTTGAAACCGCCGCGGCTGAAAAGATGCTTATTGACGATAAAGTCAGAGCGCACCGGTTTGGCCCAGGTTCAGCTTACGGCTTATGGGGCTTCCCCCAATATCAAATAGCGGAATTGACCGACATACTGTTCAGGGCAGATCTTAGGTTCTTGAACTATAATTCAAAGTCGGGAACCCAGACTCTCTCAGCCGCAACTTCAGCGGGGGAAATTACTTCTTGGCGGCAGCAAATAGCGACGAACGGAGGTAACACCGTACAGGAACCAGCTACTCAGAGCACGTACATAGACGTTGTGGGGATGGATTCAGCTGTCAATAGAAGAAGAGCACCTACATTTACAGGCACATTTTCATCCGATAACGTAACTGACTATATAGATCTGCAAATAGACTCTTTGGCTTCCGGACGAAGAGCTGTAAAAAGAGAGTTACTAGACTTTTCTAGCGTCAGCAGTGGTAATTCTGTGACCTTCAATGTACCAGGATCGCAAGGGGGCTCCGGCACTTTTACGATAGAGTATGCGAACAGCCCTTCAGCTGCTGCTAATAAAATAGTCGTAGACTTAGATAACTCGAGTAATGCTAATTCTAACGCAGAGAATTTAGCTCAACTAACCTCTCTTATCTTAAACGGGACAGACCCGGTGGGGCAATCTAGAGCGAATGGCGGAGGAAACTATGACGCCAACTGGGGAGCATACGCTAGTTCCGGGGTAGGCGCGTCAAGCGGATTTACTTCTGGTGTAGACGCAGTGGTATCAAGTACTGCATCTAAACTAGACATATTCGCGACAACTAAGGGCACTGATTCTAGCATCGCCAATAATATACAGATCACCAATACTGCAGGTACGATAAGAACCGGTTCAGATGACACTCCTTTAAGTAAGGGACTGGCTGTCAACGGTCATTCGGCGGATACCTTTAAGTGGAAAATATCAACAGCTGGCTCTTATACAGAGGGAGTGCAAATAACAGGGGGCGCTCAGTCTCTAGGGTCGACAGGCGTTTCAGTAAATTTTGATAGAACAACCGGATTCAGTCTGGGGACTGGAATCGGGGGTAGTGTCCAAGACTCGTGGCGGTGGTATAAGGTTAGAAATGATTTACCGAAGACGTTGTTCAACTCTGACTTTGACACTCGAGTGGAAATGCAAAACGGAGAAACCCATAAATTTGTAATTGACTTCGGTGGAGTGCGACCCTATGGCGTAAGCTATTATGACAACAGAAAGTATGGTGTTGTCTATCCACAGGGTGAGCTGACCAATACTTTCTACTTTAATTTTCAGAACTTCACCTCAGTCTCTTATCGGGGGTACTATGCTTCTTCCTACCCTGAGGCTGGCTCATTCCCACATGCTGGCTGGAAGACGACTTCAGATACAGCTTATCTAAGCCCAGCTACGAACATGTCTTTTGTTAATGATCGCCTGGTTCATTCCGTCAAGCTCGGTACTCAAAACTTTTTAACCACGCTTGAGGTTACAATTGTCGCCGCTGCAGAGACTGGAGCTGGAGGAGGAATTATAGGATACACAGAAAGGACAGCGATTACTTCGTTGACCTATATCACGGACCGGTCCTTACCAACGATAAATGAGCCGGTCACATTATTAAAAGGTTTAGATCACCAGAATTTGTGGGGTGCCTTAGAGTTTCCTTCGGGCTCTGTTGGTTTACCATCAGTGTCGTTCAGAGATGGTACAGTTGGTTCGAACGCTGATAACACCAGATCTAATGATGGTTTTTTTATGCCGGCAGTTGGAAAAATATCTACCGCTATTGGGGGAACTCAGAAAATGACTGTGACGAGTACGGGCTTAGGGGTTGGAATCGACACACCAGCTACTGAATTGCATATTAACGGCGGTCTGACTCTTACAGAAAAATCATCAGATCCAGCAAACCCTGCCGAGGGTAATAGCGTGCTGTGGATGTCAGACGGTACAGGCGCTGGTGACGACGGAGACATCATGATAAAAATTACTGCCGGCGGAGTTACCAAGACAGTCACTTTGGTAGATTTTAGCTCTTCTTAGATTCTATTCTTTCTCCAGCTCCATAATTAAAGGTATGAGGCTGTTAAAGTTTTCAATGATTATTGTGATCATTTTGTTTCCTAGTTCTAATGCCTGTTACTATCAACCTTATTCAAGCGTTGTTGAATTTGATTGTATGAGATCCTCATTAATCGAAGAGGTGCCAGGCACTCCGGGTATTGTGACCCTAACTTCAAATTGTAAAGATTATCGTTTCGATGTAAGATCAATAAAGACGGCTTTAGACATTTTCTCTAGAGAGTACGCACTGCAATTCAATGTGTCAGAATCTGCAGCCATGGCTTTATTGAGCGGCTTAAGGATAGAGCTCTCTGCAATCCCTAGGACTGTACCGGCTGCTTACTCTGTGGAGGGAATATTTCTGCAAGGTGAAGTTGCGGTAAGCGGTCTAGCATTAGATAGAGATAACATTTGGGTCGAAGTAAGAACATCGAAAATTTCATCCTCATCACTGATCCATGAGTTGGTTCACACCATTATATGGAGAAAGAATATCGTACACGCCGATCCTGATCACGAAGGAAAAGAGTTTTCAGGATGGACTAAAGAGCATACAAAGCTAATTAAGCGAGTAAACAAGATTCTGCTAGATGCAGATATTTAAGGAGTACAAATGCCAATTTACAAATTCAAGTGCGACTGCTGCGGCTATGAGTTTACAGTAATAAGAAAAATGTCAGATGACGGTGAGGTCGTTTGTGAAGCGTGTTCATCAAATTTAACTAACAAACTTATCGCCAGATCTTCTTTCAACCTTAAGGGAGACGGGTGGTATAAAGACGGCTATTCAGGCAAGTCTAATACAAAACAATCTGACTGATTGTATAATTAATTGCATGCGCAATGACATCGTTTCAATTTCTATCTTCAGCAACAACCAAAGAGTAAAATTGACGCCAGATTCAGACGGTAAGTTTTTAATTCCTAATCCGAGAACCAATTCATTTTCTAAGCCATTAGTAAAGGTGACTGCTGTTGAGTTAATCAATCACCCAAAGATTAAGCACATGGATCCTGTTATCACCTTAGGCGACGGTAGTAAGCTAAGGGTCTTTCAAGGGGGCGACCCTTCTGCTGTGCTGACCATCCCGATATCTCTTCTAGAAAAGCATGATAAAAAACACAGAAAAAAAATACCTGTGCTCTCTAAGAAAAAGAAGAAGGTCATAATTTTAGATGCGCCTATCCAGAAGGACGTGTATATAGACAGTGGTGACTATGACGACTACGCGTACCCATGGGACGATCCTGCTCTTTACGATGACGCAGACTAATTTAGATCTGTAAACTTATATTATTTTTGTTTATAATAATCCACTATGAAAGATTGGGATCCTACTGTGGTACGTGGCCACCACATCTTACAGCTTTTAAATGACGTAAGCGACGAGACATTAAGATCTATTCGTAGCGATTTAGGTGACGTAACTTTTGCCAACTGTGACGTTATAAGGATCATCGAGAAAGTGATCTCAAACAGAAAGAAAAAAGAAGTCGTAGAGCAGTTTGATACTGTGTCTGTAGAAGAGCCAGATTTTTGGGATAACTAATGAATGAATTGTTGTTAGCGCTATGCGCTGCGATGCCAGCCTTAGGCATGTCTAATTACCGCACTGAAAAAGCTTGTGAATATACGCCTCAGATAATTAAGAGCTCTAAGAAACATCAAATTGATCCTGAAGTTATGATTGGCTTGATCTTTGTAGAAAGTAGCTTTAGTAAGAAGGTAGTGAGCTCCGCTGGAGCGTGTGGGTTGACTCAAATCATGCCAAAATATACTGGCAAGATTACTAGAAAGTACTCATGCGATTATCTTAAAAGAAACCCGCTTGAATCTATAGACGCCGGCGCGAAAATATTGAGATGGTGGATCGATTACCACCACGAAAAAAACCAGTCCTCTAAAGCTAAAGAAAAAAAATCAGACGCAGAAGTCTTTAAGAGAGCCTTGTGTTCTTACAACGCTGGGTTCCGCTGTTCCGGTAAGCGGCCATCTAAGGGTGGTATGAGATACAGTCGGAAGGTCTTGAGAAAAGCTAACATCATAAAAGAGAAAAAAAATCTCTACCTAAGTGATTAAAATCATTACAAAAAAATATTTTTTTTAAAAAAAATGCACTTTAGGGGTGTTCGTCGTCAAAACTGTGTCTACGGTATTAATATCGGCGGTTGATAACCAGCTGTCGAAACGTGCAAACAATAGAAGAAAAGGAGAAAGCATGTTTAACCCAATAGTTCGTGATAGTTTCTTTGGTGAGTTTAACGATATCTTTAACACGTTGTCTAGGCAAGGTAAGAGATATTCAGTAATCACAGGTCAATTGACACCCAAGGCTAATATAGCTCACAATGATTCAGGATTCCAGATTTCCGTGGCAGCCCCGGGGTTGTCAAGATCAGACTTCAACATTGAGATCGCTGATAGCGTATTGACTGTTTCGACCGAAAATGAAATAAAAGAAGATGAAAATTCTCTTCGAAAAGAATATTCTTATCATAAGTTTTCCCGCTCTTGGAGCCTGCCAGAAAATGCGAATATAGATAGCATTTCTGCAGAATATACCGCAGGTGTTTTAGAGCTGAACATTCCTGTTGAGGAAGTTAATATTAACAAGACAAAAAAGATTGAGGTTAACTGAGGAGAGATCTATGTCGAAAGTAATTGGTATTGATTTAGGCACAACAAATTCATGTGTCGCTGTAATTTCAAGTGGTGATCCAGAGGTCATCACGAACGAAGAGGGTGCTCGAACGACACCCTCTGTTGTCGCCTTCACTGATAAGGAAGAGCGTCTCGTAGGACAGACTGCTCGAAGGCAGGCAGTCACAAACCCCACCAAAACAATTTTTTCAGCGAAACGCTTCATTGGTATGAAGACGAACGATATGAAAAAAGAGATTGAAAGGGTGCCCTACAACGTTATCAACGCCGGCGACGGCACTTGTAGAATCCAGATTGGGGATAAGAATTATTCTCCTCAAGAAATCAGCGCTCAGGTTCTTTCCAAACTGAAGGACGCCGCTGAAAGGTATCTAGGAGAAACTGTCAATGAAGCAGTCATCACCGTCCCTGCCTACTTTAACGATGCCCAAAGACAAGCTACCCGAGATGCTGGCAAGATTGCTGGGCTTGAAGTAAAGAGGATTATTAATGAGCCGACAGCGGCTGCTTTGGCTTACGGTATGGATAAGAAGGGTGAACAGAAGATCGCTGTTTATGATCTAGGTGGTGGTACTTTCGACATCTCTATTCTAGAAATAGATGCAGGTGTTGTAGAGGTCTTGAGCACAGGCGGTGATACCCATCTTGGCGGTGATGACTTTGACAACGTCTTAATCGATCACATCGTCGCTGAGTTTAAGAAAGAGTCTGGTGTCGATGTGTCGAATGACTCGATGGTGATGCAACGCTTGAAGGAAGCTGCAGAGAAGGCGAAGATTGAATTATCGAGTACACAGTCTACTGATATAAATCTTCCATTCCTGACAGCTGATGCTAGCGGTCCAAAACACCTCAACTTGACCCTGTCGAGATCTAAGTTTGAGCAGCTTATTGACAACTTAGTCAAGAAGTCCCTAAGTCCCGTGAAGACCGCATTGACCGATGCAGGGTTAGCGGCTTCAGATATTGACGAAGTTATTTTAGTCGGCGGTTCCACAAGAACACCTCTGGTAAGAAAGTCTGTAGAGGATCTCTTTGGTAAGAAATGCAATTCATCAGTAAACCCAGACGAAGTTGTCGCTCTCGGTGCTGCGGTTCAGGGCGGTGTGTTTAGCGGAGAGGTTAACGATATCCTGTTATTGGATGTCACCCCACTCTCGTTGGGCATCGAGACCCTTGGCGGGGTCATGACAAGACTAATTGACCGTAACACGACGATCCCGTGCAAGAAGTCTGAGACTTTTAGCACTGCAGCAGATAATCAGAGCGCGGTGGATGTTCACGTCTTACAAGGAGAAAGAGAGTTTGCCTCCGACAACAAAACACTTGGCAACTTTAAACTCGGTGATATTCCACCAGCCCCCAGAGGGATTCCACAGATCGAAGTGACCTTTGACATTGATGCCAACGGGATCGTAAGTGTCTCCGCGAAGGACAAAGCGACGGGCAAAGAGCAAAGCGTCGTTATCGAAAACGGTGGCTCACTCTCAGATGATGAGATCCAAAACATGGTGAACGAAGCTCAGGCGAATAAAGAAAAAGATCAGGAGCGCAGAGCTCAGATCGATAATATGAATAAGCTTGAAAGTTTAGTGTACCAGACTGAGAAGACAATGACTGAGCATGAGGATAAGATGGAGCCAGGTGATCTGGATGGTGTCAAGTCTGCTTTAGAAAATGCTAAGTCTCTCATCGGTACCGACCGTCATGAAGAGGTAGCTGCTATGTTGGATGAGTTTGAGAAAACTGTACAGGAAGCTGTCGGGAACATGTATCAGAAAGCTATGCAGGCAGCAGCTCAGCAAGCTCCAGGCGCTGAGCAGCCTGAAACGCCAGAGGAAGAGCCTGATATTGTGGACGCTGAATTTAAGGATTCTTAAAATATTCTCGTGCAAATCCCTTACCACTATGTTATAATATAAATAAAGGTTAAAGGAGTTGCTATGAGTAACATCAGTCGTCACTATGGAGCTGGAAAGCTTGTTAAACTAAGAGATGGTAGCGATCGTACTGTCGGTACAATCCAAAATGCCGATCACAGGAATGATCGCTACCAAATTATGTGGAAGCGTCCTGGCGCGTTAAGGGGTCACATTAGCCTTCATTCTAGAATGGCGCTAGTGCCCTTTAGAGGTGTTTCTTGAAATACTCCGCTGGTACAATCATTATCGATGAATCAGGCCCAGAGAAGACTGTTCTATGCCTCCGAGTTTACGCTAATTGGGACTTCCCAAAAGGACAGCTTGAAGAAGGCGAATCAGCAATCACTGCCGCTATAAGAGAAACGTCAGAAGAAACATCTCTTCAGCACGGAGCTGACTATATCCTAACAGGCGAATCAACTCCGCCTATCACATATGGATCTGGAAAAAACAAGAAGACCGCAGTTTTCTTTTTGGCGAAAAGAATGTCAGATCAGCAGCCCTTTTTACCTGTTAATCCAGAGTTAGGAAAGCCGGAACACGATGAATGGAAGTGGGTACCTTTGACAGAGCTAGGATTTCTATACCCAAGCAGGTTTGGTCCTGTGATTGATTTTTTACAAGAAACTTAAACTAATTCGTGCAAAACTGGTGTACACCAGTTATAATAGATACATAACCAACAACATGGAGAAAACCATGCATAGTAACATCGCCCGTATTGTTAAACTTATCACAAGCGAAATTCGCACGCAGCAAGATAAAAAGGAGAAGTGGGCCAGCTTTAAGAAACGACACGCCACAGAGCTCAAGTCTTTACTCGAGCTTGATCATACTGATTTTGAAAATCCAGGTACATTACTCGGGTTTGATATTGACGCTGACCGTGGTCTAATCTTATTAAACTATACAGGTCAAGCACACAACGAGTTGCATGATATAGAGGGTGGATGGTCTCAACCCTTGCGGCAAATGCGAGGCCTGATCTATGACTTCACCACCGAAGTCCCGACCCTTGTTTCTCGTGGTTTTGAAAAGTTCTTCAACGCGAATGAGCTTCCGGAAAATACTTACAACTCCTTACGTGAGAAGTATGGGCAGAATGAGTTCGTTGCTCGTGAAAAAGCTGATGGTCACATGATCGAGTATTTCGTCCATAGGGGAGAGCTTTGTGCTTCAACACGAGGTAAGTTCGGTACAGCTAGCTCCATTGAAGCGTTATCAATGTTCACAAATGAAGACTTCATCAGGATGAATGACACGATTGGTGGTGGGCTAATGTCTATTGTCGTTGAGCTTGTCACACCAAACACTGAAGTCCATGTCGATTATGAGGGTGAAGAAACCCTGTACTTATTAGCAGCCTACACCGACAACGGTGTCAAGCTTCCTCTACGTCACATTGAGGCACTTGTGAATGACAACACAAAGTTGTTTACCCTCCCAACCGCAAGGATGATGACTCTTGATCAGATGATTGAGGAGATCAATGATCGGTCTGTCCACAACAACGAGGGCTGGGTCATGGATTTTAATGGGCAGCTTATCAAGTTCAAGTACATCGATTATATTGGCCAAATGGTAAAGTCAAAGTTGAGCTATAAGTACATTATGAACTGCCTACGCAACGATAGGCTTGACAAAATGTTTCATACTTTGCCTGAAGAGTTGCGGGAATTCGCATATGATATGGTGGATGATGTTTGGAAGAAAGCTAGCGAAGCTGCGAGAGCCGGTGATCATAAAGTTCTCTACACGATGCACTCTGATCTAGAAGGTAGTAAAGCTTACTTTCAAACTGTCTGTCGCGGGTTCTTTCGTGAGTGTGTAATTTAAACTAACAAGCTGGCGTAGCTCAATTGGTAGAGCAGCTGATTTGTAATCAGCAGGTTGTAGGTTCAAGTCCTATCGCCAGCTCCATCTCATGGAGAAGTGTAATGGGTTTTTGGGGAACATTTTTTACTGTACTCTTGGCTCACTTTGTTTATGATTTCATTGTTGCAAGTTCAACTGAAGATTACTAAAGGGGCTGCTGGCGCAATTGGTAGCGCATCGGACTTTTAATCCGCTGGTTCTGGGTTCGAGTCCCGGGCAGCCCACTATTTCCGGGATGTAGCGCAGCCTGGTAGCGCATCTGGTTTGGGACCAGAGGGTCGCAGGTTCAAATCCTGCCATTCCGATAACTAAAAAGAGAGAAGTATACAATGCCACAACTGAGAGTTAGAGACGTAGCCGACATAGCCACTAGAAACCGAATACTAATTTGGATTCTAGCTTCGATTCAAATTATCCATATTGCCGTCAGTGCGATATTCTAGAGGTAGAAATGACCAGCATATTAGTTGACATCTTAACGCTAGGCGCTGCAATTTTTGTCGGATCTGTTGCATTCGATTGGTGGCGCAAGAGAAGTTCGTGATGAGCGATTTTCCAAAATTAGTGAGAGACAAAATACCAGAAGTGATAGCAGGATCAGGCCGTGGCTGTAGGTACAGAGTAGCTAGCAAGCAAGAGATGAGAAGACTTTTGTTTGAAAAGCTCAAGGAAGAGAGTGATGAATTTCTAGAAAGCCCGGGGATTGATGAAGCGATTGATATTTACGAAGTATTTCTTGGCATTTTAAATCATTGGGATATAGATTTTCTAGATGTTGTCAATCACTCTTATTACAAAAGAGATGATAGAGGTGGGTTCTCTAATGGTATTGTCCTAGAGAGCGTTGATTAGTTTTGAAACAAAGTCCTGTGAACAGGCAAATTTAAATGAAAGGAGGATAGTGATATGAGAGAACTATTATTTTTGATTACGTTAGCGTTGGGGTCTGCAATTGTTTTTGTGGGTTGTGATGACGATTGTGATGAAGCGACAGACAGTGCTGTTGAGATGACTGCAGATGCAGGTGGCGAGGTTGCACCCGCTGACGCAGGCGCGGAGATGGTATCTGACGCAGAAGAAGCAGCTGGCGGTGCCGGCGGTGAAACTGTTGAAGAAGAAGTCGAAGCAGCTGGTGGTACTGGTGGCGAAG
>Ga0163179_10002941_pt1 | contig 11700 bp, 9 predicted proteins | sample AtlANTMetagenome_FD_109643 | JGI IMG/M metagenome (GOLD analysis project Ga0163179, IMG submission 109643) | Marine eukaryotic phytoplankton communities from the Atlantic Ocean - Atlantic ANT 2 Metagenome | ecosystem: Environmental > Aquatic > Marine > Oceanic | place: North Atlantic Ocean... | reverse complement strand
TCCTGTTTAGAAAAAATACCAAAGTATATTACCATTATTATATATCTATTTCTATTCTTTAAATGCAAGTTTAGCAATTTCATTGCCTAAATTATAGGCAGAAACACTAAATTTTCTATTTAACTCTTCATATCTCCACTGAAGGCTTTCAAGCAACGTTTCTTTTGAAATACCACTATTTTCAAATTCGTTAATACGAATTTTACTTAATTTATGTATATCATTCAACTCTTTATCATATTCATTTTTTAAGCTTACTAATTCATTTGGGTAAAAATCTAGTTTTTTATTAAAGCATAATTTTTCGTACCCGTCTAAAAACGATCTTTCTAATATGTCGAGATTTTTGTAATCTTTGGTAAACTTTGGGCTAGTCCTTGTTCCATGCTGGTTTGAGGGCCTAGCTTTGTTATTTGAAGTGTTCTCTGCACCATTTGCTTTCGACTGCAAACTTTGTCCTTTAGCTTTTGCAATTTCTTGCTCTTGCTCTCTTTGTTTGGCAATTCCTTCTGAAGTGATTGCAGAATTTGAAGCATTTGCTAATGCTTCTCCTGCTGAAGCTATATTCAAATTCTTTAACATAGAGGTAGGTTCTTCATAAAGCTTGTAATGGTTACTTTCTCTTTGCTCCTCTGTCATTGGCTCCAATCTTAAGCGCTTTCTTGCTTCGTTCTCATTGATTAAGTTATTTAACCATAGTTGAATTGTTTGGTTTTCTTGCTTAGCTATATCTTCTTTATCTACTCCGCCAAATTTTATTTCAACTCTATTGTCAGGATCCATTACATTATATCCACCTTCCAATAGTATTTCTTTGAAAACATAACTTTGTATAAAGATCTTCATTTGCTTTTGGCATGCTTCTACAGCTTTCGAAGCACTTTTAGACATTACCAAAGCTGTAGCTCTATTCGAGGTATCACCTTCTCCAAAGTCTACTGGTCCAACATCTAAAGCGGCAAACACTCTTTTCTTAAAATACTCTAAGTAGCTTTCTGCTCTCAAAGCTCTTCCTTCTGAACCAATTGCTTCTATTTTATGTCTATGGTCTGAAACATATATACCGCCTGCTGGCATATATTCTATAGTTTTTTTAACTATATCAGTTTCTTTTATTCCTTCTGGGCTATACCTTTCAGGTAAGTTATCAGATCCTACAGTATAGTGAAACAAAGGATGTAAGCTTGAATCTATCAATTGCTCTATTTGCTCTTCTAATCTTCTCAATAAAGCAATATCGTCTAATGCTGGTAACACTTCTGGTGTTCCCATTGAAAACCCTGGCTTCTTATTTGTATAGAAATGTATAACATCGTTTTTTGAAAACTCTTTAGTTTGTCCAGTTCCTGGCATTCTTTGTAATACTTTCTTTATCTCTCCGCTTACTGTAGTTTTAAACTCTAGTGTTTCGAAAGGAAGTATGAAATAGCCAGCAATTGGATCTAATTTTTGTCCTGTAGGACTCTTTCTTGTTTTCCCTGTGGAGGCATCATTGTTTCTTACTTTGACCCACATACAGTTAGAGTATCTAAAAAGATCATGTGCTGTTTGTATCATTAGAAGCTCAAATGGAGTCCCACTAACGTTTTCCATTTCAGATAGCCTTTTCTTAAGATAAGAAACCACTTCTTTGTTTTCACCTGTAATTTCATATCCAGCTAGCAGAAATCCGTTAACTTTCTTTTGAATAGCTTTAAAAAGGTAAGCATCAGTATCTTGAGCAATTTGTATCTCTTTTATATTGTCTATATATTCAGGAACAAACCATTGTCCTCGATGCCTTAAAGAATATGGCATAGCTCTACCTGATATTTTTTTAACTCCAATGCCAGGAATTGGTGCACCTAAAGGCGTGTTTCTGTCTTTTAGTGTAGCAGATAATGCTAATTCGAATAATTCGCTGTTCACGGTGTTGCTCCTTCATAACCAAAGGGTTGCATTTTTTCGTTGAAAAATGCTGTAAATTTTTCGTCTAGTTTTTGACTTTGCCTATCTGATGCTACATGAAAGCAGGAGTTAATTTCTATCACATCTTCAAAATGCCCACCCACACTCCTTACTGACAAGTAATTTCCTCCGTCTTCAGAAGTAAGTGCGCTTTGTGTCTGTCCTAGAGTCCCGCCTTCATGAGTATCGCCTACGGCTTCTAACGGAGCAGCTTCTACATCTTCCATATTTCTGTTTAAGCATTCGCTCAATTCTTGTAAAAACTCTTCCATATCGTCGCAATTAAAATCATGCCCTGCTAATTCTATCAAAGCCATAATTAGAGCAATCAGATCTAAAACCATCATTATTAATCCGCTTTGCAATATACTGAAAGAAAGTTGCCCTTGCAACAGTGCCCCAAGAGATTTTAAAGCATAGATTACATTTTTTGCCATATGCTGTACCCATTCAACAAATTCTTGTATACAAAGGATCGGCACTTGCAAGTATTTAGCAAACTTTAAGTCTCCACGTTTTGCTGCTTTGTATGCAGTATCTTTTGTTCCATACTGAACCCCCGTTACCATGCCATCGGGAAACGGATTCCATCCTTGAAGAGTTCCTGTTTGTTTAGTTGTAGAAGCTTTCTGATATGCTTTTTCGCTTCCAAAAGCACTCCAACCATCAAATCCAGCTTCAGCATTTTTTCCACTGAAAACTTCGCCCCAAGAAGCGTTGTCATTTCCTTTTCCTTTTGTACCATATACTGCACCATTACTTTCTTTACCAGTCCACATATTGCCTAGAGCATTTTCAGTAACATAATAATTGTAGAATTGATTACCTGTATTAAGGAAATTAGAAGTTTGGGCCATTAAATCTTGTACAACTCTTAGTGCACCAAGAATACAATTTATTGGAGCCATTGCTATTGCAACTAATTGTTCCAGCAATGAGCATAAAGAATCAAGTATCATTTTAACTAGAGGACCTATTAGCCCAGTCCAATCTAACCTTAAACTTAATCCATTCATCATATATTTTTGCAATAGTCCTGCTAGCGCTGCTAAGAACATACTCCAGTTTGGAAGACAAATTACTCCAAAAAGTAAATCAAGCCATTTGCAAATTTCTCTTGCTAGATCTATTGGATTCAATCTATTCCAAATCCAATCTAAAAGTTCTTCTAATTGTTTTAAAAGTTTATCTACTTCAGCTAAAAGGTTTACATCTGGTAACTCCCAATTGAGTCCTGCTGACAAGAAACAGTTCCAGCAGTCTTCCAAATAGTCTCCATATGTTTCATAATTTTCAGCCATTTTATCGCTAATGAACCAAGCGCTTTCTAGCTTTTTGTCAACTCCATACGTATCTTTAACTTCCCATTTCGGCGGCTCTTTAAACCATTTTCCAGTATTAGCCCATTTGGCGTCTATTCCTGCAAATTTTACTCCTGGTGCATATCCACAAACTTCAGCTTCTTTCCAGCCTGTTCCCCAAGAATCCCAAACTGCACCTAAACTACCCTCGCTCGCTCTATCATCTTCGCTTTTACAATCAATGTCATCATCATCGCAAGGGTTTGGATTCGTACCTGCTTCAGTTCCTCCATCTTCACCTGTACCACCTTCTTCAGTATCTGCAGTCAATCCGAATGTAGCAGTCTGGACTGGTGCACCTTCGTTTTCGCTTTCTTGTACTGGCGGATCTTCTACTAAAACTAAAGTATTCTTAGCACTCCAAGTGATCACTTCTATAGCTTGTAAAGGTTTCCATAACGCAACTTTGGCTGCACTTTTGTCACCCTTTGGCATCTCGCAAGATGCTTTTACAGCTCCCTCTTCATAAGCATTAATTATCTCTATAAGGTATGCATAAAGATAATGCTGATCTTGCCCACTTCTGTTTTCAGGTATCTTCATCTCTTAATCTTCATCACTTAAGTCTATTAAATCAGGATAAACTTTTGATCCGTCTTTACCTTCGTCTAAATATAACTTATATGTATAAGCTCTACTTAAAGCTCCTATATCACTTTTAGTATCAATGGGATCATCTTCTAATAATTCTGCAAATCTTAAAGAGATTAATGATATCTTATTAGTTAGTTCTTTTACTATTCTGTCCAAATCATCTTTATGTACGAAATCTCTTCCTATTTTCATAAATAATCGTTCGTAATTTTCTTCAGCTCTTACTGGATCGTTTTCTAAATCTGGAGACTCTCCTCTTGCTGAATCTTTTAAAAGTCCCATTATTCATCATCTCCTGAAGCTAAAGATTGCATATCTGTTAATTCTATAACTTTTTTCATTTCCATAGCTGCTTTGTATTGTTCCCAAGTTATATTTCCATCACTAGCTCCAAAAACTGATTTCATAGCTTTTTTCAGTCTAGGCTTTCTTTTATAAGAATATATATAAGGTTTCCCATCTTTACCCTTATCATTTTTCGTCAAGCTATCGTCTATAAAAGTTCTAATTTTCAACAATTTGTTTTCTATTCTTTTTACAGTCACTGCTGTTTCTTCTTTTGAATTTCTTACTGCTTCTTTTTCTGTATCGTTAACTAAAAGTTTAGGAGCTGCTCCCCCTTCAGTGAGGGTCATCTCCTTTAATTTATCTACACTATCTTGGAGAACATTCATCTTCTCAGATTTTAGTTCTTCAATCCATTGTTCCTGTGTTCTTATTGGTGCAAAGTTTTTTACAATATCACCTTCTTCTGGGTTAAATTTAGGAGAGTACATATTAAAAAAAATATTAGACCTCTTTTTACTCATCTTGCAATCCTTCTACTTCCTTTACATAGTAAGTTAAATTTAATTGCATGTTTTCTCTTATGTGTGCATCTTCTCCTCCTGGACAATATATCCTTACCCATATCGGATGATTTGTAAATGTATCGGCTCCGTCGAAAGAGCCGATATCTGGAATGTGTACGCTACTTCCAGTCTTAACCATATCCCATTCTTCTTCAGTTGGTCTTCTTTTTCCATACATTAATTTTATACCCCAACCAGTAGATCCGAATTCACCTTGATCGTCATAACCTCCAATAACAGCAGGTGTTATTTTTATATTGGTATACCATTTCCCAGGATGTTTATTTCTTATAAAGACCAGCTGTTCATGCGAATCTCCAATATGACCATTATGAAATGATCTCAATGGATCGGATTCAAATGAATTATATTCAGAATCGAATATTTGTAATCTAGGTGTTTCGTTAGACATTTTTATACTCTAAAAAGTGTTTCCTCGGTGAGCGTTAAAGCCTCGCCTATGATTATTTTTTCTGTTTCCTCCACCCATTGCACCAAATAAACCTGCCCCAGCCATCATCGCATGTCTAGCTTGGATTGTCTGAACACTAGGACCCATCTTTAATGCTGCTCCAGCCATCATGCCTCCAAAGCCACCTTCTTCGCTAGCAGCTCTTTGCGCAAGTTTTCCACTTTCACCAAACATTGCTGAACCTTTTCCGCCTAACTGTGTAGTCATATTTCTGTGAATCCCTCTAGCAGCATAACCAAAACCGATACCTACTCCAGCTCCTTGCAAGAATTCTCCTCCAGTAGCTAAAGAAGCAGTGCCACCAATAGTTCCCATGGCTAACAAACCACCGATTCCACCTCTATCTAATGCACCAGTAAACCAGTTTCCTGGCTCAGTATATCCAGCCCAATCTTGAGGTGCTTTTGCACCAGCAACAGCATCTTCTATTGGAGCTGCTGTAGATCTTGCGTCTTTTGTTGCCTGGGATGGTGCAACATAGTTATCTTTTCCAGCTTGAGCGTATTCTATAGTTCTTTTATTAGATGCAGCTCCTGTGCCTGCGCCCTTTGAAGAACTTATTACAATATCCTCGCCGTGTTCGACAACTTGTCGTACTAAGTTTTGTCCTGCTCTCCTTTGAATTGGCATTACTTTTCTCCTTACTTTCTCCAGCCTCTAGATTTCTTATTTTTTCTTTTAAATGGAATGTGGTGAGTTTCACCAATAAGATCTCCAGAGGTTGGACTATTTACATTTTGTTGGATACCTTCTAAAAGTGAAGGCTTGTTATTTTCTTTGATAAATTTACTGCTTCTATTTCTCGGTTTGTTTTCTTCAATTAGTCCTTGACGTACATACTTCTGATGGATGGCTTTTTGTTCTTCTTCGCTTCCATTGCCTCTTAAGATTTGCAAAACATTAAAAGCTCCTGGTACTTTATGTTTTTTAAGATTATTCAAAATATCCCTTGCTTCTCTTTGAGGAGAAATATAACTTTTCTCTTTGTCAATTTCAACTAATCCTGGAGAAGAAATCGGTAAATTTTTCCCAGAATATATAGATTCTTGCAAAGATAGGGCTGCTAATGCAAGCATCATTGCATCTAATCTATGATCACCTATTCTTTCATTCTCCATTCCATAGACAGGCTTGTTTGTTGAAGCCTGTCTTCTTAATATAACATAATTGGATAATTGTTTCTTTAAAGTTTCATCAGAAGATGGAAATTTAAATAAACCGTCTTCTAAAGTTCTTACAGTATTTTCTACTAAGAAATGCTTTCCTGCTTTTTTAATATCTTGCCCAGTAATTGGATCTTTCAAAATTACATTTTTTGAAAAATTAAAAGCTACCAGTTTTTCTGAAAGCTTAACAGTCTCCACATCCATTAACGTCTTATTTCTTTTTCCACGTAATGTTTGTGACTGATAATGTAGGTCTTCAATTATAGTGTGCCCATAACCTTCATCTGCATATATCCAGTTAGGCTTCCATTTGTAATTTAATTTAATTACTTCTTGCATCCATCTTTGTGAAGAATTTTCACTTGCTGGAACATTGATAGCGTCAAGTGCATACCATAGCCCTTGGTTTGGAGCATAGCCTAATACAAAAAATTCCGTTCCTGCATTTTTATTCCAATCAATTCCAATACTTATCAACATGTTTTCATAATCTACAACTCCTATTTTAGGACGTGCATCTGAACGAGAAACTAGGTATTCATAGTCTGCTCTAGCAGCTTGAATCCATGAAGGTCTAAATACCCCATACATGCCTTCTATAAATTCAGCCATGTACTCTGTTGCAAATGATTCTTTTGTACTTTCAGCTTCTATTTCTTCTTTAATTTGCTCCCAGTGTGGAAGCACTGTTGTAGGATAATAATCTTCTTTAAAGTCTTCCCTTGTTAAACACCAGTTGTAAAACTTTGCTCTTTTACCAATTGGGGTAGAGGTAGCAATCATTATTGTATCTGGAGTCGTAGCTAAAATAGGGGAAACAACTTTATCTAAAATATCTTCAGGTATCATGTCCATCTCGTCGAGATATATTACATGAGCACTCTGACCACGCATTGTACCACCACCAGAACCATCCTCCTTAACTCCTAATCCAGAAACAAAGCCTTGTATAGTTGATCCATTTTTAAACTCCATCTTAAATGTTGGAGTTTTTATATAAAGGTTATCTGCAGTTCCTGTAGTAACTTCTGATCTTAAATCAGCATTTCTCTTTATCAATGATTCTATTTCTTCAAATATATTTGTCAATTGTGCTTGATAAGGTGTTACTACCATAATATCAGGACCAAGAATTACTGAGTTTCCATCAGAATCTCTACCTTTTTCTACTCTCAAATTATAAGCATAATATAGTAGTTTTAGTGCCATCGCAAAAGTCTTACCGCTACGACGACCTTCTCTTACTGCTAATCTTTTAGAAGTACACCTAAGCTGTTCTTTTTGATAAGAGCGAATAGACCATCTTTGATCATCATCACTAAAACCAAACATAACTTCACACCAGGCCACAGGGTCTATTGTTGACAGTAATAGCTTCTTTGCTCTTTCAAGTGGCATGTCACTTTTAAGAGCTATTTCTTTAATTGTTTTTGAAGATCCAGGAGGTAAGCTTTTCGGTATGAATCCACATTGGGGTTTAAACTTATTCTTCTTAGGACTTGTTGGGTCTTCATATTTGCTTATTTGTCTTATCTGACAATTTACACAGCTTCTGTGAACATCCGTTCTAATATTATAATTTTTTTCAAAATACTTAACTAATTTAGGATCTGCAATTGCATCAGGATCTTGATATTCGTATCCATACTCATTAGTTTTATATAATTTTTTAATTAATTCTTTTATGTTCTTGTTCATTTTTCTCTTTCATCTGTATATTTTTTTGCATTTTCAATAAAACTTAAAGTGCAGTTAATATTAAAAATTTTAGGGATTTGTATTATTGGTACAAATCCGTGAATTAAGAAAAAAACTGATCTAATAAATAAATTAATACCTATTCCTGCTGCAAATTTAAAATGACTAAAATAACTTTCTTTATTTTTGCTTAAGTGATTTAAATCAATCATAGTTTACCTGTAAGTAGAGAAATAATTTATAGGTCTATGCATTAGTGTTGCTTCTTGACCTAAAGCTGACCTTGCATTCAGATGAGACTTGTGCATAGCTTGTACAGCTCTTTGTCTCATAGTAACAGCACCCTGAGTCATAAAAGCTGCTGTACTGCCTGCAGTATGTGCCATCTTGTTTTGTTGTGATCTTCTGTATCCAGATTTTAATAAGGTTCCCCCTGCTTTCATAATTGCAGTTGAGCCACCTATTATTGCTGCTGTACCTAAAGCTGCTAGTGGCGATCTCATTAATCTTGCACCAGCAAAAGCACCAGCAAAAGCACCAACTGGACCTGCTATTTCTTGCCCAATGCCTGCTCCAGCATAAGCACCCAAACCTGTTGCTAGACCTGTAAGCATTTGGGAACCGAACCAATGAGTCCTTGCTCTTGTATATGTTGCTTCAGTTCCTTTTATAGCTTGTCTTGAATAAGCTTGATTTGCAATACTAGTACTTGCTGCAAGGTCTAATACTAAAGCATCATAAAGACCTTTCATTCCATTTTCTTGATAGCCAGCATACATAAAATAACTTGATGCAGCTATACTTATGCCTGGAACCATCCAAGCACCCATTCCTCTAGGAGCTGCAACGCTTCCGTGAGTTATAGTTCTGTTGCTGCTGCCTGCAAAAGACGACCTAGTTCCACCTTGCCCTCCTATGTTGTGAGGGCTTCCTGGTCTTCTTGACCCAGCGCTTCTTACATCATAAGTTGGGGTGTGAATTGTTCCTGAATCTAATATTGCCATAGGTGATGGCATTACACCTGTACGTGCTGGAACATTTACATGAAAAGCTCCAAAGTTTCTTATTTCACCACCCATGGAAATAACACCTACGTTTTTAGGTCCTACTTCTGGCACAGCTCCGAGCATAAACCCAAAGCCTCCTTCTAGTCCCGTAGCTGCAGTTTGCATCATTTCTCTAATCATTTTTACATCCTATATCTTCCAGTTGAATCATTTGACATGATATAATGATTAACTTGTTTTTGTAATCTTTGCTGAACTAAAGATCTTTCTTCTTTTATCCTTTTATCTGTATCATACAGTACCCTGTGGTGTCCTTTCTTTTTAGAAAAAACATTCGTACTTGTTTTCATTGAATCGAGAACAAGAGACTTGTTGAGTCTTTTAAAATTTCTTCCTGCAAGTTTGCTTTCTTCAGAACTTCCCCTTGTTTTCATAAGGGAATTAACTTCCCTTAATTGCTGATTCATATAATTCTTATGGGGACTGTTTACCTGGTTGAACGTATGTATTGTTCTCCAATTCTCTCCAGTTCCTTCTTTATCATATACATTCTTGCCTAACGATTTGATACGTTTGGAAATTTCTGTAGCTTCTATTGCAGAGGCAGTAGAATAAAATCCTTGTGACTGAGCGTTATCCATTAGTGCACGAGTACTTAGCAGACTACTATTTCTTGCTAATCTTGAACTGTTCATAAGCGTGTTAAAAGTAAATCTTGTACCAGATTCCTCAACTATCTGATCATAGGCTTGGAAATATGGTGTACTCCACATTCCTTTCTGGCTGCTTCTAGACATACTTTCTGCAGCAACGTAAGTAGAATTTTCTATCATACTAGTTACATTCTTACCTTTTATAGGTAAGAAAGCAGCCATACCCTTTCTAACAAATTCTCTATTTAAGTCTTTGTTGTGATCGAGAAGCACACCTACACCACGACCGTATGTAATAGCGTCAGGATTTACTACAAGTCTTAAATTCTGAGCATTATTAACCATTGCTTTAGCAAGTTCTTTAGCTTTATCAGCATACGGTTGGGCTTTCCCTCCATGTGCAATTTCCGGGGCATCAATTCCTTGAAGACGGAAATTGTACTCTTGTCCGTGTCCAAACCAGCTAGCTATAGTGTTTTGTATACCAGCTCTTTGAATTGAAATGGTATCTGCATCAGTCATTCTAAATTTCCAGTTTCCGCTGGAAAGATCTAATTGTAAAAGATTTTTACCTTTTAGCCCAGTTCCTCTAGGATTAAAAGGAGTCATTTGATCAAAAGCATAATTGTAAGTTGAAAAAAATGTGCCTCCGTTCTGGCCAAAAGATGCAGAAGTTCCATTCTTGGTCATTGCATTAAAATATGATCCTACAGCAGAAGCTGGATCATAATGATTGCGAGCGTACTGATTTCTTAGAATTCGTTCTCTATCCTCTAGTAAGCCGAATTGCTCAAAAACGCTATTCGATGCTACTGGACCTCTGTAAGGGGAACCAAAGTCGCTCATCATTTTTCTTAATAATGGATTTACCCCTCCGTGTGAAAGCCCAGTTATATTAAATTGGTTTCCGTTTTTTTGCATATGGCTGTTATCCAAACCAAACATATTGCTTTGGTTTGCAAGCCATCTTTCATAATTTACGTGCCTTATACTTTCTGGACCTCGACGTTGTTCGCGATTTTGCATAAGAGCACCAAAAGCTCCTGCGGTACCAATACCTAAAGCAAACATGCCAAACATTTTGGCTGAGCCTTTAGTGAGGCCTCTATTGAGAAGTCCATTCCATTGTTTAGTTTCTTTAGGTAATCCTAACGAGTTTACTGATTTGTCTAGTTTTGCTTTAAACGCATCACTTTCGAAAAAATTTGTAAGTGATCTTCTGCTTGCTGTTTTCATGCCTCCTTCTTCTGCTAAAAATTTTGAAGATAATGCTAGTCTTTCTCTATTTCTAATTTCTATTACATTACCTGCGTCCTTATTCAATGTTATTGCTTCTTGTTGAACAAGTCTGTCGATTACATTTTTTCTAGCTAGGTCTTTATCTGCTGCCTGATACGAATCCTGTAGCATTACATATTCAAGAGCTTTTTCTATATTTGTAAATTTTCTTCTTATGCTACTGAGACCATCAACTTTAGTTCTTGTTCCGTCTCTTAGGAATACGTCTCTTTGATTTGTTCTGTATGCATAGTGCTCTACTGTTTCATTGTTCGCCGCGAAATTTTGAAATACACGCGCCATGCGCTTTTCAAGATTTATAGTCTGAAGGTGTTTTGCAGATGCTTCTTGTACTGCAGCATACCTCATAGCTTCGTAAAGGGGTCCTTGACGCTGTTTTGCTAGGTTTCCTAGCTCTTGCCCTCTGGTTGTTCCTGCAAGGTACTCCTGCAGCGCTTCTTGCTGTATTAGGCTTTGCCTAAAAACTTCTCGCTGAGTTATAGCTGTATCCCACGCTGACATATGCTTTTCTGCGGTAAAGAGAGCACTTATTTCCCCCGTTTTAGCATAGGCGTGTAAACGCCCTTGAACATCCATAGATAGGGAATGCGGAGTACTTCCTGAAAGTAATCCTGCTTTTTGCATCATTGATTGTTGTGATCTAACGAGATCT
>Ga0163179_10002940_pt1 | contig 11702 bp, 14 predicted proteins | sample AtlANTMetagenome_FD_109643 | JGI IMG/M metagenome (GOLD analysis project Ga0163179, IMG submission 109643) | Marine eukaryotic phytoplankton communities from the Atlantic Ocean - Atlantic ANT 2 Metagenome | ecosystem: Environmental > Aquatic > Marine > Oceanic | place: North Atlantic Ocean... | reverse complement strand
TGGGCCAAAGCACTTTCAAGCATCTTTAAGCTTGGCTGAGTTTAATCGGCTAATTGAGCCTTTCCTTGATAAGGTAATGAAGCCAGTTGAAAGGGCTCTTTCTGATGCTGGTCTTAAATCCTCTGATGTTGATGAGGTCTTGCTGGTTGGAGGTTCAACTCGTATCCCTGCTATTCGAGAGGCAGTTACTAATATGTTTGGTAAGGCACCAAACACTAGCGTAAATCCGGATGAGGTTGTAGCCTTAGGTGCAGCCGTACAGGGTGGTGTCCTAAGCGGAGACGTAACAGATGTTTTGCTTCTTGACGTAACACCACTTAGCTTAGGAATTGAAACGGTCGGTGGGGTTATGACTTGCCTGATTCCAAGAAACACCACGATCCCAGCAAACAAGAGTGAAGTGTTTAGTACTGCTGCAGACGGCCAACCGTCTGTTGAGATTCATGTCTTACAAGGTGAACGGCAATTCTCAAATGATAATAAAACGCTAGGCCGATTTCACCTGGATGGGATTCCACCAGCCCCTCGGGGTATGCCACAAATTGAGGTAACATTTGATATTGATGCTAATGGCATTGTTAGCGTTAGCGCTAAGGACAAAGCAACCTCAAAGGAGCAATCTATTAGGATTGAAGGTGGTGGCTCGTTGTCGGATACGGACATTGAGAAGATGGTGAAGGATGCAGAAAGATTTGCTGAGGAAGATCAAAAGAAAAAAGAATTTGTTGATGCAAAGAATGAGTTAGACACCAAGACTTACCAAACCGATAAAATGATCAAAGAGTACGAAGGCAAGGTTGGTGATGACTTAATGGCAGCGCTAAAGGAAGCAAATGAAACAGCAAAAGAGTTTTTGTCTTCCGAGGATACTGATCAGATTAAGTCTGCTGTTGAGACGCTTACTGCAAAAATGAATGAAGTTGGTGCAGCGATGTATTCAAGCATGCAACAAGATTCAGCTGAGCCGGCTGCGGAACAAGATGACTCGGTAATCGACGCTGAGCTAGCAGACGAGTAAGTATTCTTTAGCTCATAATATTTATTGTTGCCTCGTTAGTGACACGGCGGCAACAGTGAATGCATGTATGAGCCGAAATACAAAGTAGGCCAATTAGTTAGGTTAGCAATCAGCAATCGTTCTTATACTGATGATGGCTTACAAACTGTTGGCACATATAACATATCAGACTTTTCCTGTGGTCTTTTGTATGCTAAGGTTGATGTGTGTTCATACCCGTCATGCAGCGATTTCTACGGTGATACTTCGGTTGTAAAAAATGGTGAAGTTGCAACAGTTGTGTCTTATCTTGGCCGGCCTTTTAAGATTAGCTCATTAGATATATGGGAACACTATGATATATATGAGGTTTTAATATCCGGAAATGTTCGTTGCGTTTTTAGCTACAATTTAGAACCATCACCTGAATACTTCAAAAAAATATAGTCTTATGAGCGTGCACGCTTTTAAAGGTCTCGTGCGTTTTTGTTAAACTTTGCTGTACTTTTGTGTTAAATTTTGCTAAGTAATGGAATGCAAATATATTTGTGCTGTTTATAGAGTTTCATCTTATTGTGCACAATAATTACAAATATGCACTTAAGGATTAAATAGCATGAAACAACTACAGTTATTAAAGGCTTACATTAGAGAAAGCATGTTTAATAGCTTTCAAAGCCATACTGACGAGCCTATAGTAGGTGATGTAGTTAAGAACATAAACCCAGGTTGTAAGCACTTTAATTCTAAAGGCAAGGTCATTAATATAAAAGACCTAGATATTGATGCCGGCAAAGTAATTGTATACCAGGTCTTTAATTCAGGCGAATCTTTTTCTCCTGGTGATGTTTTAGAAAAAACCCTGGATCAACTAAGCTTGGATAACGAATAGAGGTAAGAATAGGTAATGAGTAATAAGCATATACCCCAGAGGCATGTAATATTTGATCGTCAAACGCTAACAATGTTAACTGAAAGCTCTTCTGTTATAAGCATGATAGAAGGTTTACCTTCACTAGATGAAACATATTTAAGAACCTATATCAAGGAGTCAATGCTGACGTCTGATCCTAACAGCGTTGACGCTTATCCTTTAGCATACAACGGGCCAATTCCTGAACATCTCTTTACTGAAGAGTATATAACCGGAGTTCTTGGCTTAGAAATTCCACTAAACGAATCCCAGCCATTTTCACCAGAGTTTCAAAAAAGAGTTTTTGAAGAGCATGTAATACTTGAGGGCTTTTTTAGCGATTTTAAAAAGCTAGGTGGAGATCTTAAGAATTCTGCCTTAGCACTTCGGTATATTTTTGAAGACCCAAAAAGAATTTCTCAATATGTTAAAACGCTATCTGGAAACATTAAAGAATTTTATGATAAGGCGATTGCTTTCATCGGCGAGTTTTTAGGGTATATGGAGGATCTTGCAGAGCGTGTAGGTGATAAGGTTATGGCCGGCTTAAATAAGGTCGGCGAATTTTTTGATAAACTTAAGGCAAAACTTGAAAAGCTTTTATCAGGAATCAAGGGGATGTCCGGATGGAAGCAGGCAATGTTAGCATCAGCTGCCCTTGTTGGGCTGGCCTTTGCATGGGAAAAGCTCCAAGATATGGGTAAAGATGTTTTAGAAGGCCTTAAGTCTGTTGTATCTTTTGCTAAAGAAAAATTAGGGGGGAAAGGTGGTAAAGCTGCAAAAGGCGCTTTGGCTAAAAAAGAGTCTTATGTTCATACCCTCGGCCTAGTTGAAGCTATAGATCCAGATCCTGAAAGATTAAATGAGTTCTTAGGATCAATATTTGGCAAAGGCAATAAGGAGGCTGAAGACTTTGGTCTTTCAGTTTCTGCAGGGAGTGATGTACCCTCTGACGGCATCCTGATTTCTCCTGAGCAAGCTAAGGCTGCTGGTATTTCTGGCAAAACCCCTGAAGAGGCTGAGGCTGAAAAGGCTGAGGCCGGCGGAGGCGAAGGTGGCGAAGGCGAAGAAGGTGGCGGGGTTCTAGAGAAGGTCAAGGAAAAAGTTAAAGAGCTTGCAAAAATGGCCTTAGACAAAGTAAAGGAATGGGGTATCGATGCCCTTAAAACATTAGGGGTTGAAGCATTAACTGGTGCCTTAGGTGGCGGCGTAATGAAAGCTTTCCAGTGGATGGGAAAAGCATTTAATGGTATCAAGTTTGTATTTCAATTTTTAGGGCCACCTCTTAAAAAGTTTGTCGGCATGATGAAAGGTGATGTTGACCCGAAAGAGGAAGCTGAAGAGGCTGCAAAAGGCCTTGATGATCCAACCGACCCAAACTCTAAAAAAGATGATACTAAAAAAGAGGCCGCAGTCAGAGCTTATGTTAAAGAAAAGCTATTAGCCGAAAAGAAAAAAGGTCTTTGGGCAAACATTCACGCCAAAAAGAAGCGTGGTGAAAAATCAGATCCTCGTTCTAAAGAGTACCAGGCTGCAAAAAAAGCAGGTCAAAAAATTAATAGAGATGCTAAAAAAGAAGCACACCATGAAGAGGGCGAGGATAAATCGATTGAAGAATCAGTGGTATACCACCTTGATGCCGGTGTTGGGTTTGATAAGAATATACACCGCCCAGGCTCTACTGCATTTTTTGCCTTATTTAGGGAGGCACGCAAGCTGTACCGCCAAGGGTATTATCGCCCGACATCTTTGGATGAGATTGAGCTATTAGAAGATTCTGACATAGGGGAGTTTGCTTACTTCGAAGGGCGTATGGTTCCTTTAGATTATCCTGTCATGGAAGGTAATGAAGAGCACCTTAATGAAGCCGAATATCAAGGTAAGAAGGTCGAGCTTAATAAGCCTAAGCGTGGAGGGGACGGAGCTTATGTTTACGTCAACTCTGGTAAGAAAACTAAAGATGGAAAAATTAAAGTAAAGAAAGTTTCATTCGGTTCATCAATGCCAGATGCAATGGGAGACTCTGAGTCACACCGTAAGCGAAGAAAGAGCTATGGTGATCGCCACAATTGTTCAGACAAAGATGATAAAACCACGGCAGGCTATTGGTCATGTAGAGCAACAAAGTTCTTTGGTAGAAATATTTCAGGGTGGTGGTAATGAGACACCCGTTTAAGCAAATACAACGTGATGGTAAACTAATCAGAGAATTCTCCAAAGGCACACGCAGTTCAGAGCTTGTATGGCACCGAGATCGATATGATAGGGACGTCAAGGTGGTTACTGGTAGAGGATGGCAGCTGCAGCTTGAAAATAGCCTACCTCAAGCATTAACGCCTGGTGTAACATACCATATTCCAGCTCGTACCTATCATCGTGTTATAAAAGGTACGACTAAATTAGTTGTTGAAATTAAGGAAAGTAAGCTAAGGATTACAAAAGGTGATCTAAGAAGCTTAATTAAAGAAGCCCTTGGCAATGATCCTGTTCAACAAATATTACAGTGGGCAAAAGAAGGCGGGCGTGTAACAGTTGCCGGCAAAAACATTTGGCCTGGGCTTGGTAATACATCTGGTCTACATTCGTATGGAGATGATTTAATTTCTAAGAAGTGGACTAAGTCTGGTGATCGGTTTGCAAAAAAAGTTGAAAGCTTACCTCCTGGAACTGAGGTTGAATTAAAAAGATTTAAGAATATCAATCGGGATAGAGGCCGATGGGTATCCGCCGGAACTGTAACAACCGTTGCTTCATCCTCCGGCCCAGGTGAACAGCCTAGCCGGCCAGTCTTAAAAATGATATATGAAATGCTAGGATTTTTACACCAAAGAAGAATTGGAGCATCAAATATCTCAAATATTTCAGTGTACACAAAAGACGACGCACCCTTTAGGGGTAAAGTGTGGCAAGTAACTATGCAAGGAGAGACGTATCTTTTTCCTGATGATAGGTCTTCTCAAGAATTAGCTGAAGACACTTATGGCGATGGCGTTTGGGAAATCATATCACCCTTTTAAGGATAACAAAATGAAAATTACAAGAAATCAATTACGAAACTTAATTAAAGAATATGAGCAATATGTTGATGAAGACGGAAACATATGGGATGATGAAGGTAATGTCACTCGAAAAGGTGCAGCTTTCGGGCGCCAATATGGAGGGGGTACATATGGTACCAAGGCTCCATGGCAAGGTGGGAGATCGCGATCACGATATTCTTCGCGTAGAAAAACTACGAATGTAGGTGCTAGCGCAAATGCTGAAAAAATTGCTGCAGTTGAAAAAGCTTTAGAGGCTAAGCCTAATAATTTCCTAACTTCAGTTCTAAGCCAGCTTAAGGCTGGTAGAGGTCTTAGCTCAAAGCAAAATGCTATTGTAAAAAAGATTTTAGTAAAGTCTGATAAGGAAGCTGCAGCATTATTTGAATCAAGGCTTCGTCGTCTTATAAGAGAAAAACTTTTAGCAGCAAAGTAGATCTTAAAATAAGGAGTCCTTATGCCTTACAAATTTAAAGGTAAGCGCGATTGCAAACAATCTGATGGCACAAAAGGCAAATATCTTACTATAAAAAAAGGTGGGAGCCGGCGCTGCTATAAGTCCAAAAAGCAGTATAAGGCTGCCATGGCATGGGCACGTGAAGTTGACGAAGTTGAAGAAGAAGAGTTACGCGAGTACGTCAGAGAAAAGTTAATATCAGAAATCTCAAAGTTACCAAAGCAATACTTTCAAGTAATAGATGATGCAGTTATGGCATCCAGGTTTTGGGAAGAAGAAAATGACGATGAAGATCCAAGCTCTACAGGTGCTGCAAGAACCCCTGCTGCTTCAAAACTAGAGTCATTTTTACAGCAGGCTTTTGACGAATTAGGCCTTGACATTGAGGCGTTTGTTACTTCAATGTTTACAGATGATCCTGATTTTATGCTACATCCAGAGCACCCCGCATATCCAAATAGGTGGCTAGTAGATGCAAGGTGGTATGTCTCAAAGCAAAGACAAGGAAAAAACGTAGTCGACTTACAAATTATGTTAAGTGATGAAGAGCTTGGGTTTAATCCATCAGATATAGATCCTTCAGCATTGGTTCGCCACATATCTCAAACAGTACGCCACGAGCTAGTACATTATAATCAAATGAAAAAGCAAGCTAGCAATAAAGGCTTGGATGATATGGGCGCTTTTGATGAAATGCTAAGTGATCCAAAACAAGTACCAGACTCTAATGATCCTGACTGGCAAAGAAAGTACCTACAGTCTCATATTGAAATTGATGCTCACGCACATGATGCTGCTGAAGAGCTATTAGCAGTATATGGCAAGGAAGGGGCATATGATATTTTAAGAGGTGATATAGATCTTAAAGATCCAAAGCTTCCTAATGCGTTGCAGCATTATCATCATGTGCTATCTGACAATGATCCAGCAATAAAGAAACTGTACAGTAAAATTTATAGCTACATAGAGTACATAGCAAAGTAATGGAGAGGTATATAAATGAGATTAGGGCTCGGAAATCTTGCAGGCAACACACCTCTTATCAAGATATCTGAAAAAATCTACGCTAAGCTTGAGACCTATAACCCAACCGGCTCTGTCAAGGACAGGGTCGTTTCTTATGTTGTAAACAGGGCAATTCAAGCAGGTGAAATAAAAGCTGACAGCGTTTTGTGCGAAGCCACTAGCGGAAACACAGGCATAGCCTTGAGCGCCTGTGCTGCAAACTTAGGACTTCCTTGCATAATTTTTATGCCATCTGATATGTCGGAAGAGCGCAAACAAATGATGAGGGTTTACGGCGCTGATATTATTGAAGCACCTCCAAGCGATTTTGTCGGTGCTATTGCTATGAGGGATGAGTTTATAGCAAGGAATAAAACTGCGTGGTCACCTATGCAGTTTAGTAATCCAGTTAATATAGAGTGTCACAGGACTATAACCGCAAGAGAAATAGCCAACCAGGTTGACTCTATGGGTTTATTATGGTCAGCGTTTATTCATGGATCAGGTACCGGAGGCACAATTGAAGGTGTACGTCAATATGTTACTGATAATCCTTATGGTGAGGTAAAAGGCCATGTTAGCGTCTGTATGGTTGTGCCGGCAGAAAGCCCTCATGGAATCCAAGGTATCGGAGACGGCAAGGATTTTTTGGCCAACCCTGAAGATATGTCTGACGTAATAGTCATAACGACTGAGGAGGCGACAATACGCGCACAGGTTTTTGCTGAGCATACTGGGTTATTGGTTGGGATAAGTTCTGGAGCTAACCTGGCTGCTAGCGAAAAGTGGTTATCAAATAACGATATTGATGGTATAATAGTCACAATGTTATGTGACCGTGGTGAACGATATATGTCAATATATGGGCGTGGAGAATAGTTATAACTGTTATGGATTTATTACGCAAATATATAAGGGAAGCGCTTGAAAAAAGTACTGAGATTTTAATCCCGCCACCGCCCCCTATGGAATATAGGATTCAAGAGCTTGAGGCAATTACATACCAGTACCACAATCGCTTTAATCCTGAAGTCCTCCAGCATGTCCTAGATGATGACATGGTAAAGGTCTTTGATTCCTTATTAGTTGCATCAGGACTGGACTCCCAAGCACCTCTTATAGAGCAATTTAAAGAAGAGGTTTTGCCTATAATACACTTACATAAAAACCATTTTGATCTCGGCCGGCCTAATGAGCTAGCCGACCAGCATGGGATCCCATTTAAGTTTGACTATCTTGAGTCCGCACAAACACCAACATACCCATCCGGCCACACGACGCAAGCGTTTTATACTGCAGTTAAGCTATCTAGGGTATTTCCACAAATAACTGAAGATCTATTCGTGTTGGCAAATATGATTGCAGAATCCAGGATTGATAGGGGTGTACATTTCCCATCAGACAATGAGGCTGGAAAATTATTGGCTGCAAAACTGACAGGTGAAATCTCATGAGTTTAACAATAACAGATAACGCTGTGAAGAAGGCTATTGAGATTCGTGCTAAAATGAATAAGCCTGATGATTGGCCTTTGCATGTTGGTCTTCAAGGTGGAGGCTGCTCTGGTTTTAAGTACCAGGTTGAATTTATTGAGCCCCCTGAAGATGAAAGCCTTTACCGCGTAATTGAAAAACCAGGCCTTAAAGTACTGTGCGATAAAAAATCATATCTATTCTTAATAGGTACTGAGATTGATTACGAAGAATCCTTGATGTCTTCTGGCTTTACATTTAATTCTCCAAAAGCAACGAGATCTTGTGGCTGTGGTGAATCGGTAGGGTTTTAGATGACCAAAGAAAAGATCCAGGACTTTATAAATGAAAATGTAAATCCGGCTTTAGAAATGCATGGAGGTTCATTAACTGCACATGACTTTGATGCAGAGGCAGGTATACTTTATGTGATTATGGGCGGAGGTTGCCAGGGTTGTGCTAGCGCAAAGCAAACAATGATGTACTCTGTTGATCAAATGCTAAAAGAAGAATTTTCAGAAATTCAAGCAATCTATGATGTTACCGACCATGCGTCTGGGGAGAACCCTTATTATGCCTAACCTGCTTAGAGAGTATATACGCAATAAGCTAATTGAGCAAGCCTCTAATAAAGGAAGCTTAATAGTAGTTGATATCCAACCGGAGTATGAGAGTGGTGCAACATTCGATATCGGGGACATGCTTCGAGCTGCTGCTGAGTATAATGAGGTACTATTCTTATATAACGGTGCAGATACTCTTGGCATGATTGATGAACAGTCATTAAGAAATTACTACTTTGAAAAGCTAGATTACGACGAAGAAACATATGAAGAGCTAATGTCAGTCTCTGAGTTCTTTGACAAAGGATATGGCTTTTTTCGTGATGTAATGGATTCTGATATATGCTTTGACAGAAACTCAGTTATTAAGATTGTCAAGTACATGATTGATAATGATGTACAGGATATTCGAGACCTAGAAGAAGAAGATGTCCAGTCTATTGGAGTTAGCGAATTACTATTTGATGACCTCGAGGATTATGGCTTTTGGGTTCCGGAGCTGCAGGATGTATTACCACAGTGGAATGGTAGTGACATAGCCGGAGGGGCCAGGAATGAGTGCTTAGCTGAGGTTGAAATCCTGGCGGCAGCTCAAGGATTAAGCTTTAGGCAGGTCAACGAGTTTATCTACGAAGGCGATACTCGGTATACTGAAGGCATGCTATCTGAAGACTTTGGTGAGAAGGTTTGGGCAACCAAGGCTCCAGAAAACAGTAGACATCGAGGTGACGAGCCAGATACTGAGATAGAGTCAAGCCTATACACAGCTATTAAGTTTTTTCTAAATAAAGGGGACACCACGCTTTGGGATCAAAGGCGTAAAGATGCTTTTGACAAAGCAACTACTGATCCGAGGTATAACGACGTATTCAAATATGAAACCTCAGGCAAGCTCTATAGAGGTATGAGAATAGGCGGGCCGTGGGATGTTGAGAGAGACTATGGAATACCAGACTCTGAGTGGATGAGACAGTTAAACAGGCAGACAAGCCCTAAAAAAGTTAGAGGCGTCTTAAAGAATATGTCAGAGATGATACCAACAAGCACTGTGTATGAACCTGTTACTAGAAGTAATGGCTTTTCTTCCTGGACACCTGACTTTAGCGTTGCGAAAAAATTTGCTTCACAAGTTAGAGACGGCCAGTCAAATACCGAGATGGGAATTATATTAGTGGCTGATGCTTCTGGCGGGAAGTTTTTGGACATGACCGCGATCTATGGATTCGCTGGCCTAAACCGCTACCAAGGTGAGGAAGAGCGAATAAGTATAGGTAGTGTCCAGCTTGAAGGGGTATATTTTATCCAGCCTAATAAAACGAGGTGGTGGATATGAAACTATTGCGAGAATACGTTCGGGCATTACTTAAAGAAGATCCTATTGGGTTTGTGCATGATCTTGCTGCGTCCGATAAGTTCGGGGATCAATTTTTTGGCGGTAAGGTAAATAAGGAGGCAGGTCGAGAAATTAAGCGTGCCTTTAATAATAATGCAGATCATCAATTCCTCAACACCTTAGATACAGTTCACTGGACTGGAGATTTGTATGGAATGGAAACCTTAAAAGGAAAAACTAAGGATGAGCTTTCTACGACTATGACATTGCCTGGCGAAGATTTTGATTATCCTCTTGAGTATGGTTTGTGGATAAAAGGAAGAATCACGCTGGCTGTAAATGATCAGGACAATCTATACTCTGGATTCCACGGTGACTATGGGAAAGATAGTGAGGGGACAGAAGAAGAGATTGCACACCGAGACAAATCATCAGGTAGAAATAAGCGCCCAACTGTATCAAAAGACTATAGCCGTTATGGAAAACTTAAACGCGGAAATGAATTTGGCGAAAAGATGGCAAGAGATGGCATTCCATATATCTTAGATCAATCGACGTGGAGACCAGACAAGACTAGATCAAATAATGAAGCACTAGTAGACAATTGGCACCCGGTTGGCATTATACTTACCCGTGGCGACGAAATCAATGCGATATCTGGGCTGGAGTATATTGAAGGAACAATCGAGGATGTTGAAGAATTTGCCCTTGGCGCGATAAAGCAAATTATGTTAACTGCAATTGCATTTGGGGTGCCTGTTTATGACACAGATCGTGAAGTACTTTGGAGTCCTAAATAACCATGTATGAATATAAAGCATATGTCACTAAAGTTTATGACGGCGACACCATTACTGTAGACATTGATCTTGGTTTTGATATTCTATTTAAAGGCCAAAAGATTAGATTGTCACGTATTAACACACCTGAGATTAGGGGTGAAGAAAGACCGGAAGGCTTAAAATCAAGAGATGCTTTAAGGGAAAAAATACTAGACAAGCAAATCATACTTCGGACCGAGAAAGACAAGCGAGGCAAATATGGTCGATGGCTTGGGGAAATCTGGATTGAAGAAGAGTGCGTTAACGACTGGCTCCTTAAAGAAGGCCTGGCTGAGGAGTATAAATGAAACTACTACGCAAATATATAAGAGGATTACTTACCGAAAACATGTGCCCAATCCGTGGTGCATACTATGGGGGGATTCCTGCTGGCGGGGGCTTTCAGTCTCACAAGGAATATACTGTAGCTGCACAAAGGTATTTTGAGGCAGCCCATTGTATCTTAGGTTCTTTAGGAAAGCGCATCGGCGCAGAAGGGGAGACAGAATGGCACTCAATGGTTGCCGGTGAACGTGAGCACCTTACAGAAGAGATTGGAATTATGCTTTCTGTGGTTGATGAATATGATAAGGATCTTTATGTCCAGCAACTTAATGATCTGTCTCAATATAGAGAAGAATATCATGATGAGATACGAGAGTATAATGAAGGTGCCGTAGCCGATATTAAGAAGAAATCTCCTAAGCTAATTGCGCTAGCCCAAGATAGGTTATCTATGTTAGAGAACGTAATAAAGAATGAGCCAGAATTTCCACGCTCTGTATATAATGTTGGTCGTTTAACTTACGAAGCAATAATTGTAGCAGCCCAGGCTTTGCTTGTTAGTGTGCAAAATTGGGATCAAACAAAAAGAATAGAGCCTCGTGATAATGCCTGGCGTCGCCCAGGGGTCAAAGGCATTACAAAAGAATTAAATTCCGCGATTCAAAACATGTTTCAGGATTTAGGATGAAACTATTACGCGAGTACATAAAAGAAATGCTAAGAGAGCAAAATGTTCTTGCTGTAGGTATGTGTTTTCCATTTGCTGCAAAAAAAGCCGAAGAGTGGTTTGATCAACATTTCGAAGCCCGAAGGGGACG
>Ga0163179_10002938_pt1 | contig 11705 bp, 17 predicted proteins | sample AtlANTMetagenome_FD_109643 | JGI IMG/M metagenome (GOLD analysis project Ga0163179, IMG submission 109643) | Marine eukaryotic phytoplankton communities from the Atlantic Ocean - Atlantic ANT 2 Metagenome | ecosystem: Environmental > Aquatic > Marine > Oceanic | place: North Atlantic Ocean... | reverse complement strand
TTAGTTTATTAATGTCGAGGGTTGTTAATCTATTCATTTGCTATCTCCTTTATTAAGCAAGATTAATGTATGTAGACCCATCATTGGCATCTACACATTTATTTATCAATTTGGGGATTAACCATGATCCCCAACGAGCTTATTAAGTAGCTACCCTTTTCTTGTATATCGTTTCCCGTTTTCTTATCGGGTTTGTTTTGTACTTATGTGTATGTCTTATCTCTAGACACAGTATTTCTTATCGTATCTGTCTGACTGTAATCCTATTACTGTCAAGTTATTAAGTGATAGGAGGGACTACTGATTACCCTCAACCCCAAGTCCAGATCAGCTCTGTGTTACCCAGGGAGCCCAGCATCGGATAGTTAGTTCCGATTTTAACATCTCTGTGTCTCCACAGTCATGCCCAGCCACTACAGCTACTAGCCAAGTTAATGCCTCTGTAAGCATCGTTTCCTTGCACTATCTAGTAAAGACCGCTAAATCTTTGCTATGTACTTAATATAGTATAGATCAACTGCGAAGTCAACCTTTTTTTACAAATTATCTTTATTTTTTTCTAATTCTTTTATCCAACGTTTCCTAGCTTGTGCTTTTTCTCTTCGTCTTACGGCACTAGGTTTTTCGTAGAATTCATTTTTACGCATGTCTTTAATCATGCCTTCAGTGTTCATTAACTTTTTAAGTTTTCGCAATGCACGGGTTACATCGTTGTTTCGTACCTCAACGTACAAGCCTCGTCTATCGTTAATGTCAGAACTCATTTTTTTAAAACTTCTCATTCTTTCCTCATCAAGACACCAATCATTCGGTTGCCATTTATAGCGGGTTTAGTTTCCCAAACACCAATTTTAATTTGTTCAACAATACGATCCATTACTACAAAGCCTTGTTGCTTGTTTGCATTTTCTCTGCCTTTGTAACGAATCTGACATTTTACTTTGTTGTTTTTTTCTAAAAATTTTGAAATGTTTTTACATTTTGTTTCAAAGTCGTGTTGATCAATACCTAATCTAAATTGCATTTCTTTGACTACAATTTGGTTCTCACGTTGTTTTTTAGCAGTCTCTTTTTCTTTACGTTTTTGTTCGTAAAAATATTTGTTTGCATCTAGTAATTTTGCTATTGGTACATCTCCAGTGGCACTAATAACAACTAAATCTGTTTTATGTTGATATGCAAGTGCAAGAGCGTCATTCTTACTCATTACACCAAATTGTCCAGCTTCGCCTACTACTCTAAGTTGGGGGAATCTGATTCCGTCATTGATCTGTCTTTGTTCAGATTGACGTTTATTTTGTTTATAGTGTTTCAAGACTGTCCAACATTACGTGGGCATAATCTTCAACACTTTCATATATGTTATATTCTCTCATAGTATTCAAAAGTTGTCGTATACCTTTCCTTTTTTTATCATTACTAATCATAATGATGTTATCTGTTTCTTGTGTCAATACACACACCAAACCAAGTTCGGTGATTGTATTTAAGTCTGCATAGACTGTATCACTAAATCTCATCATACTTACAATCCAAGCAAGATTCTTTTCATTTATGTTTCCGTTTGGATGACATAATGTAATGGGTACTGTTTTAAATAAATTTTCGTACATTAATTCTACGTCATCTACGAAACTTTTTTCTTTACTAAGCACAGATATAATAGGACCATTGTCTGGTAAAAGCATATCTGGCGGCGTGACAGTATAAATTGGGTTTTCCCTCATCGGGTATACTTATTCCTCTTTATCTCTGTTGTCATCTGCTTTTTCTTTAATGCTTTTAATTTTTATACTCTTAATAGTTTTTCCTGGCATAGCCGCTAATTTTCCATTAGGTGCATATAGTTTTCTTTTTTGTCTTTGAGCTAATTCATCTTCGTTTAGTTCTTCGTCAGCTCTTGTATCAGTATAAGGGTTATATTCTTCATTGTCAACCGGTTTTTCAATATCTAGTTCTTTAGCTACTTCTTCTAATACTTCAGGATCAGCTTTTTCTAACATGAATTTTAATTGTTCGTCTCCACCGTTAGAAACTTGTTCTTCGTCTTTCTCCACTGTCTTCCGTTCATGAACATCATCTTCATCAACGGGTTCTCTATCTCGTTCATCAGATTCCACATGTTCTTCTTGTATAGATTCGTCGTCTTTTTCCCCATTGTCTGGTTCATATATTGTAGGTGTTGACTCAACCATTGGTCGTAAATCTGTTCCATTTTTTCTTCTCCATTCAAAAGTATATTGGCTTGCTATAAGCAGTAATACTGCCAGTGGGTCAAACACAAATATAATAGTAATTATCACCCAACGCACTGCTTTTTCTAATAAATCTCTGCCTACGTCTTCACCATATATTAATTCTGCAATATATTTAATTGGTCCAACTTCAGCTTCTAGTTTTCTATATTCCGCTTCCAGTTTATATTTTTCTTCAGTAAGTAGGTCAATTTCTGCATTTGCAGATTTAATTTTTGCATTCTGTTCATCAATAATAGCATCAATATCAGCACCACCATCGACTTTAATTTTCTCTCTTAACTGTTGGATAAGTGTCTGACTTGCTTTTACACTATCATCAGCACTTTTTCTAATACGAGCAATTTCATCTCTAGCAGTTGTAACTATAGGAGACTCAGTTGCTCTTACTGTGTCTATCTTCTCCAACATCTGCACTTCTCTATCTTTTAGTGCAGGTATTTGTTTTTGTCTTATGTCATTTACAACACCACTTAGCCTTGTTCTTTCTTCATCTACTGTGGTTTTTGATTCTGCTCTTAGTGTACTAACTTCATCATTGATCCCATTTATAACTAATTTTTGTTGTTCAATCCATGCATTAGCACTGGCTCTTGTTCTTGGGCCTACACTACCATCAGCTACACTTCCTATTGTTGTTTGTGCTTGTTTTACTTGTTCACGTTCACCGCTTGCAATTTGACCTTCAACTTTAACTATAGTTGCTTGTATATTAGCAATTTGATCTAACAGTGGTTGAACTGCACTATTGTCTACTTTAAGACCAGCTATCTTTTCTTCATATTCTTTTGCACTTGTTTCTAATCGGACTATCTCATCTTTAATATTTGTTAGCTGGTCTTCGTAGGGTTTAGTTCTATCACTGTCGGCTGACCTTGCGTCAGCTATAATTTTTTGTTGTTCATCTATTGCAGGCTGAATTCTAGTATATGCTGAATCAATACGATCTTGTTCTTTTTCAATTTGTGCATTGATATCATCATTACGATTTCCTGTACTGCTCTCTGCTTTGTTAATTTTTTCTTCAGCACGAACAATTATGCTTTCTAATCTTCCAAGTTCTACTTTAATTCGTGTTACTTGTTCCACACTTTCTGTGCTAGCTGAAGTTTGTTCAATATGGGCTTTACTAAGGAAACCAAATATACCCATACTTGTAATGAACATTAGAACGACTACGGCTACACTAAGGTAGTATTTGAGCCACCAAGTAGCACGTTTCCAATGTTTGTGTAACCAAACTGCGGTTACAAGTTTACCAATTTCTAATGCTCCGCCCATTATCATAATAGGTATTGCGGCGGCGGCAAAAATAGCCACAAGTCCGGCAATACTATAATAAATTGCTACTGCTGATATTGATAGGGCTGTTATAAAAACTAAAATACCTAGAAACATTTATTCTCCAAAACGTTCAGCAAATCCTTGTTTGATTAATTGCTGGTTGACATCTACACGACTTCCGTCGGTGTCTACTGTACTCAGCTTGCCCATAACTCGACCCGCCTTTCCTCTTTTATTCACTATTGTCTCACACACAAATTCATTGCCTAATAGTTCTGCTAATTTTTGTTTACTAGCCATTGCTTGTTGTCTCACTGTATCATCGCTACTGCGGATATCACTTACATTTACGCCATACAATTTTATTCTCTGTCTGATAGTCACATTGAAGCCCAAATCGATAATTGCATCAACTGTGTTTCCATCTATCACTCTAACTGTATTGCATTGGTATGTGTACATTTTGCAAAATCCTTTACATTTATAATATTTATTGCGGAAGTTGATCCGCTAGCCAGGATTTTGCTTGTGGTTTACGTGGAGGTGTGTTAACAAACCTTCTTATTGCTTTCTCAACTGCCTCAAAATTTTCCTTGCGATTTGGATCTTCCAAACCGCCACTATTGTCTACTATATAAAAATCTTGGTTTCCGAACAACTGTTGGAACTTCATTAAATTATCTTGTACTGAGTGCCACATTTTGGTTACCATTTCATCTGGTAATTGACGTGGTCTTAATTTATTCCTATCTTGGGCAACATCTATATTAGTGTTTACAAACACCATCATAGTATCATAACCCAAGGACTCTAGTCTATCTTTTTGACTTTTTGTTTTTTCTACATCTTTGGCTGTGCCGTCAATAATTAATCCTAGTCTACCATCTAAGTAATTGCCTTCTCGCATTTTGGTTAGACGTTTTGCTTTATCTCTGGTTTCTTGTCCTTGTGGGCTTGCTACCACTTCAGGATCTTTAAGATCCAATGGTATTGGTTTTGCCATACTTGCTAGCTTCTCATAAACATCATCACTGTTTACTACTTTCAATCCGTATTGATCGTTTCCCATCAAGTTACTCACAACAAATCCCTTGCCGGAACCTGGACCGCCTGCAAGGAATATTGCTTTAAAAATATGAGGATCGTTTGGACCCTCACTTATATTACTAGTTTTTATAACTTCATTTATTAACATACATATATTTATGCTAAATTAGGCTAGTCCCACCTGTAAAATATATGAGCACCTATCCTACCAATATGGTTCATTCCTCTATCAAAACGCCATTTAGGTTTAACATAGGTTGCATGATAGTGTGTTGCACCTTCTGTCATGCCTCTATACTTACCACTGTACATGATAGCACCAGCTACATATTGTGCTTGAGCCCAGCCAGTTTCATTTCTAGGATCATCACTCTTGCCATCACAGTACCAACTGAACTGACACTTGTGTCTTATAGGATTATACTTTCTTTCACTTTCAGGTAAGTCTGGATCTTGTTTTGTTTTCCAACTTTCTCTAACGGGACCTTGATGTACAACTTCACAAACTGAATTAGGGTACCTACTGTCTTGAACCCTATTTAATACTACATCAGCGACAGCATATTGTCCAGCTAGGTTGTCACTACGACTTTCATAATAGATATTCAATGCCATACAAATTGCTTGTTCATCATGGCTCACAAGTTTAGGGGGAAGTTCTAATAGTTCTATATCATTTCCTTTTGTTACTGCTTCTGCCATATTTCCTGCTTTTCCATCGTCTATTATTGCTATAACGAAAAAAGCAAAAAACGTCACTACGGACGCATTAAGGCCTATAGCCATTACTCTAATAAATTTATACATACTCTGCCTCTTTTATTGTTATTATTACATTACAATTCACCAAAGATAATACGTTCTTTTACCCTTCCATTATCATCGGTAAACTCTACTGTACCATCTTTAACATTTCCTCTTTGCTTTAAACCATATCTCTGTTTTGTAATTTTTTTCATATGACTTAGAGCTTGATTTTTTGTGGCAAACAAATCACAACTTTTGGTTTGTACACCACCGTAGGTATTATAAAAAATATTTTCAACTTCATAAGTAGCCATGGCAATTCTCCTATACTTTTAATATAGCGATTGTTTAGCTAAATGTCAAGTGTAAATTGGTAGCCAGGAGCATTTTCTGCTTCAAACTGTTCTACGATTGCCTTCTTTTGTTCAATCATATTCTCCAGCGAATAAACTGCCATTCGCTTCTCATCACTTGCACCTTCTGTCAAGTTAATGATTGCACCTTCGAGTATTTCGATATCTTGCAATATATCGTTCATCGTCCACCTCCTACTGGTGATACCCATTTGACCAATTCAAATGGATTATTACTGTTGAAAATTGAACACTGAAAACCAGTTTTCTTAGCGGCTTTTATAGCCAACTCTAGTGTTTTGTGACTGCTATGAGTATATCCAAAATTTACAAGAAACACATCAAACATTAAGCAATCTCCTCAAAACCAAACATTGCAACTTCATATTTTTTAGTACCAACCAACATTTGGTCACCCATTGAAGTTGAACGTAATCCCATTCCACCTTCGTGCAACGGAGCCATTACAGTAACGTTTTCGTTATAATCACCGTTTTCTGAACCATCTTCAAAAAACTTTTCTTTGCGACTCCAACTGCCCATAACATTGTTTGTCCAACGATATGCATAGTCCATTGCTTTTGTATCATCTGTACCATCTGGAACATCAACAAATGCAACTACATGTGGTGTGTCTCCAAATGCGGCGTGTATAACTGAAACTTTCATTCTTAACTCCTTTTTTAACTTATACATACACTATAACACCAAGATGTCATACTGTCAAGTCTTTTTTGGAGGTTTTGTGGTGAAATCTAAATTTAAATTTAAATCGTCGCCATTAATTAGATCGTCTACACTATATTCTACTGTGTAGGTTGTTGGTTTATTAGGATCGAGGTTTTTAATGTCAGTGAACAACCTATCCAATGCTTCGTCGCTCCAATTCATACCAATATCTAAATCATCATATATAACGTTTTGGAACTTTTTCCATTCATAATAGTTTTGTATATCAATTGGATCACAAGGATCATATCCTTCGGCTACCATATCTTCTAATAGTGAGGTATCATGTAACCCACTTTTACGTTTAGCTCGTTCAACACCAAAATTTATTATATCAGCTGTCATCAATCGCACTCCGGAAACTTCGCTCTAACCACTTGATGTATAGGTTCAAAGTGTCCGTTCATGTGTTCAGCTACATATGTTTTTGGTTCTTGTGTACCCCATTTGAATATAGCAGTTTTTGCCATATTAAATATTTCTCGCTTGTTAGCATTTATCAGTGTATCAGCGGGGTCGTCGTCATCGATCTCGTCGAGATAACGTAAAGCGAATGTCGCTATATCTTCTACACTTAGTGGGACCTCTACTTTTGCCAAGATCTTTCTACCATCGCCAGTGTCTGTTGACCTCATTTTTTTGCCTTTCTATTGCCTATGTTAGTTTTCGATGTGCCATGACATCTCTCCATTCATTCTTACTATAGTAAGATTGTATGGCAAGATGACTTACTTGTCAACCAAAAAGATTAAAAAAATTAATTTTTTTGTTAACGTAGTATTTATACTTCTAAAAAGCTAAGACTTGATTTCCAGTTCACTGTTTTACCAGCAGAACCTTTTACTCTTATACGGAATTGGTTGGCAATTATGTTAGCATTAACATTCCAACCACTGTAGAGTAATGTCCAATTTGTAGTATCTTGGTCCGGACTTAGGTTGTTATTTGGGTAGCCACCGCTTATAGCATTATTGGCTGTATATGTGTTTAAATCATATTCAACTATATCATTTGTATTATAGGTTGCCATTGCGTCCCATTCTGCAACACCTATATCACTTGTACTTCTTTGATAATCTATTTTAGCATTGGTACCAACTAAACTAAAGTTACCACCTACGTTAGTTACCAATCCTTCTACTTTGAATGCTTGTTTTTCACCGCTGACTGCAACACCTAAAGCTCTAATTTCAAAGAACCAAGTTTTATCTGTGGGTGGGCTAGGAGTTGTACTAGTAAACTGTACCACAGTTGCAGTACCATCTGTAGTTTGTAGAGCATCACTTTCACTTGCACCAGTAGTTTTTATATCTATAGTATTGGTACTATCGGTAATAGATACACTGTTATCTGTACTTGTAATACTTTTGAAACCAAAATTGTCACCTGTTCTTGCACTAAGCACACCTGCTCCAGCACCTAAATTACTTGCAGTAATACTATCAGTAATTGTAATATCATCTGAGTTTTGAGTGGCTGTAACACCTGTACCACCTATAATAGTTCTAAATCTTAAATCAGATCCAAATACATCTTTAAATATTTGACTACCAGATCCTACGTTTGAACCATTAGCTATTCCAGTACTGCTAGATGTTGTAAGCAATGCTTTCCAAGAAGTTGTATCACCAAAGTATGCTTCTATATTATCAGTATCTGAGTTATATCTAATCTCACCAACTTCTGTTTGTGGTCTTTGAGCAGTTGTTCCTACTGGTATTTTGATAGCGGCTGTGCCTGGAAATCTTGCATTATCTTCTAACTCAATCTTAATATCACCACCAACACCATCACCGTTAGTAACTTTAAGCTGACCACTAGTTGATTCAACTTTTCTTGCCCTACTAACACCAGCATCTTTTACAATTAGTCCACTACCTTGTTCTACGTTTAAATTGTTTAAGAAATCAAAAAGTGTACTAGTTGCTTGTTGATAATCTGATAAAGTTCCTGTTGAGCTACTACTAGGATCTTTTCTAGTGAATACTGTAAGTATATCGCTTCTAACTACAATATCATTCTCATTTGTGGTTAACGAATTTTGTGCTGATTCACTTGAAACAACATAAAGAGTGTTTCCTGTGCCTTGAAAATTCTGTATTACCGTTGTGCCTTCAATACTAGTTGCAGTTCCACTAATATTACTACTGTCAGTAACAAATCCACCTGCGTTAAATCCTGGTCTATCAGCAGGTGTAGTTGGGTTACTTCCAGCACTAGTTTCAGTATCACGCTGTTGATGTGTTGTTGTAAAACCAATTACATTACCACAATAGTCGTATACAGGTTGTTGTGTGTCTATGTTAGGTTGTGGATCATCATCTCGTTGTAATAAATCTAATAGTTCTTGATCCAATAGCAAATGAAAAATGTTAGGAAATTCTACAACTTCTCCGCCAAAAACTCTATCGCCATCTGCATTATATTGATGACCAGCTAAGTTTTGCCCAGTGCTTGAACCTTTTGAGTATTGTACTGGATACCCGCCTAATCTATCATAAAGACCTTTTAACTGACTGGTCATTCGAGCATTACCAGCTATACCGCCACTTGCTCCGTTGTGCATTACTCCTATCTGTGCATTACATCCAGGATCAGGTGTTGCAAATTGACTTCCGCCTCTTGAATAACTGCCACCTATTGTATTTTCAAAATCTATCAAACCAGTTATTTGTTGACCAATTCCTTTTACATCATTTAAAATACTATCTAATTCTGTTTGTACCAATGTACCAGCATTTATTGAACTAAGTTTATTTGATATGTTGCCTAATAAACCACCATTAAAAATATTACTGTTGAATCCTCCTGATGAACTTATACATGCACACATGTCTTCGTCTGCAATACTGCCAATTGCATCTGTAATAGATTTACCTGCTCCTAGGAAACTTCCCATTGCACGTTCTAACATGTTCGGAATAGCAATTGGATCAACTGGAGCACTACAAAAATTAATCATATTAGCTACGTTTTGTGCTTCAGCAAGCACACCATTTAACCTACCTAATACACTATCTAGTTTTGTATGATCCATAAATTTTTCTAATTCACCTTGTAACTCAGATAGTGCATCATTTAATTCACTTTGAAGATTAGGTAAATTAAGCAATGCTCCTATATTACTATGCAAACAAATCTGTACGTTTGGTAATTTAAAACCATTTCCTGCAAGCAAACCACATAACAATTCTCTTAAGGTAAAACTATATTCAGCACTTACTACACCACGTAAGGCATCAGTGCCACCGGCTTGTGTACCACTTATATGATGTCTAGTATCTAGATAATCATTGGCACTTTGTAAACCTGATTTAAAATCTTTGAAAGACATTTTTTAAGATCCACTTCCGGCTCTTACATTAGGACTTGCACTAGAGGCATTTGGTCCACAATGTGGAGGTATTGGACAAAGTCCATCTGGACTTGCTGGGTCACCAGTAAGTATAACAGGAATACTACCTGCACGAACTTTACCTACAGTAAGTGTAGCTTTTAAGGATCCACCACCATGAGTATTAGTATCACCTTCTATACTAATAGCTCTATTGTTTACTCTTACATTGGTAATTCGTGTTACGGTGCTGGCACCACAAATTCTACTATCACGTTCTCTGTGTACTGGCTTTGACATATATGTATTTATAAGAGGCCGGTGAGCTTTTCTGTATCTGATCTATCTGGCATTGCAATACCGCTAGACCCTTGCAGATAAACACCTGCAATGCCTTTAGATGGTTTATACATTGCAACAATTTGATCTTGACTAACTGTAACTGGATCACTACTGTGTACATCCATGCTCATTAACCATGGAATAAGCATTGCTTGCCCATTTTGTGGATTAAGTGTTAGTACAGTTGGTTTTACAATATGTAGTGTTTTTTGATTAGTTGCTGAATCAAACTTGTCAAATCTTGCTACTACTTCTTCGCCTGTACTTAATTTTATGCCTACAATATCATTCTTTTTATAATTGGATGTCACTAACATCTATAACTTCTCCTATGAGTTCTTTTATATATTTTGGATCCATACGAACAAGTGCTTGTCCTCCTCCTTCAACTACAAGTTTTCCTTTATGATAGATTTGAGGCATAGTTCTATGCCCCTCACTAATTAAAAACTCTCTAGCTTCAGGATTCATATCCACTCGTATTTCTTCATATTCGAATCCGTGTTTAGTAAGCCACTGTTTAGCCATTTCACAATAACCACACAAAGGCTTACTATAAACTGTTATCATAATTTCATTCCAGCAAAAGTGCTACCATTGACATCTTGTTTGGTTCCGCCAATTACATAACTGCTGATTTCAGTTTCTTGTGGTGCTACTTGTACTTCTGCACCTGCAATCCATTTTTGTGTCCATGGAAGAGTATTGCTAACACCCTTATATGGGCTAGGCAATCCAACAGCAACCATACGTTTATTGGCTGTCCACTCAACATATTCACCTAATAGTTGTGCATTTAAACCAATCATTGAACCGTCTTTAAACAAATAATCTGCCCAAGCCTTTTCTTGGTCTACTGCATCAATAAACAGTTGCACCATTTCGTCCTGAGTTTCTTCTTGGATACGAGCAAAGTCAGGATCATCTTTGGGCATCAGTTTTAATAGCGTTTGAGTACTACCCAAATGCACATTCTCATCTCTACAAATTAGTTTAATAATTTTAGCATTGCCTTCCATCTTTTTAAGTTCAGCAAATGCCCAACTACATGCAAAGCTAACATAAAATCTAACACCTTCTAAGATGTTTACACTCATCATTGCTTTCCATAGTAGTTTTTTAAGCTCATATCTGTCTACTACTATCTTCTTACCGTTGACTGTATGTGTACCTTCACCTAGTAGATTATACCACATACCCATTTCAATAAGGTCATCATAGTGCTTGCTAATATCACCTGCACAATCCATAATCTCTGGTATATCCATCATACCATCAAAGATAATACTTGGATTGCTGTATACATTACGAATGATATGTGTGTAACTGCGACTGTGGATAGTTTCATTAAAAGTCCATGTAGTTACCCAATTTTCTAGTTCAGGTAAACTTACAAGTGGATTAAAGCTGTCAGCTGGGGCTCTACCTTGCACACTATCCAATAGTATTTGTCGTTTTAAGTTACTGGTAAAAATATGTTGTTCATGCTCAGTTAACTCTTTAAAGTCTTTAGCATCACGCAACACATCTACTTCTTCTGGTCTCCAAAAGAATCCTAACTGCTTATCAGTTAGTTTATCAAATTGTCGATACTTCAGTGTATCATACCTCTGG
>Ga0163179_10002936_pt1 | contig 11708 bp, 9 predicted proteins | sample AtlANTMetagenome_FD_109643 | JGI IMG/M metagenome (GOLD analysis project Ga0163179, IMG submission 109643) | Marine eukaryotic phytoplankton communities from the Atlantic Ocean - Atlantic ANT 2 Metagenome | ecosystem: Environmental > Aquatic > Marine > Oceanic | place: North Atlantic Ocean... | reverse complement strand
TTGGTCGCAGGCATCGTCCTTTTGGACCTGGCAACTACCCGCACGAGCTGCTCAAGCTGGAAGAGCTGACAGCCAATCGCGACCAGGCAATCTGGGCTCGGCTTGAGAACAAGGGCTTTGATCTGACCGGGGCCGATGCCGCAACCCACGCCTTACCAACCATCGAGACCAACTACCGACCCAGTGGAAAAAATGGCAGCGCCGACTACCTTTATGAACAGGATGCCATCGACTCCATGACGGTGGCTGATGGGTTCCGTATCGAGCTTTTTGCCTCTGAAAAACGCTTTCCAAACCTGGCGAACCCCGTACAGATGTCCTTTGACAACGCCGGTCGACTGTGGGTTTCGACCATGCCCAGTTACCCTCATTACCAGCCGGGTGATCCGCGTCCCGATGACAAACTGCTCATCTACGAGGATTTGGATGGCGACGGAAAGGCAGATAGGGAGACGGTGTTTGCAGACGGCCTCCACCTTCCGACCGGCTTTGAACTGGCAAGCGATGGGGTCTATCTGGCACAGGGCACGCATCTTATGCTACTGAGCGACACCGATGGGGATGACCGGGTCGACCAGCGAGAGATCCTTCTCAGCGGTTTTGATGATCACGATACCCACCACGTCATTAGCGCCTTTTGCGCCGATCCCAGTGGGGCCATCTACATGGGCGAGGGCACGTTTCTGCACAGTCACATTGAAACGGCCTACGGACCAGTCCGCAGTTCCAATGGAGGTTTCTTTCGCTACGATCCCAGACGACGCCACCTGGAACGCACCGCCAGGCTTTCCATTCCCAACCCCTGGGGAACGGCTGTGGATGGCTGGGGGCAGATTTTCTTTACCGATACCTCCGACCCCAACATGCGATGGATGATCCCAGGGACAGTTGCGGTCCCCTACGGCAGTTTTGCTCCCAACCCTCGAAACCTGATTGAGGAAGCGCATCGCATGCGGCCCACCTCGGGCCTAGAGTTTGTCTCCAGTCGTCATTTCCCCGATTCCATGCAGGGGGACTGGCTCATTCACAACACGATCGGTTTCCTGGGCACCAAGCAGCACACCCTGGAAGATGGGCCAACCGGCTACACCAGTCGACATCGCCAGGACTTGCTACGCAGCAAGGATGGAAACTTCCGCCCCGTGGACATGGAATTTGCTCCCGATGGATCCCTCTACCTGGTGGACTGGCACAATGTGCTCGTAGGACACATGCAGCACAGCGCTCGCGATCCACTACGTGATCATGTCCACGGGCGCATCTACCGCATGACCTATCCTGCCCGCCCACTGTTGCAGCCAGCGAAAATTGCAGGAGCCTCCATCGATCAGCTTCTTGAAAACCTCAAGTTACCCGAGGATCGCACCCGTTACCGAACGCGTCGCGAACTGCGAGGCCGCGCTACTCAGGAAGTCATGGAGGCCCTTGACCGTTGGCTCCATAAACTGGATCCAGATCATCCCAACCATGCACGGCACCTGGTCGAAGCCATATGGGTGGCGTGGGGCCAGGATCAACTGGACGATGCCCTGGTATCCCGAGTGCTGGCTTCCGACCAATTCAAGGCGCGAGCGGCCGCCGTCCGCGCCATCCGCTACAACCGCCACCGCTTGAGTAACGTCCGCAGCAAACTGGAGCAAGCAGCCCGTGATCCCCATGGTCGGGTCCGTCTGGAAGCAGCCGTGGCCGCCTCCTGGCTCCGTCCGGAAGAAGGCCTGCGGATCCTGGAGGCCACCACTAACCAACCCATTGACGATTGGTTGGAACCCGTCCTCAAGACGGCGCTCGCCAGTCTGAGGGGTCGCAGCGTGGATGCCCCGGTTTGGCACACACCCAAGACCCACCTCAAAGGCCTGGCTGGAACACTCTTCACCGAGGGAGCTGAGATCTACCGGCGAGAAGGTCACTGCGCCACCTGCCATCAGGAAACCGGCTTGGGGTTGCCCGCAGCCCAATTCCCGCCTCTTGAGGGATCGGAATGGGTGAGCGGTTCTCCCGAACGGCTGATTGCCCTCACTCTGCATGGACTCCTGGGGCCCATCGAAGTGAAGGGCAAGGCCTACCAGGGACTCGTACCGATGACAGCCTTCAAAGGGCTCAGTGATCGCGAAATCGCCGCCGTGCTCACCTATGTGCGGACCACCTTCGGCGACGGTGCATCGGTCATCACTCCAGAAACCGTGGCAGGTATCCGCCAGCAAACCGCGGACCAGAAAAGCTTCTATCACACTGAAGCGCTCAACCGCCAATTTGCCCCAAACCCCTGACCCAGGCTAAAACTCAGAGGAAGTTTTCAGGAGTCTATGGCCAGCCACTTCCATCAAGACGGGCTAGTGATAGCGATGGATGATTTCCAGGTTGGGCGCCACACCCAAACCCGGAGCATCAGGCAGGAGCACCTCCCTGGCCGCGTGCACCTGATCACGGTCTTCCCCTCACCGAAGCACGCCCATGAGGACCCCAGCCAAATTTCACCGCCTGATAACCATGAGTGGCCATGGCACGCGCTTTTCAAGGTTTCCTGAGGAGTGTCCCCAAAAGCTGCGAGGCATAAGGTATCTTGGGGTGAGCCTTGTCCATCCCCAGCAAGGCATGGACCGGCGTCTGATGACGGCACCCGAGCAAATCCCACAAGGAGATATCGATCCCACTCAAGAGATGGTCGGTTTGGAGGAGGTAGAGGCTCTGAGCCCGCGTCAGCTGATGCACGCGAGCAATATCAGCAGCATCCCTCAGAGGCTACCCCAGCACCGAAGCCGACACCGGCTTGCAGGCACTATGGGACATGGGGGTCCACCATGCAGCCATGGTCACCAGCGGGGAAGCCTCGCATTCCCACCCACCCTTCGACGTTGCCGGAGCGCACACGCACCAGCAAGGCGTCCTGACTTCCATCGCCGATATCCCAGATCTCAGGCATGGCCAGGTAGAAAAAGTCAACGCTGTCGATCCGGTGCATGTGTTTCAGAAGTTACCCGTTGAAGTCATCGAGAGCGTTCATGAAAGAATGTCTCGGATCACTCGTCCGTGCACATCGGTGAGTCGAAAATCTCGGCTGGCATAGCGGTAGGTCAACCGTTCGTGATCCATCCCCATCAGGTGGAGCAAGGTCGCATGCAGATCGTGCACATGCACGGGTTTTTCGATGGCCTTGAATCCGAAGGGGTCGGTCGCTCCGTATGTCATCCCTCCCTTGACCCCTCCCCCAGCCATCCAAACCGAAAAACCATAATGATTATGATCCCTGCCCAGTTTGCTTTCACCCTTGTTGGTTTGTTCCACCGTCGGGGTGCGACCGAATTCCCCTCCCCACAACACGAGAGTATCGTCCAGCATGCCTCGCTCCTTGAGATCGGCGAGCAAGGCAGCAATGCCTCGCGAACATTCTCCAGCCAGCTGACGGTGGTTTTTTTCAATGGCATCATGGTTGTCCCAGGGCTGCCACTTGCCATGCCAAAGCTGTACAAATCGCACCCCACGTTCCACCAGTCGACGCGCCATAAGCAATTGACGCCCTTGGGGAGTGTCTCCATAACGCTCACGCACTGAAACCGATTCCGACATTATATCCAGGGCATCGGTGGCTTCCATCTGCATGCGATAGGCCTGCTCGTAGCTCTGGATGCGGGCTTCGAGCTGAGGATCGGAACCGCGCAAGGCCAGGTGGCGTCGATTGAACTGCTGAAGCAGATCCACCTGACGTCGTTGGGCCTTCAGGTTCATGCTCGGATGCTGAACATGCTCGATAAGCTTTTCCACTTCCCTGTGCTCCGAATTGATGTAGGCCCCTTCATAAATGCCAGGCAAAAAGGCCGAACGCCAATTGTCGGGCCCCTTGACGGGATAGCCACCCGGACACATAGCCATGAATCCCGGGAGGTTCTGATTCACCGTCCCAAGCCCGTAGGTCAACCACGAACCCAGACTCGGACGGCTCAGGACATTGTCCCCACAATTCATCATCATCAGTGAGGGTTCATGATTGGGCACATCACAATACATGGAACGAACCACACACAGATCATCCGCATGCGGACCGAGCTCGGAAAAAAGCTCACTGATGGGAAGACCACTCTGGCCGTAGGTCTTGAAGGCAAAGGGCGATGCAAAAGCTGCTCCGGTGATGCGCTCAGTGATCAAATTGGGGTTGGGGAGCAGGGTGCCATGCCGTCGCTGAAGCTCCGGCTTAGGGTCAAAGGTATCCACGTGCGAAGGACCCCCGTTCATGAAAATGTGAATGATGCGCTTGGCGCGCGGAGCAAAATGCGTCGGCTTGGGTGCCAGAGGGGAGCACGTGACGGGTTCGGGCTTGGGTGGTGAAGCCAGGGCCTGACATCCCAGGGCGGCCATCCCCATGCCGGAGTGGCGTAAAAACCACCGGCGACTCAGGGGCCCTCCACCGTAACGTTGCATCGGATACCCACTCATGGCGTCAATCGGTAAACTGGAATTCATTGGAAAGAAAGAAGGTCTGAATCAATTCCGCCCAAGGAGAAATCGCATCGCCTTCAAGCACGCTTGTACGATCTTGGAGGTAGGCCTGCATGGCCGCCATTTCCTCGACTTCAGGCAGGCGCTGCAGGCAATGAACAAAGAGCGCGCTGATCCGGTCGAATGAGAAGGTTTCCTCGCTGGCGGGCCTTACTCGAAGAAAGCCTTCGGCAAGAACCCTTGCCTGCTTCAGGATGAAGGGGCTGTTGAGCAAAAACAGCGCTTGCTGAGGCACGGTTGTCTGAACACGATGCGGCGCCGATATATCCGGACTGGGAAAGTCAAACACCCGAAAGGCATCGTCCAGGTTTTCACGATCCACATAAGTATAGAGCGTGCGCACGGTGTTGTCGGGATCCTGTGGGCTTTGACGCACCGGAACCCCACCGCCCGGATCCTGCAAGACCCCCGCCAGATGAAGTACCGCATCCCGGCTGGATTCAAAATCCAGGCGACGACGGGGCATTCGCCAGAACCATTGATTGATCGGATCCTCTCGCATCCCTGCCTCATTTTCCTGACTGCTCTGCTGCCAGGTGGAAGAAGTCAGAATCAAGCGATGCATGGCCTTGAAAGAGCCTCCGGAACGCACCCACTGTTGCGCCAACCAATCGAGCAAGTCACAGTGTTCGGGCCGATCACTGCGCCAACCAAAATCGCTTCGGGTTTCCACCAGAGGGGCGCCAAAATGCCAGTCCCAGATGCGATTGACGATGACGCGGGAGACCAGCGGATGGGATGAATCAGCCAGGGCTTGAGCCAATTCCAGACGCCCGCTTCCCTGATCAATCGAAACCGCGTCTCCCAAGGTCAAAGAGGCTGGGACATGGGGTCGGACGGGTAATCCCGGCAAGTCAGGATCCCCCCGTCTGAACACGTGGGTCACGAACGCTTCGTCTCGATCCTTGAGCATCATGGGGCGCGGTGAAGCCTCGGACCAATGCTTGAGAAAAACCCGTTCCACCTCTGCACGCGCCTTGCGAATGGCCACACTTTCATCGAGGGTCAGGTAGTCAATGGCCTCTTCAACTCGAAGGGTCGACGGGGCATCTGCCCCATAAAGAACCTGGCGCAGGGCCTCATCATCTGGTGTCGGCATGCCCACACATCCGGGATCTTCTTCCAGTCGCTGCCGCCACTGGGCGTCCACCGATTCCAGCAGCTCGCCATACACATCCGCCACGTCAGCCATGTGGGCAATTGGACGCTTGGTAAAGGCGGCGACCACTCGCTGATTGACCTTGGGCATGGATTGGAAGGCTAAAAATATTTCTTTGAAGCGACGAACGACGGACGACGCGTTCTCCAAAGCAAACAAACGCGTCCACAAGCCAAAGATGGGATGGTCAGGACGTTGGCCGTTGAGGAAACCTCGCCAATGCTTCACCGCCCCGCCGGCATAGGCCGACACCTCACGAATCATGCCTCGCTCAGTGATGAGAGCGGGCTGATCCTGCGTTCGATGCCGCGGCGTGGTCTGAATGACGTAGCGCAAGTAGTCTCCTGACCAGGCCCTCATTTCATGCATTACCTGTCGATGCTGCTGCAGACGAAGCTTACGATACGCTTCACCGGCTTCTCTGATTTCGCTGGCCCAGGCTGTCTCACGACCAGAGTCCGTAAGAACAGGCACCTGGTCGGGCGTGGGTTCAAAGCTGTTGCGGAACATTCCATACAGGGCGTAGTAATCAGCAGCTGACACCGGATCAAACTTGTGATCGTGGCATCGAGCACAGGAAACGGTCAGCCCCATGAATCCACGGGTGACCACATCAATGCGATCGTCGATCACATCGTGTGGGAAGAAGTTGAAGCGAGATCCCACGGTGAGGAAACCCAACGCCGCCAAGGCATCGGATGAGGCACTGGCACCTTCGAGTCGATCGGCTGCCAGCTGCTCCAGGATGAAACGCGGATAGGGTTTATCCGAGTTGAACGCATCGACCACATAATCTCGGTATGTGTAGGCAAAGGGAAACGTGGGTTCTCCGGCATCGACATAGCCCTTGGCATCGGCATAGCGAGCAACATCCAGCCAATGACGCCCCCAGCGTTTCCCATAGGAAGGATCATTCAAAGAACGATCAACTCGGGCTTCCCATGCTAGAGGTGATGGATCCTTTTCAAAATCAGACACCTCTTCAGGACTGGGGGGCAAGCCCAGCAAGTCAAAGGAAAGACGCCGCATCAGGATACGCGGATGCGCGCGAGCGGATGGTTGAATGCCCTTTTCCTCGAGTTTGCGCAGAATGAAGGCATCAATGCCATTGCGGATCCATGAGGTCTCTCTCACATCGGGGGGAAGCTGATTTTCCAGAGCCTGGGTGGCCCAATGATTCGAAGCAGCTTGTTGGGCCTGCAATGTGCCTCCTGGCATTCCAGGCATCGCCAGGGCAAGAGAACCGAGCCCCATCAGCACCCACATTCTCATGAAAAGCCACCCTACTATTTTCCTCTTGGCGGAAACGTCGCGCAGAATCAAAAGCATAGGACATGCAGATTTCATGGATGAAGCCTTTGAAGTATTCAGCTACTGAGAAGGAATGTCAACGGGATGAGCGGTTCCCGAATGGCACTTACAAGGTGACCCGGCGATCCGAGATCGCTGCTCGCAGCGTCGCAGCGTCCCATGCTTCACGTGTTTTGCCCAGATCCCAAGGTGCCGGACCCACCATCTCGGACTTCTTCCCCTCAATGGTCAGCTTTCGGCGAGCTGGATCGAGGGAGACGATGGCAAAGAGCGAATCGCGATAGGGCACCGTGTATTTGATCCAGGGATGAACCGCATCAACTTCCTGGCTGTAGCGCACATGCTGGTAATCGCCTCCCACCCAATAGTAGGAAGCACTGTTGATTTGGGAATAGGCAATGCCTTGAATGTGACGGAGATAGTCGCGGTGGTGGTGGCCGGAAAAGCAAGCGAGCACCTTCTGAAATCCAGCCTCCTGATTGGCCTCCTCCAGGATACGGCGGACGGCCTCGCCATTCTGAACACCTCCATCCTCCGGGCGTTCCAGGCTTTGATGCACCATGACCAGTGTGGGCCGAGTGGTGGCTGAGAGGTCTTCCTTCAGCCAAGCCTGCTGCTCGGCATTGATATAGCAAGGGTATCCGCTGACATGATCGGCTGGACGGTCATTCCCATCCAACACCACAAAGTGAAAATCTCCTTCTTCAAAGCTGTAGTAGCGAGAAGGCATGTCGTAGTAAGCAACGGTTTGTTCACGGGAGTATCCACCGTCAGTATCATGGTTTCCAATCACGTGATAGCTGGGCCCTTTCCAGCGGCGCCAAATGTCCATGAACCCTTGATTCGCCGCCTTCGGCACACAGAAATCACCCATCTGAATCATGAAATCGACCTTGGCCTCGGTAGCCCGTTCCACGAAAGCGGCCAATCGCTGGTCGGCATCGTGCATCACATCCTTGTGAACATCGGCAATCACCCCGAAACGGAGAGGGCGAGCCGAGGAGAGAGGGTCCCTGGCTGATTCCGAGAGAAGCGGAAAGATCACGGATGAGGCAGAAAGCAAGGACGTTTGCTGAAGAAAGACACGACGGGAGAGAGACATGGGAGAAGTTTAGGTTGGTGAAGATCATGGAGTCAACCCAGCACAAGGAGTCCTGTTATCGCTTTCCCATTCTTAAAGTCGTCGATAGGCTGAGACTCACTTGATGAAAGGCCGAAGGACCATCCATCATCGCGGCATGACCTTGATCGAGCTCATGGTGGTGATTGCCATTGTCGGGATTCTGGCAGCCATGCTGCTCCCAGCAACCAGTCAGGCACTGGAGCGGGCCAAACGAACCTTCTGTCAGAACAACTTGCGTCAAGCGTATCTCATGGTCGCAAGCCATGCATCAGACCATGGAGGTCTGCTCCCTGCGGCCAGGGTGACCGATCCGGGACAGCCCATGCGCGTCATTGCCTCGAGGGCCTTTGGAGAACCCGACCCCAAATCCCTGCACTGCCCGAGTGATCGACGCCGTTTCGAACCTCCGCTATTCGACCTGAGTTACTACTGGAATGCGCAATCGTTGGGACAACCTTTGGCCTCCCTGCATCCACAGCTGCATTTGGCAACCGAGAAATGGTTTTGGCATGACCGCAAGGCACCCAAGCAACTCGGAGAGTCTTCCACCTACCAAGGCCAGGGAGTGGCACTGTGGGCGGATGGAAGTAATCACTATCAGTACCTGGGTCTGAACACCCTCACCAACGAAACCAAAAGGGTGGAGGAATGATGCGACCAAACAGAAGGCCGCTATTTCCCCCTGAACAAAGATTCGAAGAAAGCGGAGGATTGGGCCTGACAGAGGCCTTCGTTCGTGCCATCGTTGTCTCATTCCAAAATTGAAGTCATGAACCCTCCAGACGATACAAACCCTCAACCCAATGAGGCCGCCCAGCCCGAACCAAACCCTCAACACGATGCCTCAAACGGGAAGGCCTCCTCCGAGACATTGAGCAAGGAGGAGCAACTGGCCCGCTACGAGGAGTCGCTCAAGCACGAAGACTGGGGCCATCAACCTTGCTGATGCAGGACTTTTTTCAGGCTCGACGCACCTCATCCTAACCGCCTTAAATAATCATAAGGCATGAAACACCATACACTTGCAACACGTTCATCGTGTTCCTTGAAAGACTCAATAATGAGTCGTCGGCGTATGTTAGATCGTGTTGCCTGCGGGTTTTGTTCCCTGGCCCTGGCAGGGGTGAGCCCGCCGGCTCAAGCCGGGACGGGCCAAAATCCATTGAGCGCTCTGAACACCCATCATCCAGCACGCGCCAAACGGATTATTTTTCTTTTCATGCAGGGTGGGCCCAGCCATGTAGACTCTTTTGATTACAAACCTCGGCTGATGCAAAGCCACCAGAAGGAGGTCGATATACTGGGTTACCGGTTCAACAACTTCAGGAAAAACACCAAGCAGGTAATGATGAAGCCCCTTTGGGAGTTTCAGCGTCATGGGCAATGCGGTCATGGGGTATCCTCCCTGTTTCCTGAAACAGCCAAACACGTCGACAAGCTTTGCTTCATTCACAGCATGCACACCGAAGGGGTGGCGCATGGTCCCTCCACCCTTTTTCTCCACACCGGCTCGGTCAACACCGTGCGCCCCTCGGTGGGAAGCTGGGTCAGTTACGGGCTCGGCACAGAGAACGCCAACATGCCCTCGTTTGTGACCATCTGCCCTACCGCACGCATGGGTGGCCCTCAAAATTACGGCAACGCCTTCCTTCCTGCAGTGCACCAGGGAACGCCCATCGGCAAGGCCGAGCAAGCGGTGAAGGATGCGCAGATCAAGGACATCGTCAATCAGCGCTTGAGCCCTTCTGAACAACTCAGGCGCTTTGAGCTGCTCCAGCGTATCAATCGCACCCAAGTGGCGCAACGCCAAGCCACCGATGCCATGATAGCCAACCTCAATGCCTTTGAACTTGCCTTTCGCATGCAGGCGACAGCGCCGGAGTTGATGGACCTCAAGGGAGAATCGGCAGCCACGCTCAAACTTTACGGTATTGATGAAAAGGAAACCGATGATTACGGGCGTCAATGTCTGATGGCTCGCAAGATGGCCGAGGCAGGAGTTCGTTACATTCAGGTCAATTACAGTGACAACGACGGAGGCAATCCCAAATGGGATCAGCATTCCAACATGCCGCAGCATGCCAAACATGCCCGGGCCGTGGACAAGCCCATCGCCGGTCTGCTCAATGATCTGGAAGCCCGCGGGCTTCTCGAAGACACCTTGATCTGGTGGGGTGGCGAGTTTGGCCGCACGCCTTTTTCCCAGAACAACAACGGGCGCGATCACAACCCTTTCGGATTCACCGTATGGCTGGCAGGGGGTGGCGTCCAGCCCGGCATCCGCTATGGGGCCACCGACGAGTATGGCTACATGGCATCGGAGAACAAAGTGCACATGCACGACTTGCATGCCACCATCCTGCACCTGATGGGGCTGAATCATGAACGCCTGACCTTCCGCCATGCGGGCAGGGATTATCGCCTCACCGATGTCTATGGGGAAGTGGTCAAGGGCATCCTTGCTTGAGTCTGAGCCCCCCATGGAACCCACCTCAAGCTCGGAACCCGAACCGACCCAACCTCCCTCTCCTGACCAGGCACCCGAAGACTCCTCCTGCTCCATGGGCGATCAGCAGGGAGAGTATTGGCGGTATTGCGCACGGTGCGGCCATGAATTGCACAACCACAAATGTAAATTGGTCTGTCCTCGTTGCGGTTATTTCATGAGTTGCTCGGACTTTGATTGACCAATTCACATCTTCACGATCCATGTCACCGCAGCAAACAACCTGGCTTGAGCGGATACTCCTTTTAGGAGTGTGGTTGGTGAGCCCATTGATGGCTGAGCCATCCTTGGGAAGCTCTGACTGGGCAAGGGATCGCCACGTGGCCGCTCGACTTCTCAGCGAGCAAAGTCATGTGAGGGCTGGAGACCAATGGTGGGTTGCTCTGGAATTGAAGCATGATCCCACCTGGCACACTTACTGGATCAACGGTGGAGACGCAGGTATCCCGACAACCCTCCAATGGGACCTGCCCGCAGGCATGGAAGCTGGCCCGATTCACTGGGCACCTCCACAGGTGGTCAAGATGGGCCAATTGGACGTCTACGGATACGAAGATCGATGCCTGCTACTGATTCCTTTCCAGGCCCATGATGCACTCCAGTCGAACGGCCCCATAACCCTCCACGCTAGGGCCCACTGGATGATGTGTGCACGAACTTGCATGCCCGGCAAGGGAGTCGACCTGGAACTCAAGCTTGGCCTTGGAGTGACAAATGAAAAATCAACGTCTCTTCCTTGGCTCAAGGACCTCCGGAAAGCGGTCAGTGATCTTCCTCGAAAGGTCGAAGCCGAAGGACTTTTCCATCTGAGTTACGACATCCCTTCGAGGCTATATCGTTTGATATCGAACAAAGGGAAGTTTTCAGGCGAAGCATACTTTTTCGATGCGAGCGGCCAGCTGACTTCCAACCAACCGCAAAAACTACGGTATCAAAAGTCAGGCTGGATATTGGAGTTACTAAGGGCGAACTATGCTTCTGAAACCGTGGAGGGCCTCAAGGGTTTTCTCCGCATGAGAGATGACACTGGATCAAGGTCGGTTCGGTGGCTTGAGCTAGAATTGCCATTGCCACAACCTTGAACGTTGCTCTCGCTAACTACCCTTAAGCTTGCGAAC
>Ga0163179_10002933_pt1 | contig 11712 bp, 5 predicted proteins | sample AtlANTMetagenome_FD_109643 | JGI IMG/M metagenome (GOLD analysis project Ga0163179, IMG submission 109643) | Marine eukaryotic phytoplankton communities from the Atlantic Ocean - Atlantic ANT 2 Metagenome | ecosystem: Environmental > Aquatic > Marine > Oceanic | place: North Atlantic Ocean... | reverse complement strand
GAGCAGTTTTTATCAGCACCAGAGAAAGAAGTCCTATATGGTGGTGCAGCAGGTGGTGGTAAGTCAGCAGCAATGCTAATGGATGTGTTAAGATACGCAGATAACCCTAATCATAGGGGTTTATTGCTACGTAGGACACTAGGAGAGCTATCAGAGCTTATAGATCAGTCTAGAAAGCTCTATCCAAAGGCATTTAACGGTGCTGTGTACAAAGAATCAAAGAATTTATGGATATTTCCATCAAAAGCAACAATACAACTCAGTTATGTGGACAAAGATTCGGATGTTATACGTTTTCAAGGGCAAAGTTATACATGGATTGGTGTAGATGAGCTTGGGCATTATCCTACTCCATATGTCTGGAACTACCTCAGGTCGAGGTTACGGACCACAGATCCAACAATCCAGACGTATATGCGTTCCTCTGCTAATCCCGGTGGTGCAGGTGGTTGGTGGATTAAAAAGATGTTTATTGATCCTTCTCCTGCAGGTGAACCGTTTTGGGCAACAAATGAGGAAACTGGTAAGACATTAATTAATCCTACTACGAATAAACCTTTGTTTCAACGTAGATTTATACCTGCTAGACTAACAGATAACCCATATCTTACAGCTACAGGTGAATATGAAGCAATGCTTCTATCTCTTCCTGAAGTTGAGCGTAGAAGATTACTAGAAGGTGATTGGGATGTTGCAGAAGGTGCAGCATTCTCAGAGTTTAACAGGTTAGATCACGTGGTAGATCCATTTGATTTACCTACAAACTGGACAAGAATAAGAGCAGCAGACTATGGTTACGCTAGTCCTTCCTGTGTACTTTGGGGTGCTGTTGATTGGGATAATAATCTCTGGATATACAGAGAGTTGTATGCAAAAGGTCTGACAGGTGAAGCTTTGGCACAAGCAGTAATGGAAGCAGAACGAAATGATCCACCAATGATGATATCTGTATTAGATGGAGCTTGTTGGTCAAAGCATGGCACAGGACCTTCAATTGCAGAAACAATGATAAGAAACGGAGTTCGGTGGATACCTGCCGACAAAAACCGTGTATCAGGTAAGATAGAAGTTCATAGACGGCTACAAAAAAATGATTATGATGAACCACGCTTACGAATATTCTCTACCTGTACAAATCTTGTAAGAACTCTACCAACACTACCAATCGCAAAGACAAATAGTGAAGATGTAGATACTCACGCAGAAGATCACGCATACGATGCGTTACGCTATATGGTTATGACTAGACAAACAAATCTACCAAGATATACTCAGTTTAGTTCTGACCTAACAAAAAAATATAAACCAGTTGATGAAGTATTTGGATATTAAATATGACTACTGTAAAACAAGCACAAACTGCAACAATAAAATCATTAGGTTTAAGCATATCTGACCAAAATTTTTTAAGAAAATCTCCTACAGGTCTTACTTTACGAGAAGCTATTTTTATATCCGATAATAATGTTTCAAATAAATTAATTGCTTCTCAAGGAGAAGGTTTAAAATTAGGTAAAACAGATTTAACTATTAATTTGTTAAAAGAAAAAAAACAAACAAAAGAATTAATAGAAAATTATTTTGAACCTTTTGTTAATAAAAAAGGAATTTCATTAGATTCTTTTTTGGATTCATCATTTGAAGATTTTGGTAAAACAGAAGTATTTGATATTTTTCAAGATATTACAAAAACTAATAATGTAAAATTTGCAGATGAATTTGGAACAAGAGTAAACAAATTAGCTAAAGTTTCTAAAGTATATGACGATATTGTAAAAGGTATAGAAAGTAAAATATTAGGACCTAGTGTTGCTTCAATTTTTAGCGATTTAGGCAGTAAATTAAAAGAAGATACACATCCTAATGTTTTACCTTTTAACAAAATAGAAAAAATAAATAATTATTTTGATAGAATTAATTTTATACAAGCTAGAAACTCTGTTGATTTACGTAATATGAAAAGTTCTTTTATGGGAAATGTAAATCAAAAAAATATAAATACGTATGCTAAATTGTTACAAGCAAATTTTCAATTAGGTGCAGGAAAAGATTTAGTAACTCTTTTATCTATTGCAGGTATGAGAAATGCAGAAGCACTTTCTTTAGAATTATTTGATGATGAAGCAGATATTAAAACAGAATTAGATCCAGTAACAGGAAAAGAAATTAAAGGAGATCCTACAGATTCAAAAAGAAATTTAGAAAGATCTACTTTTAGAAAATTTACAGATACTGATGGTGTTCAAAGATATCATATTTTTGTTCCAAAACAAGTTACAAAAACACCTCAACCTTTAGATTACACAGTAGGTAATAAATTAGGAAAACTTTTAGAAACAAGAGCAGCTATTGCTCAACAATTAGGAAGTAGACAGTTATTTGCTTTACCTACAATTGACTATTTTACTGCTCAAGCAGAATATGATTTAGGAAATATATCAAAAAAAGAGTTTGAAATTAAAATAAAAAATTTAAAAAGTCCTATAGAGGGTGCTTTTTCTTATGGTATTATAGGTAAAGATGGTAATGTTGTTGAATCAAAAGCAAAGTCACAAACTTTAATAACTAGAATGTTTAATACTTTATTTGGGTATGATTCAAAAAAAGGTATGTATACTCAACCTATACCTAGAATTGCATATAATGCAGACTTAGCAGATACTGTTGGAGTATTTAAAGCTCATGGTTTAAGAAAATTTATGGCAACAAAGAGTGATGATTTTATAAAATTTGTGGGTGGATCTTTAGATGCACAACAAAATAAAAACTTTATTATTTCTTTTTTACAAGGAAGAGTTGGAGAGTTAGATCCTTCTATTTTACAAGCTACAACTTATGTAGTAAAAGAACCTTATAAAAATAGACAACAAGTTGCAACTTATATGGATGAGTTTACAGATTATCTTTTACAAGAATCTGGTAATGGTTCTTTTGCAGCTCATATTAACGAAATGACTGTAGGATCTACAGCACAAAAAATTGGAAATATGACCAACAAAGGTGTAGGTAGTTTAGTAGGATTTCAAGGTGGTAAAAGAAATGCTACATACTTTGATAGCGATAAATCAAATAGAAAATTACCGGGAATAGATGCAGCACAAACAGAAGTTTATGAACCTATTCCTGAAAGAGCTACATCGGTAGAAAAACCAGAAGTATCAATTGATAAACAAAAAGAGATAGATATAACAAAAGGATTAAATAAATTAGAAATAGAAGGTAATTCAAATATTACAGAAGAATATTATAAGGCTAGAAAAAATAATCCTGCAAGAGCTACAGAAATAGAAAAAGCTATTCTTAATAAAGAATATATTGAACCAGAAAAAATACAACAAAAAGTTCAAACTTCTGTTCCAGTAAAAAAACAAGTATCTGAAGGAGTTTATCCAGAAGTTATTACAGAACAACCTTCTGTAGAAGATACAAAACAACCTGTTGAAAAAGAAACAAAAACTCCTAAAACTGGTTTTTTTAAAAAAGTAGGAAAGTATTTACCTTTTGTAGGAGCTGCAGCAGGAGTTCTTTCAGCAGAAGAAGCATTAGCAAAAAGTCCTAGTGAATTTCTTTTATCTGATGATGAAGATATAGAAAAAGCAAAACAACGACAAAATATTAGAGCAGGACTTAACTTGCTAGAAGGGGTTTCACCTATACCTTTAGATTTATCCATACTTAATTTAGCTAATCCTATTATTCCGGGAGAAAAGTATGATTTTAATTTTAAAACTTTAGGTGAACAATTAGCTCCAACCACACAGGAAAGAGCTAATAATATCGATAATCAAATGAACAACTTATTTGTAAAAGGAGAATAATATGCAATTTGATAAAATGAAATCTATGCAAGGTGATATGAATCCTGTGGATGGTAACAATCTCTATAGAGAAGGTTTAGATCCAATGCTTATAGGTCCTACATTTCAAGGTCCTATGCAACAAGATGCACCAAACGCAGGTAGTATTCATGGCAACAACATGGACTTTTCAGGAATGAAAACCATGCATGGCGAGTTATCATCAGCACAAGAAGCAAAGTAAATGGTAGATATAAGGAAGTCTGGAGAAACAGACGAAGAGCAAGAACTAGATATTCCTGAAGAAGCAGGAGTAATTGGCTACGTATATGATAAGTTTGAAGATGCAGAAAATGGTCGTTTTTCTGATGAACAACGATGGCTTGATGCATACAAAAATTATCGTGGTTCAGAGAATGAAGAATACAGATCCTCTGAGCGTAGCAAAGTCTTTGTAAAAGTAACAAAGGTAAAAGTTCTTGCTGCGTATGGGCAAATAATTGATATATTGTTTGCTAACAAAAGATTTCCTATATCTGTCACATCTACACCTAAACCAGAAGGTATAGCTGAGTTTGCACATTTAAAAAATCCACAACAACAACAACAACCAGATGTAGGACCTGAAGGTTTTGCAGGAGATGGTATGGAGTTGCTTCCCGGTGCATTAGAAGCTACTATGCCTGATAAACCCTTTCTTGGTGGTCTATCCACTAAGTTTGGTGAATCAGAAAACCTTATTGCAGGTAAAGCTACTATGGGTGAACCACAGATAGAACCTGCAGCAATGGCTGCACTTAACATGGAAAAGGTAATACAAGATCAGTTAGTAGATAGTAATGCCGTTAACATATTTAGACACGCATTATTTGAAGCTTGTCTTCTTGGCACAGGTGTAATTAAAGGACCGTTTAGTAATACTAAAACAGTACATCGTTGGAATGGTGTTGGTGAGGAAAGAACTTATGCTCCTTATGATAAAACAATGCCATCGATTGAAGCTGTATCGTGTTGGGATTTTTATCCAGATCCTTCTGCTGTTTCTGTTGATGATTGTGAGTATGTAATACAACGTCATAGATTTAACAGATCACAAATGCGTGGTTTAATTGGTAAACCTTTCTTTGATAAAGATGCTATATCAGAATGTATAGCTAGAGGACCTAACTATGTTGAACGAGGTTATGAAGGTAGTTTGTATTCTGATGAAGCAAACGACTTACGTTATCGTGAAAACAGATATGAAGTTCTTGAGTTCTGGGGTGTGCTTGATAGAAAGATGGCTGAAGCTGCAGGAATAGAAATACCAAAATCTAATGACGATAGTGATTCTGTATCTGTAAATATCTGGGTATGTAATAATATGATACTTCGTGCTATGATGAATCCATTTACACCAGACAGATTACCTTACCAAGCAGTACCTTACGAGATAAATCCATATCATTTATTTGGTGTTGGTGTTGCAGAGAATATGGAAGATGCACAAACACTGATGAATGGTCATATGAGAATGGCTATTGATAACCTAGCTCTTGCAGGTAATATGGTATTTGATATTGACGAAACACAATTAGTTCCCGGACAAAGCATGGAAGTGTTTCCGGGAAAAATATTTAGAAGACAGTCTGGTGTTACAGGTACAGCAGTTAACGGACTAAAGTTTCCTAACACAGCACCAGAGAACTTACAAATGTTTCAAACTGCACGACAGTTAGCAGATGAAGAAACAGGTATACCATCAATAACACATGGACAAACAGGTGTTACTGGTACTGGTAGAACTGCTGCAGGATTAAGTATGCTTCTTAGTTCAGCAGGACTATCTATAAAGACTGTTATAAAGAACATTGATGACTTTATGTTAAAACCAATGGGTGAAGCTTTGTTTCAATGGAATATGCAGTTTAACGAAACACAACAGGATATAGTAGGTGATCTTGAAATTAAACCACAAGGATCTGCAGCCGTTATGCAGAAAGAGGTAAGAACACAAAGATTGACTACACTATTACAAACTGTTACAAACCCTATGTTAGCTCCTTTTATTAAAATACCAAATCTAATAAGAGAGTTAGCAATATCACAGGACATAGATCCTGATCAATTAGTAAATGACATGAACGAAGCTGCAGTATTTGCAGATATATTAAGAGGTTTAAATGAACGACAAACAGGCGAAACTACTGCTCCCCCTAGTGAACAACCAGACATGGGAGCAATGGGAGGAGTATCTCAAGGAGCTGCAAACACAGGTGACGATCAGACTGGAGGTGGAACAATCGGAGTCGGTACTTCGCCAACTGCAGGGGAAAGCGGCTTTACTGCGAACACTGGTGAACCTCAAGTCGGCAGTTAATAAAACAATGGAAGTGAATAAAAATGGATTTAGAACAAATAAATGAGGATTTAAAAGAATCTAAAGAAGAAGGAACTTCTGGCACTACAATTAAATTAGATGCTGATGTTAAAAAAATTAAAAGAACTCCTTTAACTTTAGAAGAAATAAAAAAACTTTTAGCTGAAGGTAAACCTTTGCCTTCTGATAAATCTTTACCTTCTCTAACATTAAAAGAAATAGGTGAACTTCCCGGTGGTATGAGTGCATACCAAAATTTAATTCCAATGATGGATGCTATAAAAACAACTGCAGGATTTGGAGAAGGTCCGGGAGGTGTTTCAGACGATCCTTTTGAAGAAGAAGAAGAAGAAACACCTGTTGTTGTTGCACACAATTGTCCTACAGGCTACGTTTTTGATGTAAAAACAAACTCTTGTGTTCTTGTTAAAGAAGAACCTGATAATTTTATACCTGATCCAGAAGCAGTGCAAAATAGTTATAATTCTTTTGCTGAAATGGTGTTAGGATCAGAAGGTTTTCAAAGTTCTTCAGGAACGTATTCTGATTTCTTAGATAATGTAAATGATACAATTTATGGTGGTCTTTCATCATTTTTATTTCCTGATCAAAGTAGTTTACAAATGGGTTATTATAACGGTGTTTATCAAGGTGCATTGGGTGTAAGCACTAGTTCTATTGACCAATCAGATCCAAATGTAGATGATTTTAATTTTGATTTTGGTGGTAGTATGGATCAAGTAACTACTACCTTTTACCAACCGGGTGATCAAATGCCTTTAAATACAAATGTCGGAGATCCTAAAGGTTTTGAATATAGTAGTGCTGTTGGTGCAATTGGGCAAAATGCTGCACAGTATAGTGGTTCTTCATCTGAAGACAACAACAATACTAGTGGTACATCTGCATCAGATGCAGGGTTTACTAATAAACCTGCTGATTCAAGCAGTCAATATACATCAATACAAGAAAGTGTTCCACAATATAACGATAACGATAATGATAATGATAATAATAATAGTGGTGGTGGAACACCTGCTTTTGGTGGTGGAGATGATTTTGGAGATTATGGTGATTATGAGTTTAACAAAGGTGGTATAGTAGGTATGCAAGAAGGTGGTCAAGTACCAGTAGCACCACCTCAAGAAGCTATGCCAATGCCATCAGGTCAACCTGCAGGGTTTGTAAATGATCCTTCAGCAGCACCTGCACCAGACAATCCTATGGATGCTATGCAGGGCGAAGGTAGACAAGATGATGTAATGGGTGAATTACCAGAAGGTACATTTGTTATTAATGCAATGGCTGTTCAATTAGCAGGTATAGAAAAACTAGATACTATGGTTGAAAAAGCATATGAAACTTTATCAGAAACTATGCGAGAAAAAGGTATAGATGAAAGTCTTGTTACTCAACTTGTAGGCAGTTCTAGAAGTAGAGCAGGTATGCGAGATAAAATGGTTGATGTAGCCGTGTCTAATGGTGAATATATTGTGCCACCAGAAATAGTCGGTGTTATTGGTGAAGATAAATTACGTAAAATAAACGACAGGGGTTTACGTAAACTTGAACAAAAAGAAAAAGAACAAAAACAAACTTTAGAAAGTGGTGGATTTGTTAAATTAGCAGATGGTGATGTTGTAAGAAAATTTACAGGATCATTTAATTCAGATACAGAACGACTAAAAAATATTAATGGTAAAACATTTGTAGTTTCTAAAGGTTCAGAAACAAAAACTAAACCTGTGTCTTCTTCACCCACATCTACAATGATGCAATCACAGGATCAAAAAGCAGATATTCCTAGTGATTTAATTTTATCTTCAGCACAAGATCCTTCAAAAGCTCCACCACCATCAGGTGCTAAACCTTTTTCAACAGGTTTAAGTGAAATGGAAGATTTAAATCTAATAAAATATAAATCAAAAACAGATCTTCCTAATTTAACAAATAAAGGTGCAGAACTAGATCAATCTATTATAGAAAGTAAAACTCCTACTGTAACAGGAAGCAAACCAACATTAGATGAATCAATAATAGAAACTAAAACACAACCTAAAGTTAAGAAAACAAATAATAAATCTTCAATGTTACTTACAGAACCTCTTGCAAGTTCTACTATTACAACATTGGAAGAACCTGCTAGTAAATATGCACGTAGTCTTAATGAAACTTTATTAGCAAATGATATTAAATACAATATAGATGAAGGGGTGCAAAGAGGAAGTTTTTTAAAAAATAACAAATTACCCATTTCTTTAGAAAAGAAAACTGAAATACCTAGAACTAAATCTGTTTCCAATATTGATGGAAAATCTGTTTTAGATTTTAAATACTATGATACACAAGATATTTTATATATACAAAAAGTAGGAGCATTATCTGATAATCCAGATCTTACATCAGCTATGCCGTGGATAATACATCCTAGAACAAGCAATGAAGAATTAGATTTTATTCAAACTCTTTATGATAGATCAAAAGCATCTATTGCTGTAAATGCAAAAAATCAAGGTGAAGCAGGAATGGTGTTAGATAATATTGTTAATACAATGCGACAATATATACAAAACTCGCCTTATCAATCTGTTAAAAGGTTAGGTAACAAGTACATAGATAAATTAACTCAAGGAATAACAGCACCTAGAACTCCTGAAGAATTAAAAGATGATTTTGATAATTTAGAATACTTAAGAGAGTTTGGAATAAAAGAAGACGAAAAATATAAAGATATTGTAGATAATGTTTTAAAATTTAAAAAAGAATATACAGATGCACCTCAAACTGTAGCTAATTTCTTTACACAAGGATCACAATCAAGTCAACTTCCTAAAAGATTATTTCAATCTCAACAACCTTTTATGCCATCTACTAAAGGTGGTTTTGATACTTCAAGACCTAGAGATACAGGACCTGATGTTCAAACATTTAGCGATGTAGGTGATTTAAGTGAGGATGATAGAAATTTTTCTAAAACAATTTTAGCTATGAGTGATAATGAATTAGAAAAATTATTAAATCCAAGTACTTTAAACAAATTACCACCTATACAAAAAAGAATAGTTTTACAAGAACAATATAGAAGATTAGGGTTTTTAGATAGAAAAATGCCTGTTACAAAATCTATTGCTGCACCAACAGCTAGTTTAGATTTAGAAAAATTTAAAGATCTTTCAATAGATCAAAAAAAAAATCAGTTAGCAAGTATAGTGCAGTCAGTAACTATGCCTAATGAACAACAAAATACATCTGATGGGTTTGTTCAATTAGCTAGTTTTGATGGTTTAACAGGTCCGGGATTATATGATATTGAAGGAGATTTTCCTGAAAAAATAAATGTTAATGATAATAAATTATTAAATTCTTTGTATACAAGGTTAATTCAAAAAGAAAATTCTTCTTATGATTTTGAAGCTAAAAGTAATAAAGGTGCTAAAGGTTTTGCTCAATTAATGAGTAACACTGTAAAAGATCCGGGAGCAGGTATTATAGCTTTATTACCTGAAAATGAACAACAGTATTTAAAAGTAGGTGAATCAGCTTTAACAAATCCTGTTGACAATTTACTTTTTGGTTTTTATTATTTAAAAGCTCTTTTACTTAGATATGATGGAGATGTAGCAAAAGCATTATCTTCTTATAATTATGGTTTAGGAAATACTGATAAATTAATAAAAAAACATGGTAATAAATGGGTAAGGAATTTACCAGATGAAACAGAAGATTATATTTCTACAATAAAAGGATATTTAGGACTTGCTCCTGAACTATCTGTACCAAAACCTAAACCAACACAAGTACGTGTCGGTGGTTTTGTATAAAATTCTTGACAAAGTTCATATACGTGATATAATAGAAATTAAGGAATACTCTACGCAGCTACTCCATCTCTATTGATGACCCTGCAGTAAGTATCTTCAATACCAACAATGCTACTCGTTATTTAATTCTTTATAACGACCCTGTGGAGGTAACATGACAGATCAGCAAGAAAAAGAAAATTCGACACCCACCCCTTACAAAGGGCAGTATCGACAAGAAGTATATCAAGACGATCCAAAGAACGCAGACGACATAGAAGACCCTGTGCAAACAGCCACTCCTAAAAATCTAATGGGTTCAGAAAAGGAAGTTAACTACAAAAAGCGTTATGACGATTTAAAACGTCACTACGACAGAAAAGTAAACGAATGGAAGTCTACTGAGCAAACTCTAAAGGCAGAAAAGAAGTTAGGTAATACTCAACTTCCTAAAACACCAGAGGAATTAGATCAATTTAGACAAAAGTACCCAGATGTTTACGATGTAGTTCAATCTATTTCAACACTTAACGCAGAAAACAAAGTGAAAGAAATAGAAGGAAGGTTAGAACAGTTAACGGAAAAAGAACAAGATGCAATAGTTCGCACTGCTGAACAAGAGCTTCTTGCTATTCATCCAGACTTTACAGAACTAAGAGCAACTGAAGACTTTCAACAGTGGCTTGAAGATCAACCACCTAGTATTTCCGATGGTCTATACAAAAATAATACAGATTCCCGGTGGGCATCTCGTGTTATAGACTTATATAAAGCTGATCGCAACACACGAACAAGAAGACCATCTTCTAAATCTTCTTCTTTATCTGTTACAAAAACAACACGTACAGATACACCAAGTAGAAAAGAAGATAGACTTTGGACACGTGATGAAATTGCCAAGCTAAAGCCACATGAATTTGCTAAGTTAGAAGAGGAAATTGATAAGGCACAACGTGAAGGCAGAATAACATAACTTTTAACTAAATAAGGGAGAGTAACTGATGGCATTTACATCAGCAGCAGGTTACGCAAACTTACCTAATGGTAATTTCGTACCTCAAATATTTAGCCAAAAAGTTCTCAAGTTCTTCCGTAGAGCATCTGTAGTTGAAGATATTACAAATACTGATTATACAGGGGAAATTGAAAACTTTGGCGACACAGTCAAGATTATAAAAGAACCACAAATTACTGTGAGAAGTTATAATCGTGGAACTGCCGTAGCAACTGAAGATCTATTAGATGAGCAGATTACTATGACAGTGGATCAAGGTAACTACTTTGCATTTAAAGTAGATGACGTTGAAGAAAGACACAGCCATATTAACTTTGAAGCATTAGCAACTTCTTCAGGTGCTTATGCTCTTAAAAGAAAATATGATGCGAATGTTCTTGAAGCAATGACAACTGGTGCAGGAATTGCAGGAAACGCTTCAGATGAAGCAACAGGAGCAACTGTTACAAATAGTTCTCTTGGTGTTCATGGAACTCCTATTCAAGTTTCAGCTTCAGGTGACACAGGTCCAGATGCTGCGTTAAACTTGATCGCACTAATGGGTAGACTACTAGACGAAAACAACGTACCAGAAGATGGTCGTTGGTTTGTAGCTCCACCTTTCTTTTATGAAGCTCTTGCAAAAGCAGACTCAAAACTTATCCAAGTACAGATTACAGGTGACGATCAGTCAATTGTAAGAAATGGTAGAGTTTTAGATGGTCTTTTACATGGTATGAGATTATATAAAACTAACTCATT
>Ga0163179_10002932_pt1 | contig 11713 bp, 9 predicted proteins | sample AtlANTMetagenome_FD_109643 | JGI IMG/M metagenome (GOLD analysis project Ga0163179, IMG submission 109643) | Marine eukaryotic phytoplankton communities from the Atlantic Ocean - Atlantic ANT 2 Metagenome | ecosystem: Environmental > Aquatic > Marine > Oceanic | place: North Atlantic Ocean... | reverse complement strand
TCCTGTTTAGAAAAAATACCAAAGTATATTACCATTATTATATATCTATTTCTATTCTTTAAATGCAAGTTTAGCAATTTCATTGCCTAAATTATAGGCAGAAACACTAAATTTTCTATTTAATTCCTCATATCTCCACTGAAGACTTTCTAGTAAAGTCTCTTTCGAAACTCCACTATTTTCAAATTCATCAATACGAATTTTACTTAAACTATGTATATCATTTAATTCTTTATCGTATTCATTTTTCAAGCTTACTAATTCTTTTGGGTAAAAATCTAGTTTTTTATTAAAGCATAATTTTTCATACCCATCGAGGAATGATCTTTCTAAGATATCTAAATTTTTATAATCTTTGGTAAATTTTGGACTAGTCCTGGTTCCATGTTGGTTTGAAGGTCTAGCTTTGTTGTTTGAAGTATTCTCTGCGCCACTTTTGTTTGACTGAGAATTTTGCCCTTTAGCTTTTGCAATTTCTTCTTCCTGCTTTCTTTGTTTAGCTATACCTTCTGGAGTTATTGCAGAAGTAGAAGCATTTGCCAATGCTTCTCCAGCAGAAGCCATGTTCAAGCTCTTTAACATAGACATGGGTTCTTCGTAAAGCTTAAAATGATTACTTTCTCTTTGTTCATCAGTCATGGGCTCAAGCCTTAAGCGCTTTCTTGCCTCACCTTCACTTATTAGATTATTAAGCCATAGTTGAATAGTTTGGTTTTCTTGCTTTGCTATATCTTCCTTATCTACTCCGCCAAATTTTATTTCAACTCTGTTGTCTGGATTCATTACATCGTATCCACCTTCCAACAGTATTTCTTTAAATACATAACTTTGTATAAAGATCTTCATTTGCTTCTGGCAAGCTTCTACAGCTTTTGAAGCGCTTTTTGACATTACAAGTGCTGTAGCTCTATTGGAGGTATCTCCTTCTCCGAAGTCTACTGGACCAACGTCAAGGGCTGCAAAAACTCTTTTCTTGAAATATTCTAAATAACTTTCTGCTCTTAAAGCTCTTCCTTCTGAACCAATTGCTTCAATTTTATGCCTATGGTCTGAAACATAAATGCCACCTGCTGGCATGTATTCTATTGTCTTCTTAACAATATCTGTTTCTTTAATACCTTCAGGACTATATCTTTCTGGCAAATTATCAGAACCTACAGTGTAGTGGAATAATGGATGCAAGCTTGAATCTATTAATTGTTCTATTTGTTCTTCTAGCCTTCTCAATAATGCAATATCGTCTAATGCTGGTAACACTTCTGGTGTTCCCATAGAAAATCCAGGCTTCTTATTTGTATAAAAATGAATAACATCAAATTTTGAGAATTCTTTTGTTTGCCCAGTGCCTGGCATTCTTTGTAATACTTTTTTAATTTCTCCACTTACAGTAGTTTTAAATTCTAAAGTTTCAAATGGTAAAATAAAGTAGCCTGCAATTGGATCAAGTTTTTGACCTGTTGGGCTTTTTCTTGTGCTGCCTGTAGATGCTTCGTTGTTTCTAACTTTGACCCACATGCAATTTGAGTATCTAAAAAGATCATGAGCTGTTTGAATTAACAATAAATCAAATGGTGTTCCGCTAACATTCTCCATCTCAGATAATCTTTTCTTTAAATATGAAACTACATCTTTGTTTTCTCCTGTAATTTCATACCCAGCCAAAAGAAATCCATTTACTTTCTTTTGAATAGCTTTGAAAAGATATGCATCAGTATCTTGAGCAACTTGTATTTCTTTTATATTGTCTATGTATTCGGGAACGAACCATTGCCCTCTATGCCTTAATGAATATGGCATAGCTCTGCCTGATATCTTTTTTACACCAATACCTGGAATTGGTGCTCCTAGCGGAGTGTTTCTATCTTTAAGTGTAGCTGACAACGCTAACTCAAATAACTCGCTGTTCATGGTGTAGCTCCTTCATAACCAAAAGGTCCCATTTTTTCGTTAAAAAATTGTGTAAATTTTTCATTTAGTTTTTGACTATCTGCATCTGATGCTACATGAAAGCAACTGTTAATTTCTATTACATCTTCAAAATGTCCGCCAACACTTCTTACCGATAAAGCATGTTCCGAATTACTCATTGCAGATTCTCCGCCTTCATAATGAGTACCTCCTTCATGAGTGTCACCTGTTGCTGTAAGGGGTTTTGATTCAACATCACTCATATTTCTATTCAAACATTCACTTAATTCTTCTAAGAAAGTATCCATATCATCACAATTCCAGTCATGGCTTGCTAATTCCATTAGAGCCATTATCAGAGCAATAAGATCCAGAACCATCATTATAAGTCCGCTTTGCAATATACTGAAAGAAAGTTGTCCTTGCAATAAAGAAGATAAAGATTTTAAAGCATAAATTATATTCTTAGCCATGTGCTGTATCCACTCAATAAATTCCTGTAAGCAAAGAATTGGAACTTGCAAATATCTTGCAAATTTTAAATCACCACGCTTTGCTGCTTTATATGCAGTGTCTTTTGTTCCGTACTGGACACCAGTTACCATGCCATCGGGAAACGGATTCCATCCTTGAAGAGTTCCTGTTTGTTTAGTTGCACTAGCAGCTTTGTATGCTTTTTCATCACCAAAGGCACCCCATCCATCAAATCCAGCACTAGCATTTTTTCCACTAAAAACTTCGCCCCAAGAAGCGTCATTGTTTCCTCTTCCTTTTGTACCATATACTGCACCGTTATTCTCCTTGCCAGTCCACATATTGCCTAGAGCCTCTTGAGTAACATAATAGTTCCAAAATTGATTAGTCGTATTTAAGAAATTTGCGGTTTGACCCATTAGGTCTTGAATAACCCTAAGTCCATTAAGAACACATTTTATAGGAGCCATTGCGATAGCAACTAATTGTTCAAGTATAGAGCATAATGAGTCTAATATCATCTTGACTAGTGGACCTATCAATCCTGTCCAGTCTAATCTTAAACTCAATCCATTTATCATATATTTCTGCAACAAGCCTGCTAGAGCTGCTAAGAACATACTCCAGTTTGGTAGACAAAAAATATTCCAAAGCAAATCAAGCCATTTACAAATCTCCTTTGCCAAATCTATAGGATTTAATCTATCCCAAATCCAATCAAGCAAGCTTTCCAATTGCTTTAATAGCTTATCTACTTCAGCTAATAGGTTTACATCTGGAAACTCCCAACTTAAACCTGCATCTAAAAAACAGTTCCAGCAATCCTCAAGATAATCTCCATATGTCTCATAATTCTCAGCCATCTCCTTGGTCATAAACCAAGGATCTTCAGGCAGTTTTTTATCAGAGCCAAATTTTGCGTCAAATTCCCATTTAGGCGGATCCTTACCCTCTCCCCACCATTTTCCAGTATTAGCCCATTTGGCATCTATTCCTTCAAATTTTACCCCTGGGGCATAGCCGCAAACTTCTGCTTCTTTCCATCCAGTTCCCCAAGAATCCCAGACAGCACTTATGCTTCCAGATTTGCTTTCTCTTTCTGCTAACTCTGCTTCATCTTTGCAATCTATATCATCGTCATCACAAGGGCTTGGGGTAGTTCCAGCTTCAGTTCCCCCTTCTGAACCTGTCTCTCCTTGTTCAGTATCAGATCCATCACTTAATCCAAATCTTGCAGTTCCAATTTTTGGCTCGTTGTTTTCACTCTCATCTACTGGAGGATCTTGAACTAAGTTCAAAGAGTTTTTAGCACTCCATGTAATTACTTCAATACCTTGCAGAGGTTTCCACAAGGAAACCTTAGCTGCATTTTTATCACCTTTAGGCATTTTACAAGAAGCTTTTATAGCACCTTCTTCATAAGCATTAATTATTTCTATAAGGTATGCATAAAGATAATGCTTATCTTGTTCGCTTCTATTATTAGGTATTTCCATTTTTAGTCTTCGTCACTTAAATCAATCAAATCAGGGTATACCTTTGAGCCATCTTTTCCTTCATCTAAATATACCTTGTAAATAAAAGCTCTTTCTAAAGCTCCCAAATTACTTTTTGTATCAACAGGATCATCTTCTAGCAACTCTGCGAATCGGCTAGATATCAGCGATATTTTTCCAGTTAAATCTCTCACCACTCTTTCTAAATCATCTTTATGTACAAAGTCCCTGCCAATTTTCATGAAAAGTCTTTCGTAGTTTTCTTCAGCTCTAACCGGATCATTTTCTAAATCTGGAGATTCGCCTCTTGCTGAATCTTTCAGTAAACCCATTTTAGTCATCTCCTTCCATAGCTAAAGATTGCATATCTGTCAATTCTATAACTTTTTTCATTTCCATGGCAGCTTTATATTGTTCCCAGGTAATGTTGCCATCGCTAGATCCAAAAACAGATTTCATTGCTTTTTTTAATCTAGGTTTTCTTTTATAAGAATAAATATAGGGCTTTCCATCTTTACCTTTATCATTCTTAGTTAAGCTGTCATCTATAAAGGTTCTAATTTTTAACAGTTTGTTTTCTATTCTTTTCACTGTTACCAAAGTTTCTTCCTTTGTGTTTCTCACTGCTTCTTTTTCTGTATCCGTTGTTAAAAGCTTAGGAGCTGCCCCTCCTTCTGTAAGAGTCATTTTTTTAAATTTGTCTACACTGTCTTGTAGAACGTTCATCTTTTCAGCTTTTAATTCATCGATCCATTCTTCTTGTGTTCTAATCGGAGCAAAGTTTTTTACTATATCTCCTTCTTCTGGATTGAATTTTGGTGAATACATGTTAAAGAAAATGTCTGATCGCTTTTTACTCATCCTGCAACCCCTCTACTTCCTTAACATAATAAGTTAAGCCTAGCTGCATGTTCTCTCTTATATGAGCGTCTTCTCCACCTGGACAATATATTCTTACCCATATTGGATGATTTGTAAAAGTATCGGCTCCGTCAAAAGAGCCGATATCTGGAATGTGTACACTACTTCCAGTCTTTACCATATCCCATTCTTCTTCAGTTGGTCTTCTTTTTCCATACATTAATTTTATACCCCAACCAGTGGATCCGAATTCACCTTTATCGTCATAACCTCCAATAATTGCAGGTGTGATCCTTATATTTGTATACCACTTTCCAGGGTGTTTATTTCGTACAAAAATCAATTGCTCGTGTGAGTCGCCAATATGACCATTGTGAAAAGATCTTAACGGATTCGATTCGAATGATTCATATTCTGAATCGAATATATGTAATCTAGGTGTTTCGTTAGACATTTTTATACTCTAGAATGTGTTTCCTCGGTGAGCGTTAAACCCTCGCCTATGATTGTTTTTTCTGTTTCCTCCACCCATTGCACCAAATAAACCTGCTCCAGCCATCATTGCATGTCTGGCTTGGATTGTCTGAACACTAGGACCCATCTTTAATGCTGCTCCAGCCATCATGCCTCCGAAACCACCTTCTTCACTAGCAGCTCTTTGTGCAAGCTTTCCGCTTTCACCAAACATTGCTGAACCTTTGCCACCTAACTGTGTAGTCATATTTCTATGAATTCCTCTAGCAGCATAACCAAAACCAATACCTACTCCAGCTCCTTGAAGGAATTCACCTCCAGTAGCCAAAGAAGCGGTACCACCAATAGTTCCCATAGCTAGCATACCACCGATTCCACCTCTATCCAATGCACCAGTGAACCAATTTCCTGGCTCAGTATATCCAGCCCAATCTTGAGGTGCTCTTGCACCAGGAACAGCATCTTCTATTGGAGCTGCTGTAGATCTTTGTGCTCTTTTTAATGCGTCCAGTTCTTTGGCTGCTTCCTCTGGAGGAATATGCCTAGTTCCTCCTCTGGCTTCTCTTCTAACACTTTCTGGAGCAACTGATGTTCCTTTTGGGACACCTATCATTACATCATCACTACGCTGAACAGTTTGTTCTAACAGGCTGGCAGCTCCTCTTCTTGTGACTGGCATTACTTTTCTCCTTACTTTCTCCAGCCTCTAGATTTCTTATTTTTTCTTTTAAATGGAATGTGGTGGGTTTCACCAATAAGATCTCCAGAGGTTGGACTATTTACATTTTGTTGGATACCTTCTAAGAGTGAAGGCTTGTTGTTTTCTTTAATAAATTTACTGCTTCTATTTCTTGGTTTGTTTTCCTCAATTAGTCCTTGACGAATATACTTCTGATGGATGGCTTTTTGTTCTTCTTCACTTCCATTTCCTCTTAGAATTTGCAAAACACTAAAAGCTCCTGGTACTTTATGTTTTTTAAGATTATTCAAAATATCCCTTGCTTCTCTTTGAGGAGAAATATAGCTTTTCTCTTTGTCAATTTCAACTAACCCTGGAGAAGAAATCGGTAAATTTTTCCCAGAATATATAGATTCTTGCAAAGATAGGGCTGCTAATGCAAGCATCATTGCATCTAATCTATGGTCTCCTATTCTTTCGTTTTCCATTCCATAGACAGGCTTATTTGTTGAAGCCTGTCTTCTTAGTATAACATAATTAGATAATTGTTTCTTTAAAGTTTCATCAGAAGATGGAAATTTAAATAAACCATCTTCTAAAGTTCTTACAGCATTTTCAACCAGGAAATGCTTTCCTGCTTTTTTAATATCTTGCCCAGTAATAGGATCTTTTAGAATTACATTCTTTGAAAAATTAAAAGCCACTAATCTGTCTGACAATTTAACTGTTTGCAAATCCATTTGTGTTTTATTTCTTTTCCCACGCAAAGTTTGGGATTGATAGTGCAAGTCTTCAATTATAGTGTGCCCATAACCTTCATCTGCATATATCCAGTCTGGCTTCCATTTGTAATTCAATCTAAGAACTTCTTGCATCCATCTCTGAGATGAATTCTCACTTGCTGGAACATTAATAGCATCAAGTGCATACCATAATCCTTGATTTGGAGCATAACCTAACACAAAGAATTCTGTCCCTGCATTTTTATTCCAATCAATTCCGATACTTACCAACATATTCTCATAGTCAACAACACCTATTTTAGGTCTTGCATCTGGTCTAGAAACTAAGTATTCGTAATCTGCTCTGGCAGCTTGAATCCATGAAGGTCGAAAAACTCCATACATGCCTTCTATAAATTCAGCCATGTACTCTGTTGCAAATGATTCTTTTGTACTTTCAGATTCGATTTCTTCTTTAATCTGTTCCCAGTGGGGCAGAACTGTTGTTGGATAGTAATCTTCTTTAAAGTCTTCTCGTGTTAAACACCAATTATAAAACTTTGCTCTTTTACCAATTGGCGTAGAAGTAGCAATCATAATTGTATCTGGCGTTGTAGCTAAAATAGGAGAAACAACTTTATCTAAAATATCTTCAGGTATCATATCCATCTCATCAAGATATATGACGTGAGCACTTTGACCACGCATTGTACCACCACCAGAACCATCTTCTTTCACCCCAAGTCCAGAAACAAAACCTTGTATGGTCGAACCATTCTTAAATTCCATTTTAAATGTTGGAGTTTTTATATAAAGATTATCTGCAGTACCTGTAGTAACTTCTGATCTTAGATCAGTATTTCTCTTTATAAGTGATTCGATTTCTTCAAAGATATTAGTTAGTTGTGCTTGATATGGTGTTACCACCATGATATCAGGTCCAAGTATTACTGGATTCCCATCAGAATCCCTACCTTTCTCTACTCTTAGATTGTAAGCATAATACAATAACTTTAATGCCATTGCGAAAGTTTTGCCACTACGACGACCTTCTCTTACTGCTATTCTTTTAGAAGTACATCTAAGTTGTTCTTTTTGGTAAGAGCGAATAGACCATCGCTGATCTTCATCACTGAAACCAAACATAACCTCACACCAAGCTACTGGGTCTATCGTAGACAATAATAATTTCTTAGCTCTTTCAATTGGCATATCGCTTTTTAAAGCGATTTCTTTTATTGTCTTAGAAGATCCAGGTGGTAGACTTTTTGGAATAAAACCACACTGCGGTTTAAACGTATTTTTCTTTTTACTATTCGGATCATCGTACTTTGTGATTTGCCTTATTTGACAATTGACACAACTTCTATGAACATCAGTTCTTATATTATAATTCTTTTCAAAGTATTTTACTAATTCAGGATCTGCAACTGCATCAGGATCTTGATATTCATAACCATACTCATTTGTTTTATATAATTTTTTAACTAATTCTTTTATATTTTTCTTCATTGTTTTCTTTCATCTGTATATTTTTTTAAATTTTCGAATAAGTTAAGAGTATAGTCAATATTGAAAATTTTTGGTATTTGTACAAAAGGTACAAATCCATGAATTAAGAAAAAAATTGATCTAATAAACAAATTAAGACTTACGCTTACTGCAAATTTAAAATGACTAAAATAAGTTTCTTTATTTTTATTTAGATGATTAAAATCAATCATAGCTTACCTGTAAGTGGAAAAATAATTTATAGGCCTGTGCATTAAAGTTGCTTCTTGACCTAATGCTGATCGTGCATTTAAATGAGATTTATGCATAGCTTGAACTGCTCTCTGCCTCATAGTGACAGCTCCCTGAGTCATAAAGGCTGCTGTGCTGCCTGCAGTATGTGCCATCTTATTTTGCTGTGACCTTCTGTAGCCAGACTTCAGTAAATTCCCTCCTGCTTTCATGACTGCAGTAGAACCACCTACTATCGCTGCTGTACCCAATGCTAACAGTGGCGACCTCATTAATCTCGCACCAGCAAAGGCACCAGCAAAGGCACCAACTGGACCTGCTATTTCTTGCCCAATTCCAGCACCAGCATAAGCACCTAAACCTGTTGCTAAACCTGTAAGCATTTGAGAACCGAACCAATGCGTTCTAGCTCTAGTGTATGTTGCTTCAGTTCCTTTTATTGCTTGTCTTACATATGCTTGATTTGAAATAGCTGTACTAGCTGCAAGATCTAATACTAAAGCATCATACAATCCTTTCATTCCATTTTCTTGATAGCCAGCATACATAAAATAACTTGAAGCAGCTATACTTATTCCAGGAACCATCCAAGCACCCATACCTCTAGGGGTAGCAACTTTTCCATGAGTTATTCTTCTGTTGGGATTGTCAGCAAAAGTTGATCTTGTGCCACCTTGCCCACCAACGTTATGTGGACTACCTGGATTTCTAGATCCTACCCCTCTCATATCATAGCTTGGGGTATGGATTGTTTTAGAATCCAATATTGCCATAGGGGATGGCATAACTCCTGTACGTGCTGGAGCATTAACATGGAAGGGTCCGAAATTTCTTATTTCCCCGCCCATAGCAACAACACCAACATTTTTATGACCTACTTCAGGCACAGCTCCGAGCATAAACCCGAAACCACCTTCTAAGCCTGTAGCAGCAGTTTGCATCATTTCTCTAATCATTTTTACATCCTATGTCTTCCAGTTGAATCATTTGACATTATATAGTGGTTAACTTGTCTTTGTAATCTTTGTTGCACAATTGATCTTTCTTCTTTTAATCTTCTATCTGTATCATAAAGCACCCTGTGGTGTCCTTTCTTTTTAGAAAAAATACTCGTACTTGTTTTCATTGAATCCAATACAAGAGACTTGTCAAGCTTTTTAAAATTTCTTCCTGCTAGCTTGCTTTCTTCAGAACTTCCCCTTGTTTTCATAAGGGAATTAACTTCCCTTAATTGCTGATTCATATAATTCTTATGGGGACTGTTTACCTGGTTGAACGTATGGATTGATCTCCAGTTTTCTCCAGTCCCTTCTTTATCATATACATTTCTGCCTAACGATTTAATACGTTTGGAAATTTCTGTAGCCTCTATTGCAGAAGCAGTAGAATAGAATCCTTGTGATTGAGCGTTATCCATTAGGGCGCGAGTACTTAGCATACTACTATTTCTTGCCAATCTCGAACTGTTCATGAGCGTGTTAAAGGTAAACCTTGTACCAGATTCCTCAACTATCTGATCATAGGCTTGGAAATATGGTGTACTCCACATTCCTTTCTGGCTGCTTCTAGACATACTTTCTGCAGCAACATAAGTAGCATTGTCTATCATGCTAGTCACATTCTTACCTTTTATGGGACTGAAAGCAGCCATACCCTTTCTAACAAATTCTCTATTTAAGTCTTTGTTGTGATCGAGAAGCACACCTACACCACGGCCATATGTAATATCGTCAGGATTTACAACTAGTTTTAAATTTTGAGCATTCCTGACCATTGCTTTAGCAAGTTCTTTAGCCTTATAAGCATATGGTTGAGCTTTTCCTCCGTGTGCAGTTTCAGGAGCATCAATTCCTTGAAGGCGAAATTTGTATTCTTGTCCGTGTCCGAACCAGCTAGCTATAGTGTTTTTTATACCAGCCCTTTGAATTGAAATGGTATCTGCATCAGTCATTCTCCATTTCCAGTTTCCGCTGGAAAGATCTAATTGCAGAAGGTTTTTACCTTTCAGCCCAGTTCCTCTAGGATCAAAAGGAGCCATTTCTCCGAAAGCGTAATTGTAATTTGAGTACCTAACACCGCCAGTTGATAATCCCCCTCCGCCTTTTATTGCATTAAAATACGACCCTACAGCAGAAGCTGGATCATAATGGTTCTTGGCATATTGGTTTCTAAGGACTCGTTCTCTATCTTCTAGTAAGCCCCATTGCTCAAAAACGCTATTTGATGCTACAGGACCTCTGTAAGGGGAACCAAAATCACTCATCATCTTTCTTAGTAAGGGATTCACCCCTCCATGTGAAAGCCCAGTTATATTAAATTGGTTTCCGTTTTTTTGCATATGGCTGTTATCTAAACCAAACATATTGCTTTGGTTGGCAAGCCATCTTTCATAATTTACATGTCGTATGCTTTCTGGACCTCGCCGTTGATCACGATTTTGCATAAGAGCGCCAAAGGCTCCCGCTGTACCGACACCTAAAGCAAACATGCCAAACATTTTGGCTGATCCTTTAGTGAGGCCTCTATTAAGGAGAGCATTCCACTGTTTTGTTTCTTTTGGTAACCCTAGAGACTTTACAGACTTGTTAAGGTTTGATCCAAATTCATCGCTTGCGAAAAATTGAGAAAGTGACCTTCCTCTTCCAGTGTCTTCCGCTAATAATTTTGCACTATGAGCTAATCTCTCTCTATTCCTAATCTCTATAACGTTTCCTGCGTCTTTATTTATTTGTATTGCTTGCTTTTGAACTAATTTATCAATCACATTTTTTTTGGCTAGATCTTTATCTGCAGCCTGATATGGGTCTTGCATCATTACATAATCAAGCGCTTTTTCTATGTTCGTAAATTTCCGCCTTATACTAGAAAGTCCGTCTACCTTAGTTCTTGTTCCGTCTTTTAAAAATACGTCTCTCTGATTTGTTCTATATGCATAGTGCTCTACTGTTTCATTGTTCGCGGCGAAATTTTGAAATACACGCGCCATGCGCTTTTCTAAATTTACGGTTTGCAGGTGTTTTGCAGATGCTTCTTGTACTGCAGCATACCTCATAGCTTCGTAAAGGGGTCCTTGACGCTGTTTTGCTAACCTCCCTAGCTCTTGCCCTCTAGTTGTTCCTGCAAGGTACTCTTGCAGCGCTTCTTGCTGTATTAGGCTTTGCCTAAAAACTTCTCGCTGAGTTACGGCGGTGTCCCACGCTGACATATGTTTTTCTGCTGTAAGCAGGGCATTCATTTCCCCCGTTTTAGCATAGGCGTGTAAACGCCCTTGAACATCCATAGATAGGGAATGCGGAGTACTTCCTGAAAGTAATCCTGCTTTTTGCATCATTGATTGTTGTGATCTAACGAGATCT
>Ga0163179_10002931_pt1 | contig 11715 bp, 13 predicted proteins | sample AtlANTMetagenome_FD_109643 | JGI IMG/M metagenome (GOLD analysis project Ga0163179, IMG submission 109643) | Marine eukaryotic phytoplankton communities from the Atlantic Ocean - Atlantic ANT 2 Metagenome | ecosystem: Environmental > Aquatic > Marine > Oceanic | place: North Atlantic Ocean... | reverse complement strand
TGAATGTTGATTGTTGGTTGTTGGGTTGCGGGGCGGGAGATTGGGCTGTCCCGGACGTCGGCTCATTTTGGAAGCCTCTTTCTGCTCTGTTCGGCCTTTCTGCCGGGCTTTGTTCAGTACGGGCACATCATGTTTCTTCCGATTGGGTGGCTGCCTTTGGCTTGGGTCGCAGCACGGCGAGGCTGGTGGCAGTGGGCAGCAGCATGTTTGGCGCTATCGTTTTTCGCCGGTGGCCACTACCTGTTGCTGTATGGAGCGCTGTGGTTAGCGCTCGATGCTGTGTTCCGAGGTTTTGCACGCGATGGGATCCGGTGGCTTGCTCTTCCCCTTGGTGTGAATGCGGTCTTTTTGGGGACGATGTGGCTGAAGTGGCTGGTTGTTTTGGGCGTGGTAGTGGTGTTGGCTCGTTGGCGACCTATGAGGTTGAAGGAGCGTACCGTTGAATTGGCGGCCATTGGCGTGCTCGCCGCTTTGTTGGTGGGTGTGAAGTTGACCACAGCCCCCGTGCTCTTCGAGCGGGCAGAGCGCTTAGAGGCGCAGAACCAAACCGTCATCGCGGATGTGTGCCCATCGGATACGGGCTGTTACGGCAGCATTGGGAAGACACTTTCTGTGATGAGCGGAGGAACTGAAAGGCTCTCAGGCCACGAGGGCCAAAATGTCTTTTGGAGCCCTTGGCCTGTAATCATTGGACTTGTCGGGTTGGTGCTCGCAGCCTTTATGAAGCCGGCCTGGGGCTTGATAGGGTTGGTGTTCTGGTGTGTGGGCTGGGGCGGTGCCACGCCATTTAATTGTCTCGAGTGGCTACACCGGCTGCCGGGTTTTGACCACATTCGAGTGGTCGAGCGCTACAGCTTGGTGTGGACGATGTTTCTGGGCTGGGGGGCTGGCTTTCTCTTGGATTTAGCCTTCCATAAGGGCCGGCGCTGGGTCGCACTTCCTATCGCAATCCTCTTGCTAAGCTGGGTTCACAAGGCTGCGCCGGAGGCTCGGGAGTTGATGAGTTTTGTTGGCCCTCACCGCCACACGCCAACGCCGTTGGTAGAGGGCCGCTTTGAGCAGGTGATTTCGGCGAGTTCGGAGCAATGCCGAAGGGGTGAAGGCAGCCCGAGTGACTGGTACTGCTCGATCGCCTTCCAAGGCCAGGACACCTCTGCTGCATCCCGACATACCAACTACGAGAGCATACGGAGTGGTAAAGGACGCCTGGATTCCTGGACGACCGCTTGGCTTGCCGATCCATCACCGGCATTGCGAGCCAAAGGCCAGGTGGGCTATCGAGGCGAAGCGTGGATCAGCGCTGGAGGCGAAAAACATCAAGCTGCGGCGTATTTCACCACGCGCTCGATTCGGATTGACGCACCATTAGAAGGAGAGCTCACCGTGAACCAAAATGCGGTTCGGGGATGGCGGCTTGAGTCCGCAGAACTGAGAGGCAAAGATGGGCTACTGAGCACCCATGTGACGGGAGGTTCGCACCGGTTGGTGTATGAGCCGCCGGGGCTGATGCTGGGCTTCGTCCTCAGCGGGACGGGGCTTCTTCTTCTTTGCGTATTCGGGCGACGGAAAGGATTCGTGTTCCGATCCAGTGGTAACGGGCCTCCACGATAAAACCGCCGTCGTTCTCGCTGAGATTGAGGCGGACAGTGGAGGGGCCATTGATGTGTACAGTGACCTCGGCCTCTTGGAAGCCGATATATCGCCGGACGTGGGGGAAAAGCGCTTTGTAGACCGCCTCTTTCATGGAGAAACGCATCAGTGTTGCAGGCCATTGGAGGTGCTCAGGAAGCTCGCCAACGTCTGCCAATTCCGTCGGGGTAAGCACTTTGTGAGCGACATCTCTTGGGCGGCCTGTAGCGTCTTCGAGGTCAATCCCGACGAGGCCGTGCTGTTTTTTTGCGGCTATCGCGACGGCCAGGTGCTTCTTGTGGCTCACGGATCCGGTGTAGATTGAAGGCAACTGCGGTTCACCATAATTGCCCGATAGTACCGGTCCTTTTTCTGCACCGATGGCAGAGAGTGCCTTGCTGAGCGCGATGCGGCCGCCGATCCAGGTGGACTTTCTCAAGCCGGTCAGCCCTCGGGCGTACTCGCGTTCGGCGCTATGCAGGCGCTTGATGTCAGACGGCTTGATGGTGGCGGGGTCGCTGGGGAGAGATACGCCTACCATTGCGCCAAACGGGAGGCCTCTGCGAAATTCAACCTGGAAACTGCTCGCCATGCGAATCCTTAGCGCAGGCTGCATGGGTGTGCCTGCGGATCATGACATCCTTGTCATGGTTTTTAGAGGCTTTGGTTGTAAGTAGTTGGAACTACGCGACTTAAAAAGTGGCACACTCCCTGCTTTATGTTTCGAGGTAATCTATGTATTCCCGGAGGATGTATGCCGAATCGCCCTGCAGTAGCCACATTTGTGGCAGCCATTTTGAGTGCCGCTTGTAGTCCCACGGACCCCTCGTTTGACTTGAAGCCGTTTTCGTCATGCGAGGCATTGGAGGCCAGCATAAAAGACCAGGCAATGACGGAGATCCGGTGGGATCATGCCTGGGGTGGTTTCCAGGGTGGTTTCGCAGCAAAGGATGTCGGCTTTGCGATGTCCGAGGAGAGTGTGTCGAGTAGCGATTCAGGAGGAGGGGCTCGCTCGGCGGGTCATTCTTCTACGAATGTTCAAGTGGAGGGTGTGGATGAGCTTGACCTGATGGAGACGGACGGCGAGTACATTTTCGCTATCGCTGCCGACCACTTGGTTGCGAGCAAAGTGTGGCCGCCTGAAGAGGCAGCGGTGGCTTCCAAGCTTAAGGTTGAGGGCGTGCCCAAAGGTATCTTCCTCTTAGCGAGTGATCAGGTGATCTTGGTATCCCAGATCCGCTGGGGCGAAGACGGCTATCCTTTGTCTGGTCAGTCGGTCCAGGGCGTCGACGATGGCATGATTAAGGTGACGATTTTGGATGTCACCGACCCTAGTGAGATGTCGGTTTTACGGGAGACGTATAGTCGAGGTATCTTGTACGATGCGCGGATGAAAGAAGACCGATTGTTCACGGTCGCGTATTTGGGGCTCGGTATCCCAGCGCTGGCGTCGGTGGATGGGAAGCGTGACAAGCTCAACGCCGTGCGAAAATCTGTTTTAAGTGACTGGATGCCACTCCGGTACGACAGCCTAAGGGCTGGGCCGGAGACGGACTGGTCCGTGACGGATGGCCCGCTATGCGACTGTGAAAATGTCTATGGGTCGAAAAGAAACAGCGGCGATTACCTGGTGAGCGTTCAGTCCTTGGATGTATCGGACCCGATGGGTGAATTCGTTGGCAGCGCAGTCCTCGGCTGGGTGGACCATATTTATGCAAGCCAGGACTCCATCTATGTCGTTTCCTCGGAGCACGCGGAAGGCCCGTGGTCGAGCTATGACGACAGTGTGGACACGATTGTGCATCGTTTCAAGGTCGATGAGGCGAGCGGTGTTCCGGCATACCAGTCGTCTGGAAAGGTTCCAGGCTATACGCTCAATCAATTTTCGTTGGACCAGAAAGGGGACACGCTTCGGATTGCGACGACGAAGTCGGTATTTGCTGGAGGAAACGGCGAATCCAATCTATATGTGCTGGAAGACGATGGTGACGAGATGGACATCATCGGTGCGGTCGAGGGGCTTGCAGCGGGCGAGCAAATCTATGCGGTCCGCTACGTTGACGATGTGGCCTATGTGGTGACCTATCGTCAAACCGATCCGTTGTTCACGATTGATCTCGCAGACCCGACTGCGCCAAAAGTCCGTGGAGAGCTACACATCACTGGTTTCTCCAACTACCTCCACCCCCTGGCGGACGGTAGCCTATTGGGGATCGGTCTGGACATGGATGAGCAGGGATTCGAATCTTTTGGTGTCCAGGTGAGCCATTTCGATGTGTCGGACCTGGATGATCCAAAGCTATCCAATCGAATCACACTGGAGAACACCAGTTGGTCCGAGGCACAGGATGACCACCATGCGTTCAACTTTTATGCACCAACAGAGTCGTTGAGCATTCCGGCTCACTCATGGGAATCAGACCAATCATTAATGTATGTCATCTCGGCTGGAGTGGACGTGGAGTTGGGCATAAAGGGCACCCTGAGTCGAGAAGGGCTCCTTGCAAGCGGCTGGGAGTCCGATGGGAGGACGCCGTACTGCACTGACTTCCAGCGCTCAGTGGTCATTGAAGGTGATGAGAGCCAAGGAGGGCAGGACACAATCTATGGATTGTCGAATGCTGGAATCGTTGCTGCGTCAGTTTCCGACTTGTCGAGTCTGACCGTGGAGCTTCCGTACGACGGTATTGATCCTTGTGCGGTGACTTGGGGCTCCTATTGACTCCGTCTCGCATTTGAAGATCCGGTGATTGGATTTGTGAATATACGCCCCCCGGTTTAGGCCCCATATGCTGATAAACCCCTAAGACTCCAGCACAAATAGGGTTTGGCACAGGTGTTGCGATGAGGAGTGTGTCCGCAATCGTGCGGCGCAAACCAGGAGTCGCAAAATGCGTACAGTCACAAATCTTATTGCTTGTTCTTCTCTTTTCCTTGCCTGTGGTGGCGAAAAACCCGCTCCGGTTGAGAATGCCGAAAGCTATACGGCTGCCGATGCGGAGCTTGCTTTAAACGATGATGTTCTTGGGATTCATGAGCCCGGGTTGGAGCCACAAAACACCGCCGAGCCACCCAGCTTGGAGGAGCCTGTCGTTGAAGCTTCTGGGCTTAGCGCTACGCCTACCCACACCATCGTGGTGCGTTCGGGTGAGAACCTTGTCCTTCTTGCGGAGTGGGCAAGAACCACGCCGACCGAACTCGCGGACCTCAATGAAATGGACGTCCAGGCGACGCTCTTTGCCGGCGGAAAATTGAGTCTTTCCCTCACTGAGCAAGACTTCGAATCGTTTGAGGACAAGCGGGGTGCGGCGTTGGACTCCCGCTTGGACAGATATATCGAAAACCGAGGAGGTTTGTATACGGTGGAAGCACACTCGATGCGCAGTGGTGAAACGGTATGGGGCGTCTCTAAGGACCAGGGCGAACTCCCGATGTGGGTTGTTAGTGCATTCAATGAGGACCTCGACCTCAATCGACTTGGGATTGGGGACATTGTCACGCTCCCGGTCATGGTCGACACCGTGCAGGCGAGTCTGGACGCTGGGATTGAAACGGAAAAAGAGACAGATGAAGCGGACGTAGCGCCTTTTTAGGCGAAAAATCGAATATCCCAGTAAAGAGCGCGTCGGCTATTGCCGGCGTGTCTCAATTCCAGTGGCACGATATTGGGCCTTATGCGCATTGTCTTACCATGTCTTCTGTTTTTCATTTCTCCAGCGAAAGCGGGGGAAGTGGGTGTTGTTGTTGAAGAAGAGGGTGTCGATCTGAGTGCGCCGAAGGCGAGTCAGGTGACGGCGTTTAAAAAGGCGGAATACAATCGCATAGCAGAACGAATGCGGCGTATGTCGGCGAAAGGAAACCAAAAAGCGACCAATCGACTTTTCGCCCAATTGGAAGAGTTGGGTGTGCCGCTGGCCTTTGCCGAGCTGCTCATTGGTGCCCAGGTTTATCGGTCGCGAGGCAACGTGGCTGCAGCCTACGATGCGCTTAAGTTGGCTGCACGTACGAACGGGACTCGCGAGGTCATCGATTGGCTTGTGGCTATCGACGAACAATTTGGTCGCGTGGACCTTCGGGTGGGGTCGTCGAAGAAACAAGCAGATGCGACACGACTCACCTCCAGTGGGGGCGGCTTGCTGCTCCCGGACCAGAAAGCGGCCATCGCGTTCGCCAATAAAAAGTTGGTCAACGAGGGGGTATTCCAGGGACTGCTGCCGTTGGGTAGTTACCGGTTGGATGGGGTCGCTTTTGTGGTCCAGAAAAAGGGCCAGGTTCAAGCCTTGGATTTGGCGTCGCCAAAATAGGTGGGCTGTTGAAGTCTCGGCGTTTGAAGCGAGCATTGCTGCTTTGTCCTAGGTGATCGGGGATGCCTATGGCCGGTTTTTCCTAGTGACGCTATGCTGTCGGTGTCCAACGAAGTGCAAGGAGGACGCATGGGTATTCGTCGTCGAATTCGAAAAACACTTTCTATCCTGGGTGGAAACGAGCCGGTTGCAGAAACGCCACCAAGCCAACAGGTCGTTCCTGATCGGTCGTTTCTTGTACAAGAGGCCGAGCCCGAGCCCGAGAGTCCCCGGGGTGACCAGCCTCCGGCTGAGTACATCGAGGCACTTGTGAAGGAACATGCGGTGGTGCTGTTCATGAAGGGCACAATGACGGCCCCGCAATGTGGGTTTTCAGCATCCGCATCGGCGATGCTCGGTAGTTATGGTGTGGCCATTCACACTGTGGATGTGTTGCTCGACCCAGATGTTCGTGCCGCGGTGAAGGCGTATTCAAGCTGGCCTACGATCCCTCAGATCTATGTGGGCGGCGAATTCGTCGGGGGTTCGGATATCGCCTCCCAACTGCACGCGGGCGGGGAACTTAAAGAATTGATTGAGAAGACAAAGTCGTAAATGGTTCGCCCTTTTCATCTGGCCATACATGTTCGGTCGCTCGATGAAGCACGCGCTTTTTATGGTCGCACGCTCGGGTGTGTAGAAGGGCGAGCGGCAGAGCGGTGGGTAGACTTCAGCTTTTTTGGTCACCAACTGTCAGTGCATTTGGGTGAACCAGTGGGTCGCCAATTCGCGAATCCTGTGGATGGGGACGACGTCCCGATTCCTCATTTCGGAGTCGTTCTCAGTTGGTTGGATTGGCATCGCTTAGCGGAGCGGCTTGAAGGCCAAGGCGTCGACTTCATAATCCCGCCAAAGATTCGTTTTGAAGGCCAAGTCGGCGAACAAGCGACAATGTTCTTTCTGGACCCATCGGGGAATGCGCTGGAGTTCAAAAGCTTTCAGGATGACACTCAGATTTTCTCGACTTGAGCGTGCCAGAGCGTCGGGAGCGCATCGTCCTTTGTTTCGCTTTTGTAGTGGTTGAGAAATGGTCGGAGCTGTAGGCGGATTGCTGCTGTGGTGTGCAGCGCCTTGGACAGTGGGCCGAAAAAAGGCGGTTTGTGTGCACGAGTGATGGCTGCCTCTGCGATCTCACAGACTGCGGCTTCCCAGGCACTGCCATCCATCGGTTCAGTCGGGTCTTTCGGAATACGATCCCAGTACTGTCTAAACTCGCCGGTCGCACCCAGCATGTCCCTAAGCCCGACACTGTCGGCGAGATGGCATTGCAAACGTTGGCAAGCATGCTCTCGGGGATCAATGCCGCTGTCCATCTCGAACCCCCAGTCGCGCTTGTCGTACGCATCAATCCCATTGGTGATCCAATGGCAAATCTCATGAAGGACCATTTGAAGTACGGAGTCGTCGGGATCAAGGCTGTCGCGATCTCCAAGATGCAGGATGCCGTCACCTTCAGTCATGCCAAAAACTTCAGGGTGTCGCCGTATCGTCAGTCCAAGTTCATGGGCAGTGGAGAGCCAAATGATGTCGACCGGATCCACATACCTGGCGTGTATCGGGCGTACGTAATTCACATCGTGGTGCGCGTCGGGGCAGCTTTGGGACATCTTGAACACTCCAATGTTTGGTCTTGCAGACTACACTCGGACATTGATAATCGGTAGACAGAAAAAGAGGGGATAAGAATTGAAGTCCAAGTCCATCGATATGCCCGAAGGCCAGGCGCCTCGGGTGCTCAACGCTAGCGACTGCGCGAGCTGTGGCGCCTGCTGCCGCGAGGCATATCATGTGGTTGAAATCGACGCGGAGGACCCGTTCACTCAACGCTTCTCGCAGTTGTTGGTCGTCCAAGATGGTCGCTGGACACTGCCGCGTCCTGGAGGGCACTGTGTTTGCCTCAGTGGCGACGGAGAAGGCGAGCCGTTCCTGTGTGGTGTGTATGCGCAACGGCCCCAGAGCTGCGTCGAGTTTGAGGTGGGTGGCGAGAACTGCTTGGATGCACGAGCTCGGACAGGGGTGGCATAAAAAAAACCCCGGGAAGACCCCGGGGCTTATTTATTGGCAGTGCGCGTTCGCTACTGAACTTTGTTCCATTCAGATTGGAGCACACGGCCGTAGTCACCGTCCAATGCAGACAGAATCGCATCGGCGTGTCCAGCGATTGTGCTTGAGACATCGGATGCGCTGGGGGCGGCTGCCGATAGCGCTTGTGCCTCAGGCGACAACTGGACTTGGTAAGCAGGTCCAAAATTGGAACCCGCGGTTTGTTTAACTTTAGCGGATGCAGGAGCCTGAATTGACCCTACATTTGACGACCTTTGAATACTGAGACCAGCATATGAGCCGATTGGATCCACCATGAAAAGCCTCCATTTGAAGACTCTCGTAGAGACGGATCAAAGCCTTGTCGGGTCAATAGTTAATACGCATCCCGTGACATTTCGTGACATTTAAGACCTAAAGCAAAAGCCGGGGCGACCGAAGTGCCCGGGCTTTCGATGGTCACTCAAGGCCGCAGTGGGCCGAATGACTGATAAAGAGTAGGGACGGGGGGAATCGAACCCCCACAGGCTAAGCCTACTTGATTTTGAATCAAGCGCGTCTACCGATTCCGCCACATCCCCGTGACCCGACCTTTGTCACACGGAAAGTCCGCTTGGTCAAATCTCCTTGAGAAAATAAACCAAACAGGTGACTTTGAAATCTGGCGTTAGCCCGGAGACAAGTATGAGCATTGAGCAGGATTTTGATCAGTACAACGCCCAGTTCGACCGCGTGGAATGGCTGAAAGGCGTGGCTCCGGGGAAGATGGGTGCCTGGGAAGCTTCCGCAGCGGGCGGTGATATGCGTGCCCAGTTTCTGTGTGCGAAGGTGCTCCAGACGGGAGCGGCGGGTGAAACCGACCTGCGGCGAGCGCTCTTCTTTTATGAGAAAGCTGCGGAACAGGGTCTTGGGGCGGCAATGGTGAATGCTGGACGGCTGTTGATGCAAGGGGCTCGGGGTGACAAGGATGTGGAGGGCGCGATGGGCTACTACCAAAGCGCTGCGGATATGGGCTATTCGTCCGGCTTGTACAACATTGGGCTCTTGCTTACCGAGGGGAGGGAGGTACCCAAAGACCTGCCTCGTGCCTTGGAAATATGGACACAACTGGAACGTGAGGGCGCCAAGGGTGCCGCGCAGTACAGAAAACAGGTATGGGAGCAATTGATAGGGCAAGAGTGACGGGCTCGCTATCATGCGGTTTTGGGCTCCAAACGTCACCTGCACGTCACGTGCTATCCGGGTTTGTAAGAGGTAACTCTCCGGGCAGTGCAGGAGTTGGAGAATGCCAGAGCAGACCCGTGGAGTGTTGCTTCATGAAGGCAAGTCGAAGCGCCTATTTTCGGTGCTGGGCCCGGATGGCTCGGTGGATACAGGAAAGGTGGTCTTGCATTACAAAGATGATGCTACTGCATTCAATGGCATCAAGTTCGACGTCGTCAAAGACAAGGGAATGGTCACAGCGACTATTTCCTGGCATCTCACGCAGCTTTTAGAACAGCAGGGAGGCATCCGCACCCACCTGATCGACCGCCTTAGTACTGTGGATCACCTCTGCCATCACCTGGACATTATCCCGGTAGAGGTGGTCGTGAGAAACATCCTCGCGGGGAGCGCAGCCAAACGTTTTGGTCGTAAGGAGGGGGAAGTTCTGGATGGGCCAATGGTCGAGTTTTTCTATAAGTCGAACGCGCTCAATGATCCGCATATCGCTGAGGAGCATGCGCTCACCTTCGGTTGGGCAGATCGCTGGGAGTTGGAGTTCATGAAACAGTCTGCGCTCAAGATAAATGCCATTCTAAAAGAGTACTGGACAGGCTGGGATTTGGACTTGGTAGATATTCGGCTTGAATTTGGGAGGAGTGAGTCTGGGGCAATACTGCTGGCTGACGAGATTAGTCCGGATGCGAGCAGGCTTTGGGACAAGTCGACGCGTCGTCGGTTCGATAAGGACGTGTTTCGGCGGGACCTGGGCGATTTGGGCGATACGTACCGTGAGTTGTACCGTCGTATTTTTGGCCAAAGCGTGAATGTGTAAGGACCGGTGGAATTCCGATTAGAGTGACGCGTCGCGTTACTTCAGCGTTAGATGTCCCGGTATCGCGGCGTCTTTAGAAACGAAAAGAGTGTGTGGCATGGGCCAAGCGTCAGGGCTGGATAAGTTAAAAGAAGAGTGTGGTGTTATCGGTATCTACGGGGACACTGAGGCCGCGAATCTCGCTTACCTTGGCCTTCATGCGCTGCAGCATCGTGGCCAAGAGGGCGCGGGCATCGTCAGCAATCAAGGAGGCGAGTTCCGAAGCTTTCGCGGGCTGGGGCTCGTCAATGATGTGTTTCGGCCCCAAGACCTAGAAGGCCTAGTTGGAAATATGGCGATTGGTCATGTTCGCTACTCCACCACCGGTGAAAGCTCGATTCGGAACGTACAGCCGCTGTCCGCGAGCTACCGGTATGGAAAAGTCGCCGTAGCACATAATGGCAACTTGGTGAATGCTGCGTCTCTCAAAGATCGGCTGGAAGAGCGCGGTTCGATTTTCAACACGAGCTCCGACACGGAGGCGATACTGCACCTCATCGCAACATCCAAGCAGACGACTTTTGTGAATCGGCTGGTCGATGCCTTGAGTCAGGTGCGAGGTGCCTATTCGTTGGTGCTTCTCACCGAAGATGCACTGATCGCCGTGCGGGACCCGATGGGGATTCGGCCGCTGGTGATGGGTGAGTGTGGAGATGCCACAATTTTTGCGTCGGAGAGCTGTGCTCTGGATTTGCTGGGGGGAGACTATCTGCGCGAGGTTCATCCTGGTGAAATGATAATTGTGGACCGCACCGGTCGCACTTCCCTGCATCCATTTCCGGCTGAAGAGCGAAAGGCCTGCGTCTTCGAGCATGTGTATTTTTCGAAGCCCAGTTCAATTACTTTTGGTGAAGCGGTCTATACGCGAAGGTTCGACATGGGGCGTGCGTTGGCACGAGAATATCCGGTCGACGCGGATTGGGTGTTTGCTGTTCCCGATTCGGGTACAGCTGCTGCACTGGGATATTCGACTGAGGCCGGCATACCGTTTCAGCAAGGACTGTTGCGGTCCCATTATGTGGGCCGGACTTTCATTGAACCGTCTCAAAAAATACGGGATTTTGGGGTCAAATTGAAGCTGTCGCCGGTTCGGAGCCTCATTAAGGGCCAGCGTGTTGTTGTTGTCGATGACTCCCTTGTGCGTGGCACGACGTCCAAAAAGATAGTGCGGATGCTTCGACAGGCAGGGGCTGCCGAGATTCACATGCGAATCTGTTCTCCTCCTATCGTCGCGTCGTGTTTTTATGGCGTAGATACACCCACGCGCGAGGAGCTGATAGCCCACACGAAGACGCCAGAAGAAATCTGCGCCCACATGGAGGCGGACAGTCTGGGATATTTGAGCATCGATGCGATGCATGCGACGATGGGTGCGCCACGGGAGGCGTATTGCGATGCATGCTTTACGGGGCGATACCCGATTGCGGTTGAGGACCATGTCGATCAGGACCAATTGGACCTTTTCAGCGAGCCCTCAGAGGATACAGAAGCCAGAGAGTAGGCTATGATCTTGCCGCATGGAGCGCATGAATGAGTCGGGTTATCGGGATTGATTTAGGTACCACCAACACCGCGATTGCGGTTGTGGAGAATGGTAGTCCGCGGGTGCTCGAGGATGACAAG
>Ga0163179_10002930_pt1 | contig 11715 bp, 3 predicted proteins | sample AtlANTMetagenome_FD_109643 | JGI IMG/M metagenome (GOLD analysis project Ga0163179, IMG submission 109643) | Marine eukaryotic phytoplankton communities from the Atlantic Ocean - Atlantic ANT 2 Metagenome | ecosystem: Environmental > Aquatic > Marine > Oceanic | place: North Atlantic Ocean... | reverse complement strand
TTAGCTAATTTCCCTCGTACAAAAACCGAGGTACAGAAGCATCTTACTGAATACTATGCCATGATTACTCACTTAGATACCGCTATTGGTCGAATTATTGACACATTAGTAGAACAAAATGTTTTGGACGAAACAATCATAATCTTTACTAGTGATAATGGCTTGGCTGTTGGGCAACATGGTCTAATGGGTAAACAAAATTTGTATGATCACAGTATTCACGTCCCACTAGTCATGGCTGGTCCTAGTATCCCATCAGGGCAAAAGCGAGATAGTCTGGTATACCTGATCGATATTTTTCCCACATTGTGTGATTTGCTTGAACTACCAATTCCACATACAGTAGAAGGTAATAGTCTGCATCCTACATTTAATGATTCAGAAAAGAGAATCCGAAGTTGTCTGCATTTTGCCTTTCAAGATGTACAAAGAGGTATACGAGACGAACGGTACAAATTAATCGAGTATGTAGTCAATGGTTCTCACCGTAAAACACAACTGTTTGATATGATCAATGACCCAACAGAGCTTCATAATCTGGCTAGTGACACAAGTCGTAGTGACGTTTTACATAACCTGAGAAATCAGCTCAAAAAATGGCAAACGACCTACAACGACACACGCGAACAGGGGCAGTCTTTCTGGTCATCATATCCTTACTAGTCGATTATGAATTAATCTTAACAGTTTCAAAACATAAGATTCATTGACTAGCAGAAAGGCAACTCATCCTACATTCTCTGAAATACGATGAGTGGTTTGTTCAAAAAATTGAAGTTCTTGGAGCTAAATTAGTTATTTCGAGGTTCGGTGTACTTCAACCCAATCCCAATCGATTACTTATCGTGATTTTTATTTTTGCCTAATATTTTCTAAAGTTTCTGAATAGAAGGCTGACTGAAAACATGTTTACCCATCTCAGTTTTTCGATTTATGAATACTAGATTTTTGTTTATGGATATAAACTAATTAATTTGTTGTTACTTTAATTATTTTTACAAACTGATAATCTATATGTACTTTTACTTTCTGAAAAATGTCATTGACAATATACACTTCGTATTGGGTTAATCCTTCAATTTGAATATTTTTTGTGAAAATTAGCTTACTTCTCAGAGGAAACAGCACAATTGCCTAACTGCTGTCACCGATAGAAAAATCGTAAGGAACACTAAGGTATGTGTTAAGAGAAGAATATCGAACTACCAATTATTTATTCATAGGAGTACTATCATGCACCAATATCAATATGTCGAACGAATCGTAGACCTAATGGATCCAAGTAAAAACATATTACTAAATATGTCCTATGAGGCCGCAGCCATGCGAGTTTCTTCGGGAGATCCGAGAAAAATAAGTGAAATTGACGGACAATTTGGAATTGTACAAAAGCAAGGGAATATTGTACGGATGGCGCGCTCTATTGGTCGACCCATGCGATACTTTCTAGCAAAGCGTGCTGAAGGACCATGCCTAATTGTCGCAGAACGCATGGAGCAGTTGCTTAATGTATTAATCGATGAGGGACTTGAAGATCAGTTTCATCCGTCTTACACTAGGATGGTGCCGGCTCATTACGTTGTTGAGATTGCCTTAGTTGGGTGCCCTGACCCGAACCCAATAAACACCCGATTCTTCACTCCCAAGCGTAACGCTCTAAGTACAGACCTAGACAAAATTGGACATCATTACATTGGAAAAGTCACAGAAGTCATAGATAAATGGCTAGATAATATTGATGATTCTGAACCTTTAGGTGTGTTGTTTTCTGGAGGGGTCGATAGTGGTGCTATATTAATTTTATTACAACATTTGCTATTAAAAAGAGGTCAACCTGCTAACCGGCTTAAAGCATTTACTCTTAACGTTGATGAAACATCGCAGGATACGAATCAGGCTAAGCGTTTCGTTGATGAGGTCGGTATGAGTATGTTTTTGGAAGTAATCAATGTTAACCAAAAGGATATCGATTTCAAAACAACAATCAAATTGATTGAGGACTATAAACCATTAGATGTTCAATCTGCAACAATGGCTTACGCATTGTTAAAGAAAGTTCGTAAGTTATACCCTGATTGGCACCACCTAATTGATGGAGATGGTGGAGACGAGAATTTGAAAGACTATCCGATTGAAGACAATCCAGAACTAACTATTGCTAGTGTTCTTAATAACTTGATGCTCTATCAAGAGGGGTGGGGTATAGATTCGATCAAACATTCTCTAACCTATTCAGGTGGCCAAAGCCGAGGCCACGTTCGTACATATGCACCGGCAGCAATATTGGGATTTCAAGGTTTCAGTCCATTTACTGTGCCTTCGGTAATTGATATCGCTGAAGGAATACCTTTCGTTGAGCTAACTGGGTGGGATCACGAAAAGCTCTACGAGTTAAAAGGAGAAGTAGTCAGTAGAGGTGTTCAGGCAGTAACTGGTGTTAGAATGCCAGTTTTTACAAAACGACGTTTCCAACATGGCGTATCTTCTAAGGAAATTTTCCAAGAATCCTTCCCCATATCAGACCAAACCTATAGGGAAGTCTTCTCAGAAGTTTTTTAGTGAAATGGTTACGAACCTGCCGGATATTAATACTCAGCAAATTATTGCACAACGATCATCGAAAAATACTGTTAACGCCAATAAACCATACGACTGCATGATAGAAGTGGAATGTGGCTCAGATTTGGTGTTACACCGAATTGCTACTTTGTTTCTGACCGGAAGTGAGTGCCCATTTCACTGTGTCATGTGCGACTTGTGGAAGAATACACTCGACTATGCAACTCCTATTGGGTCGATACCTCTTCAGATTTTATGGGCTCTCGAAAACCTTAAAATCGACTGGCAGAGTCCTTTGGCAAAAGGTGTTAGTACCATCAAGCTATATAACAGTAGCAATTTTTTTGATAAGCGAGCCGTACCCATTAAAGACTGGCCCGAAATTGCAAAATTGGTAAGTGCTTTTGAAACCATTATCGTTGAAAATCACCCAGGGTTGTGCAGCGAACGGATCTTGAAATTCCGCGACCTAATCGCTAGTCGACTGGAAGTTGCTATGGGCTTGGAGACGACACATCCAAAACTACTAAAATGGCTAAATAAGCAGATGACACTGAAACAATATCAAAATTCAGTTGATTATTTAATCACTAATAATATTCAAGTTCGATCATTTATTTTGGTAAAACTGCCATCGCTCACGGAAGAAGAAGGAATTGAATGGGCCGTAAAGTCAATGGAATTTGCTTTCGATTGTGGCGTAGAGTGTTGCTCGCTTGTACCAGTCCGAAAAGGCAACGGTTTCATGGACCAACTAGAAAAAGACGGTTTTTTTAAAGCACCTAATATAACCAGCCTCGAGTGTGTACTCGAATCAGGTTTAAGTATGGGGCGCGGTCGTGTCTTTGTCGATTTATGGGACAGTCAGGCATTTGAAGGCTGTTCATCGTGCAAAAGTTTACGACTGCAACGCATTATGGAAATGAATGAATACCAGTCATTCCAGCCAGAGGTCCAATGTCATGAATGCTGCTAGTAGTAAACACATAATGATTATAGGAAGTGGCTTCGGTGGATCCATTCTGGCGGCTATTCTCGCTAAGGCTGGGATCAGAGTCATGTTAGTTGACCATCAATCCCACCCTCGATTTGCTATTGGCGAATCTTCTACGCCAACTGCTACGTTTATTCTGAAATCGCTAGTTAAACATTACCAGCTGACAGAGCTAGAGCCATTGACCAATTATGGATTTTGGAAACAGAAACTCTTTCAAGTAGGATGTGGAGTAAAAAGAGGGTTCAGTTATTTTTTCCATTCTCCAGGATCGCCAGTTCAAACTACAGATTTACATCAAAAAGAATTATTAGTTGCCGCAAGTTCATCTAATTCAAGAGCAGACACGCAATGGTATCGTCAGGATGTAGACGCGTACTTGCTCGACTACGCAAAACGGTGTGGTGCAACCTGCATACTAGATAGTAAAGTGGTAGAGGCTAAATTTGATGAACAACACCTTTCTTGGACGATTCAATTGGATACTAGCCCACAAAACCAACAGTTTGATTGGATTATTGATGCCTCTGGGTCAAGTCAAGTTATGTGTGAACTGACTGACGTTGCTCCAGATAGTAAATTTGAGTTAGAGACCAATACTGCTGCTATTTATGGGCATTTTGAAAAAGTGCGTCGTTACGATACGCTTCTCAAAGAAGCCTGTATGGATGTGTCCGATTTCCCATTTCCATCAGATGATGCGGCTCAGCACCATCTGATGCGACATCAATGGCTCTGGAGTTTAAGATTCGATAATGGTGTTACCAGTCTGGGGTTAGTAACTGACCTAAACCATTGTAAATTTGACTATGGACTGTGGGAATCCATGTTAAAGACCTATCCCGCAATATCTCAGATGCTTTTTGGCTCTACGCTACATAAAGCAACACCGACTTTGCGTTATTCAGAGCGATTGCAACGTTTAGCCCCTCGTGGACACGGTCCAGGATGGGTTGCATTGCCTCATACAATTGGGTTTGTGGATCCATTGCACAGTACAGGAATTGCTCATACGTTAAGTGGGGTCGACCGATTAGCCAGGATTTTGACAAAACCTAGAATTAGTCGAGATAAAGTACGAGATTACTCGTTAGCCGTTTACCAGGAATTACGTCTGATTGACCGATTGGTTGCAGGTTGTTACAAACTGATGCCTAGCAAGGCTCATTTTGAAGCATATTGTATGCTTTATTTTGCCGCAGCTCACAATTATGAAACTCGCTGTTTGGATGTAGGGTCATCTAAATTGCCTACAGGAATTTTTTTATCCGACGATGCGGACATGACAAAGGTTATTAACCTCGCTTTTGATCTGGCAAGTGAAACTGCTGCATGTGAGGAATGGGAAAATGTAAGAGGGTTTGAGCAACAAATCAGAAAGCTAATTGCTCCCTTCAACCAAATTGGCTTATGTGACCCCGACCAATGTTCTATGTATTCTCACACTGCTGTTCTTTAAAAAGAAATAATCGAAGTTTTTAAGTGAAAGTTTTAGGTAGTTAACTCATTTACACGGATATACTCAGTTGAACAAGTACTTGCAGCGTTTAGATGGAAATACATTGGTAAAAACTAGCTAATGACGATTAGTAAATCCTGCTTTGTTGGCGATTCAAAAACTAATTATTAAGATATTGATAGTTAATATAATCAAAGAGAGTTTTTAGTCAAAACGGATTTGAGTAATTGTGATTTGATTGAATTTGGTACAGACTGTTTATAAAAAAATCGTAGCCTAATTATTTGTTTTCACTTTCTCAAGTCCATTAAATTCCGTTGTGTAAAAGTTGCTAAACTAGCACTTCTGACTAGCCTCGATTTGGATTAAATTACATTCAAAACAAATGCCTTGAAAAATCAAAAACCAAAATTCTAATTTACTGTGAGTAAAATTGAACAACAAAACTAGATTACTTTTCATTCCCAATCTTTGTTACTTTTATCTCTTGCTTTGGCTGTCCATGAATTTCGAATTGACAGTAGCGCAGAATTTATCAACGGTAACTGGCTCATCGGGGTTGGCAAAAGCAGTCGATAATGAGGGGGATTTGATATATGTTGGAGCAGGTTCACAACTGATTATTCTCGATGCAAAAGATGTATTAGACGAGCAAGCTGAAAGACCAATTTGGCAAGCCGCATTGACGGTTCCTGGCTCAATTGAACAAATCGCTATTCATAAAGTTACATCCAATAAAATATTCGCCTATTTGTCCCTTGGTGTGAATGGCTTCGGAATTGCTGACGTCAGTCAACCAAATGCACCCAAGTATGTATCAACTCTAGGTCAGGCGGGACCATCAAATTACTTTTTTTTCGATAAAAACGAAGATGAAGATCATGTTTATGTGGCTGGTGGACAAGGTGAATGGCATATAATCAATATTGAAAACGAAAGTTCACCAATTGTCTTATCAAGCCAATTGGTGAACTTTCCAGTTGCTTGTGTTTACGTTCACCGAAAGAAGGCCTACGTTGTCACCAAACCTGACGGTTTAGGACAAACAAGTGAACTGTTTATTTACGATGTGACACAAAAAACTAGCCCCACGCTTCATTCTGTGAAAGTAGATGTCGAGGGATCTCTTCAGGATAGCGTTAAATTAAATGGACTTGCAGAACGAATTGTTGTACGCCGATTAGACAATCAAAAGACCTTAGCCTATGTTGCTCTAGGCAAAAGAGGTCTCCATATTTTAAATGTTACAGACATGGAAAATATCATAGTTAATCAAAATCCGACAGGTATAACAGAAGCGAGCGACATTGTGCTGGACGAAAACAATTGGCTTTATGTGTCTGACGAATACATTGGTCTTCATGTTTTTGAAGATGCTAAAAATTTAGATACAACTGTCAATCATTCGCCATCCAATTTCATCCCCCGCCCAACTGCTGCTTTTTCGGTCTCGTCGACGAGTAAAAGAGCTGATTTGTACACTGTTGATGGTCTTAACCACGCAATGGTCCTCAAGCGAGATCTAGAATCTGAGACGCCTTGGCAGCTAATAGGTAACTGGAGAACAGTTGGTGTTGTAGAATCAGCCATTTTTTTTATGACTAACGGCCAAGGAATAATTGCGACAGCTAATGGTCAGAATGGGGTTTCACTGTTTACTGTAGAATCAAATAATATTAAACCTGGAGATGTAAAATCTAGTAACCAGTTTCGAACTTTCGTGGACGTGGGAAGTTCCGTTTCAGGCCTGACATATAACCAGATGAATGGCCTACTTTATATTTTTTCTTCTAATTTGACATTAATTGATCCCAAACAAAATAATAAAATTTTATACCAACTTCCATTGGCAAAATCAGCTAAAAGTTTGATATTCGTACCTTCTTTATCGGTAACTACATCATCAACATTGGCTTATCTTTCTACTGATTTACTTGAAGTTTATGATTTCGATACACCGACTACTCCGCAACTGATAACTACGGTACCTATTTCGAATATTGAAGATCAATTCTTATTTCAGGTCGAAGGTAAAACCCTAATTTGTTTAGCTTGTGGTGCTGATGGGCTGAAGGTTTTGGATGTTACTCAACCAACGCAACCTAACGTCATTGGTACTTGGCCAACGGTAGCAGATGGTTTTAGTAGAACGGTTGAGGTCGTAGATCAAATAGCATTTGTTTCCGACAGCTATGGTGGTCTGTGGATCGTCGATTTAGCAGAGCCAGCAAAACCAACAGAAATTACTCGACTTCGAACTGACAGCGTCGTTCAAGACCTAAAGGTAAACGGAGAATTTGTATTCTTGGCCACAGCAACAAGAGGAATACAAATCGTGAATACGAGTATTCTGGATAGTCCAAAAATAGTTGAAAACTACTTAACACTAGGTTCAGCTTTGTCCATATTTGAAATTCCACGGGCCAGTGATTCCGACATTCAGCAAATTCTGGTTGGTGATGCTAGTAATGGTGCACAAATATTGTCTGTTGACCTGCCAGTTTCGAGATTTCCTATCATTACTGGTTTGTCGCCCCGAACAGCTTTACCTGAAAAACGTATCGCTATTACTGGTAGAAATTTCAACGTTGGTGCAGCAGTTTTATTTGGTAATTCTGAAGCATCCCTTGTTGAGTGGATATCAGAAAATTCAATTCAAGCAGTTATTCCGAAGGATATGAAAGAAGGACTGTCTGATGTGGCTGTTATTAATCCTGATCAGACGAGAGGCGAACTACCATCCCGTCTGAAAATTGTAGGCAAACAAGCCGAATTTTTTATTTCTGCTACTACGGACCCCAGTCAGTCTTTAGCCCGCATTGACTTCAACTCTATTCCCCTAGGCACCAAAACTCCCCCTATTTTCCCTTTGCAGATAAAGAATAATGGTACAGCTTCTCTAGAAATTAAAAGAATCGATTTACCAAGCCGAAAATTCACGATCCAATCTACTGAACTTCTGCCATTGACAATAAATCCTGATAAAACGGAGCTAATTACTCTACGCTTTGAACCAACAACTATCCTGAAGTTGGAGGATATGATCATTTTTCACTGGAAAACTAGTGGACAAGAAACTGTTAGTCAATACACTCTGCCCGTTACCCTAACGGTGACTGGTAAGACTGAGTCCTTTACTATTTTAGGGGTTGGTCGTCATTTGACAATCGATGGTGAAAGTATAGTCGAGACGGCTTATGTGGATCAGAATTATACTGTTGAGGTGAAAATCCTTTCAGATGACGGTTCAACGGTTATTTCATCGACGGTTAGTCCCGTCCGATCTATTACCAATGGAAGCGCTTATACATACATTACATCTATTGATCCTAGCCCCGAAACTGGTTATGCTCCTATTGAGATTGGACAACAAATTGAGCTTAGTATTTTCTATCATGACCCGACTATTCTATCCAATCAGCCTGGTACGCCTACTGGATTACTCAATTTGAAGGTTGATGGGCAAGAGTATAACGGTGAAACTAAGATCGAAATCAAAGAAAAGCATCTGGCTGATAGAGAGATTACTGTTGATTTTGGTATTCTATTTCCCAAGCCGAAAGTTACTGATATTACTCGGCTAGATCCAATTAATCCTAATTTATCAGATCCGAGTGGAGGTGGCGGAACGCCCCTTCGTTTACATGGACTTAACTTTCGGCCTGGACTGGAGTTTAGGATACAAACCGGGTTGACAACAGACCAATTAACATTAGCTACTGAAGTTGAACGTATATCTGATACTGAGTTACGGGCATTGACACCAATTGGCTTACCTGGTACGGATCGGAGTGTTGTGATCATCAACGTTGATGGGCAGGAGTCAAGCTTGACCAACTCACCAACCTATACTTACAATTCTGTCGATCGTATATCTATTCTCGACCCGGATGCAACAGTCAATTCCGAACTAGACCAACTTTTATTTGCTCCCATTTTAACTGAAGGAGTACCTTTCACCTTACCGATCTCCACAACTAAGATATTACAAGCTATTGGATTCGACAAAAACGGTTATCGCTTAACGTTACAAGATACCACGTGGGAAATTGTTGGTAATGCTCGGGACGGAGGGATTGCACCTAACACTGGACAGTTAACGACTGGTTCTAAAAAGGGAGACTTTAGGGTTAGAGTTACATATACAACCGGTGGTATCAACTTGACGGCAACCCAACCAATTACAGTAACGGCCGGTGCACCCACCAAGATTATTGGTATTTCAGCCAATCCTACTCAGTTAACAGCATCAACAGAAAATAAATTAACTCATTCCCTGATTACGGTTTACGTCACAGATCAGCAAGGAAACCCTGTATCAGATCTCAAAATGTCAGATCAAGGGTTTCCAAGTAGCAAATCTCTCAACTTCAAGGCCAAATACAGTGAAATCGAGAGTGATCTTCCACAACTCGGTCAATTCAGTGACTTTATCTCTAATGGGGACGGTAGTTACCAAATCACATACACTACCCCAAATCATCTAGAGCTATTCAAACCAGGAATTTCAGGGCAGTATCCAAAACGACCAATTAGGCTATCGATTGTCGTCAATGACCAAATTGCGACAAAACCGCCACTAAATTTATACCCTCCAGTAGCCTTTCTGACTATCACGCCAAAGCGAACAATAATCTTAGATCTTTCTTCCACTGATCTAGAATTACTTTCGAATCTGGATGATTTTCGAGCCAAAATTCAGCAGGTGACTCACTTACCCGAGCTAAACAAAGAATTGAAAAGCAATGGCCTTCCTATTTTTCAACCCTTGCTAGTAGTAACTGAAAACCGAGCTGGTGATTTTTTAGAGTCAGTTCCAGTTACATATATGGGTAGTGACCGCTATGAAGTACTGGATAACAGCAGAATACAACCAGCACCATCGAAATCAGATTCATCTATTTTTATTACGGGATTACCGGCGTATAAAGATCCTAGTAAAGATGTCAAATGGCAAGTTGTTCCAGACGTCATTTTGGAACAGTTGTTTCGCCTACCAGCCAATGGAACCGCTAACAAAAAATTTATCGTTCATGGAATCGATAATCTAGGCTCATTTGTAACACACAAGATCCCGATTTTGATAGACGGTTTCACTGAACAACAAGTCGCTCAAGAAGAATTACAAATTTCAACTACCATTGGTCGTCTCGTTGATGAAAATGTAACTAATACCGGGTATGAGTTTGTGTACTTAGCATCGACGACACAACAGCGTAAAGTTCGTATAAAAGCTTTGAGTAGTAATGCTAATGGTCAAATTGATCTCCAGCTGGTGAGTGGAGAAACAGCTAATATCGCGCTCCAATTTGCTAGCAACAATTTTTTAGGTGGTGTACCACAACTACCTGCCGATGGGAAATCCAAGATCGCCTTCCAAGTAACAATGACTGATCGGTATCGTAACCCAGTCATTTTGTCAGATCCGTATAACAACCCTGTTTCACAATCTTCACAGATTGAAGTAACGCTACGAATGAACGAAGATGAGGCGCAGTTTTACTTCCCACGATCCGACGAATTAACGGAGAATACTAGCAATTTAGGCACAATTCAGAATTTTGTCGACCTCCAGAATGGCTCCTATACAGCTGAGTATGTGACCGGTAGTAAAATGGGGACTATGAGATTACAAGTAAAAAATGGGGACGCAATAGCTCAGGCTTCGTTATCTATTTTACTTGGGGAGAAAGCTGAACTGCAACTGATCAATGTAGCCCCCTATCGAATGAATTACCAGCTTGAACAGAATAGGCTCTTTCCTAAAGGGTATACCCCCATCGCCGGTGGGGATATTATTCCTTTATGGCTCGTGGTTAGAGATGCTAATGGTAACTCAGTTAGTGGATTAAAATTGACAGTCGATGTTGATAAAGGTCAAACAGATGAAGTTGCTAGCGAAAAGAAAATGGCTGCTGCTGATTTGGCATTATCCCAAAACGATGACTGGAAATATCCATTCACTAAGGACTTATATCAGGTTAACTACAACCCACCCAAAATAGCTGAAAAAGTAAAAGTCAATGTTATTGCAGAAGACCCGAAAAGTCTGGCTATCCCTCCGTTCCGGATTAGCAAAATCTTCGAATTACCTGTTGTACCTAATCGCCCAGATTCAAATGAATCCACCATCGAGATTGGTCGAAGTCAACAAATAAAGCAACCTCCATCTGACGGCAGTGAATCAACGTTAGCCACTGTAACCGTTCGGGATAAACACCAGAACGTAGTTCCTAACCAGAAATTACAATTAGTCATAGTCGATCAGCCTGCAGAAGCCACGTCGACTGTAATTCCCCTGCCAAAAAGTTTGCAAAAGTCTACTGCCATGACAAATGAAAATGGACAAGCATCTTTCGAATTGAAGATGAAACATGACGTTGAAACAGCTAGTGATAACGCGTTGAAGGTTAAAGCCGAACTAGTTGATGGGGATTCAGCTTTTCAGCCATTGACCACTTTAGTGCCGTTCAGCTCGCCAAAAATAGCCGAGATTGAGTTTACTCAATTACCTCTTGAACTTCGCGGCAATGGCATTTCGGAGGGAGAAATTCTACTTAAGGTGAAAAATGAAGTCGGCATACCTCTTTCAAGCGCAGATATTTGGGTGAATCCATCCGAAGGCGAAATTGTGGGTGGTAAGGTTCTATCTATTGGAAATGGTGTTTATCGTTGTATGTACCGATCCACCGACCGCATGAGT
>Ga0163179_10002929_pt1 | contig 11717 bp, 14 predicted proteins | sample AtlANTMetagenome_FD_109643 | JGI IMG/M metagenome (GOLD analysis project Ga0163179, IMG submission 109643) | Marine eukaryotic phytoplankton communities from the Atlantic Ocean - Atlantic ANT 2 Metagenome | ecosystem: Environmental > Aquatic > Marine > Oceanic | place: North Atlantic Ocean... | reverse complement strand
TGAAGGTGAATGTGATGCGATGGCAACGTATGAATTGATGGGCAGTAAGTGGGCTGCAGTATCAATCAAGCGTGGTGCTGCAGGAGCAGAGCGTGACATCAAAGATAGTCTTGAGTTCTTAGAGAGCTTTGAAAATATTATCATTTGTTTTGACAAGGATAAGAGTGGTGCTGAAGCAGCTAAAAAAGTTGCTAGGTTATTCCAACCTAGTAAAGCTAAGATCATGACTCTACCTAATGGCTTTAAAGATGCTAACGATATGTTGGTAGCTAACAAACATAAGGATTTTATGGAAGCATGGTGGAGTGCTAAGACCTATACACCTAGTGGTGTTATAAATGTATCTGAAGAGAAGAAGAAGTTCTTTAATAGACCAGTTAAAGATAGCATACCTTACCCTTGGGAAGGATTGAATAAGAAACTATATGGTTTAAGACAAGGTGAGTTAGTCACGTTGACTGGTGGTACTGGACTAGGAAAGTCTTCAGTAACTAGAGAACTTGAGCATCATCTTATAAAGAATACTACAGATAATGTAGGAGTGATTGCATTAGAAGAAGATTGGAGAAGAACCATTGATGGTATTCTTTCAATAGAAGCTAATGCTAGATTGTATATAGATCAGGAACGAGAAAAGTTTTCCGAAGAAGAACTTGACAAATTCTTTGATCTACTATATGATGGCGATAATAAAAATAGAGTATGGGTTCATGCTCACTTTGGTACAAATGATATTGATGAGATATTTACTAAGCTAAGATTTATGATCATAGCATGTGGATGTAAATGGGTAGTGGTAGATCACTTACACATGTTAGTATCAGCAGTATCTGAAGGAGATGAACGTAGGGCTATTGATAATATAATGACTAGACTAAGAAGTATAGTTGAAGAGACTGGAGCAGGAGTAGTATTAGTCTCTCATCTACGTAGAGCAAGTGGTGATAAAGGGCATGAGAATGGAATCGAAGTTAGCCTTAGCCACCTTAGAGGTAGTCAGTCAATAGCCCAACTGAGTGATTGTGTGATAGCCTTGGAAAGGAATCAACAATCAGATGATATAAATGAATCTAATACAACTAGAGTTAGAGTACTTAAATCTAGATACACTGGTGATGTAGGTATGGCAACTCATTTATTATATGATAGAGAAACAGGCAGGTTGCAAGAGTTTGAAAAAGAATCTTATGAAGAAGATGATGCAGACTTCTCAGCCTTGGAGTTATAATATGGATTTAGTATTTGATATAGAAACAAACAGAGTAGGTGAAGATGATCTTGGTTTAGATACAGTCGACACCTTACATTGTATTGTTGCTCAAGATGTAAGCACCGAGGAGGTATTTAGTTTTCCTCCTTGGGAACTTGATAAAGGAGTCGAACTCTTACAAAATGCAAAAACTTTAATAGGGCATAATATTATAGGGTTCGACATTCCTATGTTGGAAAAGCTAACTAGTTTTAAACAAGGTGCTATAAAAGTTATAGATACTTTAGTAACATCAAGACTCTTCTACCCTATCAGGGAAGGTGGACATGGTTTAGAACGATGGGGATTTAAACTTGGTTATCCTAAGATAAACTTTGAAGACTATGATGAGTACTCAGAACAGATGTTAGAGTATTGTATCAGGGATGTAGAATTAAATACTAAAGTGTTCAAAGCTTTACAACAAGAAGGTAAAGGATTCTCTACGGAGAGTGTAGAACTTGAACATTCAGTAGCATTACCCTTGAGACAACAAGAGTGGGATGGTTTTAAATTCAATGTAAAGAAAGGAGAACTCCTACTCGCTGAACTCAGAGAGAAGATGCAGGCATCAGAGGATGAGGTACATAAAGTATTTACACCTAAGATGGTTGACGATAAACTTGTTACTCCTTATATAAAAAAAGATGGTGAGTTATCTAAACGAGGATTGACAGATGATGAGTATGAAAGATGTATACGTACACAGGATGTAAATCCTTTCATGCGTAAACGTCTACAAGAATTTAATCTTGGATCACGTAAACAGATTGGAGAATACTTACAAGAGTTTGGATGGAAACCTAAAAGGTTTACTCCTACTGGTCAGCCGATTGTAGATGAGAGTATCTTAATTAATATAACTAATATACCTGAAGCTAAACTTATCGGAGAGTATTTAACTTTACAAAAACGTATTGCTCAAATTGATTCTTGGATTAAAGCTTTACGTTCAGATGAACGAGTACATGGTTTTGTTATACCTAATGGTACGATTACTGGTCGTATGGCACATAACAAACCTAACTTAGCACAAGTACCTAGTTTAAAAAGCTTGTATGGTAAAGAGTGCAGAGAGTGTTGGACTGTCGAAGATGGTTACAACTTAGTAGGAATAGATGCAAGTGGATTAGAACTTAGACTACTTGCACATTATATGGATGATGAGGAGTACACAAATGAAATCATTAACGGAGACATACACACCGCTAACCAAAAAGCTGCAGGACTTGAATCAAGAGATCAGGCTAAAACATTCATCTATGCACTCATATACGGAGCAGGAGATGCAAAGCTTGGGAGTGTGGTTAAAGGAAATAGGGAAGATGGTAAACGACTTAGACAACATTTCTTTGATAGTAACCCATCATTTAAAGCTCTTAGAGATAAAGTATCAAGAGCAGCAAAAAAAGGATACCTCAAAGGATTAGATGGTAGGAAGATATTTATAAGAAGCGAACATGCTGCATTAAATAGTTTACTACAGGGAGGAGGTGCAGTCATAATGAAGAAAGGACTAGCACTATTTGATTCCCTTATAAAACTAAATACCTTTGATGCGAAGTTTGTAGCTAACATACATGACGAATGGCAGATGGAAGTACGTGAAGATTTATCTGACCATATTGGTACGTTAGCTGTAGATTGTATTAAGACTGCAGGAAATTATTATAACCTTCGCTGTCCTATGGATGGTGAATACAAAGTTGGGAGGGATTGGAGTGAAACACATTGAAGAAACAGAATATAATTGGAAGTATGATAGGACAAATTCTAAAGGAGAAACTATTCTAAGACATAATACAAATCAAACTATAGAACAAGTTATTAATTTTTTAGAAGATAAAGGAATTAAGTATGATATAAAAGAAGGGGCAAATATGTTGTGGATATATACACATGAGAAAAAGTTTTGCTACTACTTTACCACCGGAAGATGGGCTGCTTATGTTCATGGAAGATTCCCTAACAAACATTATAGATCAAAAGGAATAAAAGATTTTTACACAAGATTTTTACTTCCTGTAATTTTAAAAGAAAGAAAAATATTTAACTACGCAATTTTTTATAATGAATCAGTACAACAAGGAAATATATGAAACACATTAATGGACATAGTGATAATAGGAAAGGAGACTTAGCAGAATTTTATGCAGTAACTTGGCTTTGGGATAATGGTTATGAAGTATTTAAGAACTGTGGTTGTGATGGACCTGTTGATTTAATTGCAACTAAAGATGGAGAAACTACTATGGTTGATATAAAAACAAGATCAAAGGGTGGTTCTAATAGTTCTACAAAAAGATCAGATTTACAAAAAGAAATGAATGTACAAATATTACTTTATTTATCAGACACAAGAGAGTTAAGATTTGTAAATCATAAGGAATAATAATGACAGATAAAAAATTAGATACATTAGTTGAAGATATATATAATACTTTATCTGTACTAGGCGAGGGTGAGGCTCTTGATGTAAGTGAAGAAGTACTAGATGAGTTCGGTAACTCTATGAAAGAAGCACTACGTCATTGGGCTACACCTAAAGAAAGAGATAAAGAAACTCTTAGAATGTCTAACATAGGTAAACCTTTAAGGCAGCTTTGGTATGATATGAAATCAGAAGGAGAGGAAACACAGAAGCTTGATCCTCATCTCTTTATAAGATTTTTGTATGGTCATATCTTAGAAGAGGTCATGTTGTTCTTGGTAAAACTTTCTGGTCATGAAGTTTCTGATGAACAGAAACAAGTTAAGGTTAGTAATGTTCAAGGTCATATGGATTGTAAGATTGATGGTGAAGTTGTAGATATAAAGACCGCATCTAGTTTTGCATTCAGGAAGTTTGCGAATGGTACGTTAGCAGATGATGATCCTTTCGGATACCTTACACAACTATCAGGATATGAAGAAGCAGAGAAGACAAAAGCAGGTGGCTTCCTTGTAATGAATAAAGAGAGTGGTGAATTAACTTTACATAGACCTAACTTCTTTGATAAACCAAATGCAAAGAATAGAATAAGAGATGTAAAGAAAGCTTTGAAGCTTGACAATCCTCCTGAATTATGCTATACTACTATACCTGAAGGCAAAGCAGGAAACATGAAACTTCCTAGAGGTTGCACTTATTGTAGACATAAGAACGAATGTCACAAAGATGCGAATGATGGTCAAGGTTTAAGAGTCTTTAAATATTCTAAAGGTCTTATGTACTTAACCAAGGTAGTGAAAGAACCTAACGTACAGGAGATAACTAGATAATGAATGGTAAAAAATCAAAACGAATAAGACAACATGCTAAACTTATGTTGCTTGATTGGTTAAAAGAGATGGTTACTCCAGAAGAAGCTGAGGCTATAAATGTAAAGAACTTTAAGGATTACTTACCTAAAGAAGGACATGTGTTTGCAAATAGAAAGTTTTTATTGTCAGCATATAGTTTTAAATGGTTTGTAAAGAATATTAAAAATATAATTAAAAAGGAGAACAGGGATGTCGAATCAATTCGATTTGAAGAACTACTCAGAGATGGAAGAGAATGATATAATGAAAGAAGATTTAGCTACAATGATAATTGTATTAGGTAGTTTTCTATATGCAGGAGGTTCATTAGATGAAGTAGATCATTTTGTTTTAGATAGGATGGCAGAACTTATAGACAATCGTTTAGATGGTATACCTGAAGACGTGAGCATACATTAATGAGAGGATATAGAAAGCCTAGAAAGCCTAGACCTGTAGAGAAGGGTGTACCTAAAGGCTATGATTCTAATTGGGAATATAAATTACACACTGAACCTTTACAAGAGTGGTCGCATCATGGAGATAAAATTAAATATACAGTTGATCATACTTACGAGCCTGACTTTCGCAGGACAATAGAAGGTGTTGAATATTTACTTGAGGCTAAAGGTAGATTTTGGGATCATGCAGAGTATAGTAAATATATATGGATAAGAAAGAGTTTAAAAGAAGACCAAGAACTTATCTTTATATTTTCTCAACCACAAGCTGCTATGCCTGCAGCAAAGAAAAGAAAGGATGGTACTAAACGGAGTCATGCAGAGTGGGCTGAAGCTAATGACTTTACTTGGTACTCAGAATATAACTTACCTAAAGAATGGATAACAGAATATGGAATATAAATTTGACGAACATATAAATTTAAATGGTGTGAAACAATATATTGATAGCACTTATACACAGCACTATGCTCATTCAAAGTATCAAGCAACAGATATGATTATTGATGCAGGACATGGTGAAGGATTTTGTGTAGGTAACATCATGAAGTATGCAATGAGGTATGGTAAAAAAGATGGTAAGTCTGATAAAGACCTACTTAAAATTATACACTATGCACTAATAGCACTACATTTAAATGACAAGGAGAAAGAGTAATGGTTGAAGACAAGGTAGGTAAGAAACCTTACTTAGGAATAGTTATAGACTACGACAAAGAAAAGAAACTAGACAAGTTTAGTTTAGATACATTAAAGGATAGATATTTTTGGGAGGAAGAAACTCATGCTCAAGAAGCTTTTGCAAGGGCTAGTGTTTTTGGGGCTACTTATAAGGGTGAGACTGATTTTGATCTTGCACAGAGACTTTATGAGTACAGTTCCAATTTATGGTTTATGTTTAGTACTCCTATACTTTCTAACGGGGGAACGACTCGTGGCTTACCTATTAGCTGCTTTCTTAACTATGTACCTGACAGTAGGCGTGGTCTATCTGATCACTATGATGAGAACATATGGCTCGCAAGTTCAGGTGGAGGCATCGGTGGATATTGGGGAGATGTTAGAAGCAATGGTATTGGTACTTCTAACCATTCTCGTTCTACTGGATCAATCCCATTCATGCATGTCGTAGATTCTCAGATGCTTGCATTTAATCAGGGAGTAACTAGACGTGGTTCGTATGCTGCTTACATGGATATATCACATCCAGAAGTAGAAGAGTTTATAAACATGAGAAAAGAATCTGGTGGTGATATAAATAGGAAGTGTTTAAATATACATAACGCTATTAATATTACCAATGAATTTTTAGATGCAGTTAAAGAAGATGAAGACTGGAGATTGATTGATCCTAAGAGTGGGGAAGCAGTTAAGATTATAAGTGCTAGAGATTTATGGTGGCAGATGTTGAATGCTAGAGCAGAGACTGGTGAACCTTACATGATAAATATAGATACATGTAATGAACATTTACCAAAAGAACAAAAGGACTTAGGACTTAGAGTAAATCAAAGTAACTTATGTTCCGAAATAGTTTTAGCTACAAATGAGGAGAGGACTGCGGTATGCTGTTTATCTTCTGTAAATCTAGAACACTTTGACAAGTGGAAGAAAGATGAACAATTTATAGATGATCTAATTACAATGCTTGACAATGTACTAGAACATTTTATTGAAGCTATTATAGACACAAGTAAACTTGGTGGGTATAATGCAAACTTTGAGAGGTTTAAAAAATATGTTAAAAAAGAAAAAGAAGGATTACTTAAAGCTGCTTATTCAGCTTATAGGGAAAGGTCGGTGGGTCTTGGAGCGATGGGCTTTCATGCTTTACTCCAAAGCAAAGGTTTACCTTTCCAAGGTTTACGTTCTACTAGTATCAATAATGTCGCCTTCTCTTACATCAAAGATAAAGCTACCGAAGCTACTGAAAGATTGGCTAATGAACGTGGTGAAGCTCCTGATATACATGGTAGCAATAAGCGTAACGCTCATCTCTTGGCTATTGCTCCTAATGCCAGTAGTTCTATTATATGTGGTGGTACTTCCCCTAGTATTGAACCATATCGTGCTAACATATTTACGCACAAAACTTTATCCGGTTCTTACCAAGTTCGGAATAAATACTTGGAACGACTTCTAAAGAAGAAGGGATTAAGTTTAGAAACAAGAGAACAGATTTGGAGAGACATGACTGTAGCGAGTGGTTCAGCCCAAGGAATAGATGAACTTACTGAAGAAGAGAAGGAAGTATTTAAAACAGCTACTGAGATTAATCAAATCTATTTAGTTGAACATGCACATATGAGACAGGAGTATGTATGTCAAAGTCAAAGTGTTAATTTATTTTTCACTATGCCTAAAGCTACAGAGTCTCAATCTGTACATGATGAGTACTTACAATATGTTAATGATGTACATTGGTACGCAATGAATAAATTAAAATCATTATATTATTTTAGATCGGATGCTGCTCGTAATGCTGAGAATGTAAATGTAAAAGTACAACGAGTTAAGCTTGAAGATGTAGAATGTTTAAGTTGTGAAGGATAATAATATGGAAGATAAATTTGATAACATGTATGAAGGAAGATTTGATGCACTTCAAAAGAAGTATGAAGCTGAGATAGCTATAGCAAAGTCAGAGTTAGATACATATTTCTCATTAGGTATGGGAGTTGCAGAACATCCACACATTATAGAGTCTATGGATTTACTTTTAGATAAGATGGCTAATGCTCAAGAGAAGTTAGACTTACTACTAAAGGAGTTTTAATGGAAGATTCATTTAGTCAGTTTTGTAGACGAATGTGGTTAGACCATTGTGATGAAAACAAAACACCGTATTCTAAAACATATACAGAAAAAGAATATAAAAAAGAATTTAACAAATGGCTACTTGAACAGTACGCTAAACAACAGGAGAAACAATGAGCCTATTAAGTAACAGAGAATATTACAAACCTTTCGATCATCCTTGGATGTTTGAAAAGTATGTGGAGCAGAATCAAATGCACTGGCTACCAGAATCTGTACCCTTACATACAGATGTAAAGGACTGGCAAGAACTAACTGATGAAGAAAAGAATTTACTAACACAAATTTTTAGATTGTTTACTCAATCAGATGTGGATGTTGGTTCAGGATATATAGATAAGTACATGAGAATCTTTAGGAAGCCTGAAGCTAGAATGATGATGTGTTCTTTTGCGAACATGGAATCAATTCATCAACATGCATACAGTCTACTTTTAGATACTGTTGGTATGCCTGATATAGAATACAAAGCCTTCTCAGAATATGAAGAGATGGCAAATAAACATGATTACATAAAAGACTTTAAACCTACTAGACGAGATAAGCAAGCTATCGCAAGAACTCTTGCAGTTTATTCTGGATTCACAGAAGGCTTACAGCTCTTTAGTAGCTTTGCAATCTTGTTAAACTTTCCTAGATTTGGAAAGATGAAAGGCATGGGGCAGATAGTTACATACTCTATACGTGATGAATCATTACACGTTGAGGCTATGACTAAACTGTTTCGTGAATTTATACAAGAGAACCTAGACATATGGACAGATGAGTTTAAGAAAGAACTCTATCAAATATGTAGAGAGATGGTTGAGTTGGAAGATAAGTTTCTAGACTTAGTGTTTGAAATGGGAGACATGAAAGGACTTACAAAGAAAGACATGTATGCTTATAACAGATACATTGCAGACAGGAGACTACTACAGCTTGGATTAAAAACAAACTTTGATCAAAGAGATAACCCCTTACCTTGGCTAGATGAAGTACTAGGTGTTGAACATCAGAACTTCTTTGAAGGTAGAGCAACAGCTTATATGAAGGCAGGACTAAGAGGTAAGCAAGACAAAGTAACATTTACGGAGATATAAAATGAAAGCAACGGAAGCGAATATATTATCCTTCCACATACTGTTCGACAGTAAAGGTCGCTTAGTTACCGAGACTAGTGGCTTACCTTTAAAAGATGCTAGTAAAGTTTTTAAAGGTTATGATTTAAAAATAGTAGAAACTGTAATTAGAGAATCAAGGCAAAAGATATTAGATATACACAATCAATTAGAGTCTGAGTTAGATGCCTTGAACTCTACAATTAATTAACGGAGAAAAATATGGAATGGTTTGAAAATAAAACTACACAACTTATAGCATTAGTTAGTATCGTAGCTACCCTAGCAGGGTTTGGTTATACTGGTGCAACTTATGTAAATAGATTAGAGAATCTAGAAGCACAGATAGGTGGGATTGGAGATACTGAATCAGCACAGCAAGCAATCGAAGAAAGGTTTGCAGCTATTGAAACATCAGTAGAGTATATTAACAAGAGTATTGACGAAGGTATTAACCCTTCTTTAAAGACTATTGCCTTAACATCTAATGAACTGAGTCAGGACATTGTTGCTATAGACTCTCAAATAAAATTCATACAAGATGAGATTGATAATATTTTAGATGCTAATAAGAATCCTTTAGCAAACTAATATAAATTTGGTTGCATGTTTTGTAGTTCTGTAAGCTTATCAATACTTACACTAGCAAGACCGTAGAAAGCTTGGGTGTTATCATCAATGGTAGCACCTGTGTATATAGCCCTTGGTTCGTACCAAGTATTTTGTTTTGGTATATCTAAATTTATATAGGAATCAAAACCTACAACATACCCTAAGTATGCAACTAAGGTAGACTCATCACTATACTGTCCAGTTTCTTGCTGTTCAGTTTCTGCTTGTTCTTGTTGTTGTTCTATATTCTGTGCAACTATTTGATCTGCAATTTGATCAGCTTCACTTACTGTCATGACTCCTGAGATTGCAGTATCTATTTCACCTTGCATATCTTGGACCTGTACATCTGCCATTGCAACTTGTGGAGTACCATCTAGATCAGGCATTATGTTTATTGTAACTGTAGATGTACTCGAAGACACCTCCATATCTGAACTCATTGATAAAACTTGTTGAGTTTGCACAGATGCTGATACAATTTGATCAGACATACTGGGAGAACTAGTTGTACTGATACCACCAGTAGAAGACATAGAAGCCCCTGAAGAACTACTTACACTGTTTGTAACCGAGGATACTGATGCAGTTCTGTTCGTTGCTCTAGAGCCTCCTATGGAGCTAGAAACACTATTCCTTGCAGTCTGTATAGTACTAGCTACAACAGACAATGCAGATACTCTTACTGAACTTCTTTCTTCGTTGATTTCTTCTTCGTGTTCTGCGATAAGTTCTTCGCTTTCTTCTTCGGACTCACCTTCTTCTTCGGCTTCGGCAAAAAGTTCTTCACGACTTTCTGTAATCTCGATAACTTCATCAGCTTCTGCCAACTGTTCCATCTCTTCTTCAAACCATTCTTCAAGTTCTTCCAAGTCTTCAAAATCTTCTCGTTCACGCTCTTCATCATGTCTATGTTCATGTTCTATTTCTTCTCTTATTATTGTTTCAAACTCATATAAAGTTATAAGTTCATCTGTTGGTAGGATATTTAAAAATGGTAAAGGTTCATCAAGTCTTTCAAAGACTAAGTATTCTTCTTCGATTGCAGGAAGTTCTTCGAAGTGTTCTTCCCTAAATAGTTCTTCAAAGATTGGTTCTTCAAAAAATATTATTTCTTCTTCGTAAGGCATATCAAACATAATCGAAAGAGGCTCACCATGATCATGCATTGGTTCAACAAATACATAATCATTTACTGGCTCTTCAAACCATTCATCTTCAAACACAAATTCATCGTGGTGTTGATGATGTTCTTCTTCATAACCATAATCAAACTCTTCTTCTACAAAGTAAGCTACTGATTCTCGTTGCCTATATCCGGCACAGAACGGAGCATACTGTGGGTCTTCATCACACTGTTGATCATCATAGGCTTCCCAATAACTAGGACAAGCAGTATCGTATAAAGGATTAAGACCACATTGCTGATTTAAATAAGCTGCTGCATATCCAGAACAACTGGCATCATTCAAAGGATCACTACAATCAGCAGCATTCCCTGAACCTAAACCATATAAACTACCACCGTTCTCTAGCAATGTATTACTAGACGAGTTGTTCCAATCTACACTAGTGCATGTACCTGCAACATTAGTTGTACCTGTATTACATTCATCATGAAAAAGGTACTGGTAGTATTGTGACGTACTGCCCTGTTCACCTATAAGTACATCATGTTGTACAATATCTAATTCTCCATACCTATACTCAAAGGTATTGTTATTCCATAACACAACTTCAAAGCTGTTGTCTGAACCACTTCGGTTATACTCTCTCATATTGTACCAACCAAATACAGATTTATCATTAAAGTTCTTGGCAAGCATTTGAGAGTTATCATCTCTAATTAAATCTGTCCACAATGGAAACATTGTATTAGTGTACTGAGGTAGAGGATCAGGTGTGTAGTCACCACAATAGTTATTGTAGTTTATATTGCCTGTACCTAAACCAAAATGCAGACAACCATTCGTAGCCATACGTGCTGAGTCGTAAGCAGTACCATAGAATGTAAATGAATTGTCTAGATTAAATGCTGCAGATAACTGATCGTCACCTGAGTTTAGATTTGTAGTACCTGTTTGATTTGTTAGGTCAAAAAGATTTTGATTGTTCTCGTATATATAAGTAGCTGATAAATTTAACGAGATAAATAGAAGACTAATACCAACTGTGAGGGCAGCAGAGAGTTCAAGT
>Ga0163179_10002928_pt1 | contig 11721 bp, 40 predicted proteins | sample AtlANTMetagenome_FD_109643 | JGI IMG/M metagenome (GOLD analysis project Ga0163179, IMG submission 109643) | Marine eukaryotic phytoplankton communities from the Atlantic Ocean - Atlantic ANT 2 Metagenome | ecosystem: Environmental > Aquatic > Marine > Oceanic | place: North Atlantic Ocean... | reverse complement strand
GGCGCGGTTGTCGTACCACTCAGCATCATTTTCGCCGCGCTCGCGAGCGGCGTTGCCCGCCAATACATTACCTTCATACTTATCTTTGATTTGTGCTGTGAGCGTTGGACACTTGCGTTTGTTGTGTCCGCGTTGATAGCAGTGTGAGCAGGTGACGGTTCCAGACCAAGACATAATGTTTTCTCCTTTCTATACTTATAATATAACCGCCTGAGCGGACTTTGCAAGCGATATTGTGTCAAGCAGTTGTCAAGACAGTTAAACTTCTTTCATCACACCACTCTTTTGTGCCGGGACCGAAAAGTGACTGACCCTGTGTAGTCCACATAACATGCACCGATCCGATGCTACGGCGAGGCTTGGCTATCACTACCGTCAGCACAACACCGATCTGCTCGGTAAGAAAATGTTTAACAATATCACCTACCTGCACTGATCACCTCCACATCGCTGAACAACATATTTACCACTCCATCGGGCCACTGGACAGCCGCAAAGTCGTCGCCCACCTCGATGATGATACCAGCGCCATCACCTTCCCAGCCTATTTGCACAACCAAGTCACCGACTCGCACTGATCACCTCCACTTGATACTTTTGAAATCTTCGGATCTTACCATCATTCATGATCACGCGCCAAACGACATGCGGACCATCGGCTTCTGCTTCACATACGACAATGCCCGCTTGCCCATTGAAAGTGTTGCGAACCAAATCACCGACTTGCACTGATCACCTCACTACTCCAGCTATGAACCCAATACTCAAATCTACCGTCTATCGAACGCACCAAGCCCCCACCTCTCGTGTTGACTCTGACGGCTACCCCGACGTATTGCTTTACGCTTGGCAACTTCACTCTCACCAAATCACCGACTTGCATTTAATACCTCCAACAATAGACCAGACTCGATCCGTGGCTTAGGTTCATCTGTCCACATCACCCACACATCGGCAGGTTTTGCCCACCGCTTTTTGCAAGCACCCATAACAAGACCAACCGATCCCCTGAACGCTACTAATGTTCCTACTTTAAGCACTTACAACCTCCAACCTGTGCGGTCTGCGGGGCATATCTTGACCAGACAAAAAAACCCATTCAACCGGTCTGGTGATAGACTTGTAGTAGTTGTCCACCAATGCTATTCGTGTGACGAGAGCCACGACATCAGTGTGTTTAATCCTTACTAAATCGCCAACCTTGATCATATTTCTCCCTTTCATATATATAATATAACCCCCTCATAGATAAAGTCAATCAAAGTTGTGTCAGGAGAATGTCAAGAAGGATTTACAGCCTCCAGCCACTTCACAGGCTCCCATGATGATTCAGCATCTTCGATCCAGTATACCTCAACGCGCTTGATAGTGGGTCGCTCAACGCCTCCGATGGGGGTGAAGCCTTTGACCTCTCCGTTGCGCTGCCTTAAAACAATGCCCATCGCAGGCAATCCTCCGCGCATCCGTACCAAATCACCTACCTTCATTTGCTACCTCCACCATTGAATAAATACACCAACTAATCCGTCCATCACTCCAAGCGACAAACAGCTTGTTGTGACCTTCTTTCAATACTATGCCAAGCATACCAGACTCGGATCGCCTATGGCGTACCAGATCACCCACCTGCACTGATCACCTCCACACCGAAACGTACATTGAGTGTATCCTCCACCCCATTCGACCATAAGACAATCCAGTATTCGGGGGAAGCGCGAAGGTTCTGAACCAACAAGCCAGTGCGACCATGACATTTTATTAGATCACCCACTTGCACTGATCACCTCCAAGTGTTGAGGTTGAAAGGCACACATACGATTGTTGTGGGTCAGCATGACGCCATACAGCCCAGATACTTTGAAGTATTCGACAATGATACCAGTGCCACAACTTCCCGTCAAACATTTTACTAAGTCACCGACTTTCATTTGACCACCTCAAGATTCTGCGGACGGAAAGGGTAGATTGTATCATGCCCCTGCATCTTTACCTTGTATTGCGTGTGTCCATACAGCGAAGGCCACACCTCAACAATGATACCCAGTGGTCTACCAGACACGGACGCGCATATAACTAAATCACCAACTTTCATATCTCTCCTTATACATATAATATAAGACCGCGAAGCGGTTACGGCAAGTTTTTTCTTGTCAAGCAAATGTCAAGAACTTATGCAATCCCATGACTCGGAGTTGAACACCTGATTGGGGGGAAATCCCGCCACCTTAAAATGTGCACCGTATCGACCTGTCCATGTCACTATGCTGATCTTGCCGGTTACTTTGTGTCTCACCAGATCACCGACTTTCATTTGTCAACTCGATGTATTCATCTTCAAGTGCTTCGATTTCTTTCATAAGTTTTGCATACTCTCTCAGCTTGCCATTCCTTTGTAGCTGGACGGCTTGTATGTACTTTCTATCTCTTTCCTTGCGGATCTTTGAAGCCGGATCTGTCTTAAACAGACGTGTGATAAACTCAAACACTACTGACAACCTCCACAAACATCTGGCGCACAGATCGATGTTCTCCGGTATCGAGCCACGTCACGTATACGGTGTTATACATTTCATTCAGCCCTTCATCGCGATAGCCCATAACAACGCCCACGCCCTTTGGATAGGTTTTCGCGTTGGGATGATCGTTTATTTTCACCAGATCACCGACCTTCACTTACTACCTCCAACCAGCCTTCGGGTTCCCACTCAAAACTATTGGCTCCGTTAAACCATTTGATGCCTATTTGTGCTGGCGTTGTGGATATGGCTTTGGGTTTCCTATCCAGTACCACGCCGATGAGCCCGGTATCATGGGTATACATCGTCACCAGATCGCCTATTCTAACTCGTCTTTTCATCGCTCACCCGTAAAGATGCGGTCAGCGAAACGCTTTGCGTTGCGAAGGTTTGCCATGTCATCAACGTCTTTTACTTGTCCAGAATCATCGTTCTTCATGTGCTCGATAGACTCACGCATATACTTGCGAAGCAACTTGATGAACTCAATCTTTCCGAACGATTCTTTGTGATACGTGACGTTTCCCGAATACTTTGTGTGCATAATACGCACCATCTTTAGTGCGTCGTTAATGCCTTCACGGTCATCCGAGTCTAATACTATTGTCATTTTCATTGTGCTTTCCGTGCTTTGGGAAAAAGGATTTTTAGGTGGAAAAAAATGGCGGAAAAAATCGCGGCGATCGGACTAATAATCCAACTCTCTGCGAACTCCTATCTCGCAACTGTGAGCCCACCCCCGTTCTTCAACATCTTCCATTTCTTCGCCGATACGGACGAACCTGTAAAACTCTGCTGCTTCATTCTCAATCTCTGTTCCGTCCTCGCGCTTATTGCCCGATGGAAGAAACTCACTATCACACCAATCCATGAAGTCGGTAAGTGCGCTCACGCACTCATAGGAATCGTACCACTTGAGCCAGCCCCACTTGAAAAGAAACGAACCCTTTTCATCACCATAGTCTTTAACCATGTCATCATGGTCCGCAAAGCACAACTCGCGTGCTTGCTGTGACTTCGCCATAGTGACCATAAACTGAGGCATGACCTCGGGACCAACATATAAAACAACTTCTGAACGATAACCCATGTGTATTTTCTCCTTACCCTTATAAGATAACACCCGATAGTACAAAGATCAACCCCTATCTTGTCAACTAAATGTCAGCAGTGAACTTAGCAGGTATTGGCGCGACTCCGCGAGGTACTTCGCCCTCGACAATGCCGCCATGCTTTGCGATCACATTTGTCACCGTCTGAACCGGGACGTATCCGTACACAGTATCAAGTGGAGTGTCAGGTTCGTCGCAGTATTCCATCAACATCGGCTCGATCGAACTCGGAAAACCAATCTCGACATGTGTGTACCTTGGCTTGTTATCTCCGCGTGGGGAGCAGTAGGCTCCAGCGTGGGCTTGCACACTCATCTTAAAACCAGAAGCACACACAACTTGTTTGTTGCGGGTTGCTCCCGCTTTCTTAAAAAACTCGTTTACATTCATTTGAAATCTCCCTTTTTCACAAACTTTAAGTCATTCCTGAGAAAATAGCCATCTAACTTGTGGAACGACCGACCATAACGGCTACCGGGTCCGTCTTGTATCCATCGAATATAATAATGGGTTCTCTCATTCGCTGATGTGAACGGGAATATCCGAGGATTGGGCGCGACCCTCGTAACAAGACCCACCAATGGTTTTTTCTGCATCCAAATCTTTTCGCGCCATACATACATTGGAGCACTTTGTAAACAATATGACGACAGCGTAACCAAATCACCTGCTTTCATGTCAAACTCCAAAAAGAATATCCCATGATAGTTAGTGCAGATACAACACCAACCCAGCTATATATGAGAAGTGCTCTTTCTGCCCTCTCAATATCATCCTTAAATCTTTCTCTATTATCTTCATTCATCATGCTCTAACCTCCGTTTCATACCAATCATAACTCATGTGTTCCATCATATCGTGTGTGTATTCCAACCAGTCGCTAAACTTTCTTTCAAGTTGCTCGGAAGAATAGCACTTCAAATCTTCTTCGTAATCGTGGGGCATGTCGGGGCGAAAATCCTCCATTTCATCCTCGTCGATGCCGCTACACAGATCCTCAGTCATGCGCTCGATGATATTGATCAATGCGCCCTTCTTTGTTAGGTGTGTGGACATATCAATATCGTGATCATATAGATACTGTACCAGTGAAATATAAATCTTCATGCTTGCACCATCTGTGGAGTTGCGTCGATGTAGTATGATCGATCTGACATACGTTCCCAGCAAGTCTCGGTCCAGTCACTAAAAATCTTCCAGAGATCCTTGCTACTCATTTCTTTCAGCTTGTCATGGTCCCACTCAAACGCTTCCGTTTGTTTTCCGTCAGTACCCGTATACGCATAGCAATCGTTAATCACTTGCAGAGCATCTTCCTCATTAGTGACACCCAAGAAATCCATTATATCAGCTATAGCCGCCAACGCACAACCCTTCTCTGTCAAGTGGATTGAGCTAAATAACTCACTCTCGTATGTTCCGTGTAAAACCCAAAGTTTCATTTCTTCTCCTTATATATATAAGATAACACCGACAACCCTCAACGTCAAGTCAAGAGAATGTCAACTACCTGCCCGCGTTTCGTGCGTCTTGCATACTTCCCACGTACTGATAGGCACCCTTGTTATAAAGGGGCGCAGTGCACTTCTTCATATGCTCGGATACTTCGTGTGCGTGACTCTCGCCACACTCCAAACAATGCTCGTAGCCAAGCGCCTTGCGTTTGGGGTTAAACTCTTCGCCGCAGTCAAAACATTGTGGCCAACTCATCCGATCACCTCAAAGTGGGTTTTCTCAGCCCACATCTTGTAGTTTGTTTTTTGGTTGATAATCAACACGCTCTCAGCAATCTCATCAAGAGCCAGCCAAAGTGAGTCGTTAAACCTGTTCTTTAGTAATGATCCAACTTCAATCATTTTCCCTCCTTACATATAAAATATAGCATCCAAAACCACCCCAGTCAAGGATTAAGTTGTCAAGAGCCTGTCAAGTGCATCACTTCATAGTTTTCACTGTCTATGACACAAGACACACCATCACACCAGACAATCCACAATCCACAGTCAGGCGCGGGATATTCCCGCACAACGATACATGGATTTGACCAATCTTCATTACCAAAGTTAATCGGCTTAAATGATATTAAATCACCGACCTTCACTTATGATCTCCAGTATCTTCAAGAACTCGAAAGAAACATCGCCATCAAGCCACTGCACTTTACATACATTGTCGCCGTGATCAATGCGCGTTTCTATTGGCGCGACCTCTATCACAATACCGTGATGGGAATGATCGTGCCTGCTTCTGACCAAGTTGCCAACTTTCATGTTGATAGAAACCAAGTCGTAAGGAAGGCAAACATGAACGTCGTCACCATCATTCCGAGAGTTATCAATAGTCCTTTCATATCCATACATATAATATAACCACACCTATTGATAAAGTCAAGTCAAGGAAATGTCAATCAACTCTAAGTCAGTCAGTGGAACAGTCAGCTTGCGACCTTCGATCAAAACCACAGCGTGTGGCTCTGGTTCAATCTTATTCCAGTTCACCCTCTTACCCATTTCGTGAGTTCGCCAGCATTTCTTTTCAATGAGATCAACAATCAATCCAGCCTTACGTGGCTTGCCCGTTACCGTCTTGCTTTTAACTAAATCACCTATCTTCATTTATAATCTCCAATCTCTTTGATTGTTCTTCTGTATAATGCCAATGACCGGGGATACCCTCCCATTTGACAACAATATAACTTTCAGTTATCTTTTCGATCTCACCCGCAGCTTCTTCATATTTCCACATCGGAGACATTTTGACTTTATCACCCGGCTTCATTCACCACCACCAACTTTTGAGTATCCAACCACCAAAGATCCCCATCTGTGAACAACACCTGTGCTGATTCGGAATCGTGACCCGTGCGTGACATCTTTATCACAATACCATGATCTTGTCGGTGGTGATCCATGCTATCGTTTAGCACATTTTCCCATTTTACCAAATCACCCACCTTCACTTATAATCTCCAACGCACTTGTTTGTTCCCACTCGATACCATCATCCGTTCTATCCCATACATCAAACCACCTGACCTTCGCCTGTTTGCCAGCGGCAGCGGTTTCCAGTACGATACCATACCCAAGCCAATAGTCATCGTCATTCCTAATCCTTATTAGATCGCCCGCTTTCATTTATAATCTCAAAATCAAAACACTCAGTGCACACTTCAGGCTCCTTCAACATTTTGCGCGACAACTCGACAATGGCGCGTCTGTGATACCTAATCATATTATAGTGCGATTCGATGCAACTGTCAATCAGTTTCTTCTCGTTGTCGTTCACTCTTTACATCCTCTTGACAAACAATAACTGCATCTTGATTTTCGTGAAGTTTAACGACGTAAAAAACTTTACCCTCGTAAATCTCGCACGGAAAGGCGTTCACCGGCATAACCGCTGTCGCGGAGCCACCATTAGATGCTGGATTAGTATTTAGTTCGACGGTTGCAAAGTAGCTATCGTGAGAGTCGATAACTCCCAGTAGTACAAAAGTTTTTAACATGTTCATTCAAAAATCTCCAAGTATGAAATCCATTCTTCTGTTATTTTTCCATTCTGCCATCGAACCTCAAACCTTCTGGTTGTTGTTCCTTTCTCATCTATCTCTCGTAAAACAAGACCGGGAGGCTTCCTACCTTCTTTGAATATATAAGTTTTCCACTTGAATAACGATGATGGGCTTGGTATATATTTAACGATAGAGCCAACTTTAATCATTGAGCACCGTTTGTATTTTAGTTTTCAAATCATTTGCGGTAAGCACGGAGTCATCGGATATATTATCTAAAATCTCTCGTACCTTTTTTATCTTTTGCTCAATCCTAATGAGTGGATTGACAACACCAATACCGGTTTTGTGATAGTCTGGTGGTTTTCTGTCGTGGTATCCCATGTTTTTTCCTTTTATTTGCTGATGGTACGGGCGGCTGGATTTGAACCAGCGACTAATCGCATATAAGACGATCACTCTTACCACTGAGTTACGCCCGCGAAGTGGTACACCCTGTAGGGCTCGAACCTACGACCCTCGGCTTAGAAGGCCGATGCTCTATCCAACTGAGCTAAGGGTGTATAGATATAATATAACCCCAACGGGCTATCAAGTCAAGCCACTTGTGTAAAAGAAATGTCATGTGGAAAATATACGATTTGATTACCTGGCATGATTGCAACGGGGCTTTGACCGGGCTTTGCATACTTTTCAATAAACTCTGTCCATGCATAATCTTTACTGTGACGGTGTGAAACAAATGTGAACGATCCCATCATGTCACTTTCATCTTTATAAATCATTGTATAAATCATTTACCTTGCCCTCGATACCGTTTTTTGTAGCCACGATTCCCACCATGATTACCGGGTTGTTTGTACTTAGTCTGCGTACTGTGTCCAATAGACGTTTTCTTTTTGTTTCTTTTGGTTGAACCTGAGTTCTTTTTACTAGCCATAATAGCTTCTCCTTATTAAAATGGTGGGCTCTCTCGGGCTTGAACCGAGGACCATCCCGTTATGAGCGGGGTGCTCTGACCAACTGAGCTAAGAGCCCTTAAAATGGTAGCTGATGCGGGACTCGAACCCGCAAGCCCAAAGGGGCGACAGATTTTAAGTCTGTTGTGTATACCAGTTCCACCAATCAGCCATGTATATAATGTAACACAGCTTACCTACAATGTCAACTATTTTACTCTCATAAGTTCAGATTCCATAAAATATCTCTTTTCGCCATCGAGACACAAGATTTCATAAACATATTCTTCCATGTATTCATAAAAAGACCAATCAATATCAACGATTATACCATGATAGACAGATGTATCCGCGAGAGGGTTCTGATCATAGAAGTTTCTCACAAAAGTTAAGTATTCAAAATCACAAACTACAAAGTCTCCGATCTTGTATATTGGTCCTCTACTTTCCACATAATAAATAGGCTCATGTTTTGTGTCTATTTAGCTTTATAAAGCGTTCCTCTACAATCAGGGGGATAGTTTCACCTATAGGTAAGATTCTATATCGTTTTGCACCCTTCGCGTGACTGTGTATTTCATTTTTTATCTCAATAATGAAGCCGCCAGTGCTAGCAAATCTTTCCACAGACTTTCTTACTGCCGGGTGTGCGATGCTGGATTCTGCCTCTGCATTCTTGAATCCCACAAAGGACGCACGTGGGCTTACAAAATCGCCGGCTGAATACTTGGGTGCCTTTTCGTACTCAGCAATAACTTTTTTAGAATACTTGTTATTAAACATTCTCAAAAATCTTTTTCTTTCTGGCACATGATCGTTCAATATATCTCTAGCCATTTCTCTGTAGTAAGGCTGTCTCGTATGGTATTGAGCCAATACTTTAGCGTGTGCCTTAAAGTCATTTTCGTACTCGTCAGACCAGTTATTATGAAGTGCTTGGCTTACTTCATCGTTACGTTCAAGGACTTTAGTTAATGTGTTTTTTTGTTTTGTGGATAGCGCCTTGCCCTTGCTGACTTGTTCTAATACAGACTCCAAAAAACCACGATCCCACCCACCACAGACCGGACGTAAAAGAGTTTGTTCGATTTCGATTTTCATATTCACGATGCTCTCCCAAGCTACTCATATAATATATACCCATTTCAACAACAAGTCAACAAAATTATGTAAGCCAAATGTCAAAAAATCAATAATCATCGGCTACTAACCCAAGAGTTACCGTATCAATATATGACGGCGGTACTTTTAACATGACCACGCGCCAGCCATTCCACTTAGGAACAACCTCGTCAATGGGAAAATCGGGGTGCTGCTCCAGCAGCTTACTTGATGGCTCGGATACCTCGATTTGAATTTCTAAAAGTTGACCACCATCATCTGAAGCGGCAACAACTTCGTATCTGCCGCCGAAGTATTCAGATATTTTAAGAGTTAAAGAGTTTATTGCGTCTTGTTTTTCCTGCTTGTCACCAGAAAAAAATATGTTAGCCACCTGCGCCCTCGCTTAGAATTGTTATCTCATCACTTTTTAGATCGACCACATGCCAGCTACCATCCTCAAAAGAGGCAACTGCGAGATAGTCTGTGTCTTTGTATGATACTTCCATTATTATTCCGTACTTATAAATAGGATCTAAACCAATTAAAACGTCACCATCTGATTGATAAGATTTGTGACCTGCAACCCACATTATCAATGATCCTTTTTTAATGTCGTCCACAAAGTAAATATGCCACCGGCATATTATTTACAGAGTTCAGTCAATACCTGAATCTTCACACGCTAAAAGATCCAGTAACTCGTCGTATCCTCCGACCATAGTGGAGGAAATTTCATAATCTTCAGAAATTGATAGTTTAACTACTATGGGAAAAGTATTCCAATTCCATTGTTTTTTTAATGCCTTTCTGTACGTTGGAGAAAAATCTGACTCCACAAAACTATATTCAATATCCTTTTCCATCAGCAAGGCGCACGCTCTCAAGCAAGCTGGACAATCGGTTATTCCATATACTTTATAAGTTTCCAATTTATTCTCTCAATTTTGTTTTTAATATAGTCACCTTGGAAGCGCCTGAGAAATAGCTAACCTTTACGTCAACTTCTCCCTTGAATATGTTTCTCAGCAAAGTTAAATCAGGCTGCATACTCTTTCCTTGATGATTAAAATAGACACCAGAACTCCCATTATTACACAACTTTATCGCATCCCTGTGTGCTGATTTTATGGAAGAATAAACGCCGTAAAGAGACTCGTTGTTTTCAAAAATACAATAAATATATATTTTTGTCATTGTATTTCTTCGTTATCTGCATTTGTGCCAACACTTAAAGCCAAATCTAAAAGACCACTAAAGTATTGCGACTCTTTTTGTAAATTGGCGATGTATTCCTCACTCATCTCCTGTTCAATAGCTGCCTGTAATTTGTTTTCATACTCAACGTATGTCTCAAGAGAGCTGGCTAGCAAATAATTGTAATACACATTTTGAGAAAACTTCTCAACATTGAGGCTAGATGACAAAAAAGGTCCGCATGTAAATGTGTTGTTGTTGATCATGTTCCTTTGCAGCCTCCGCAGCCTTTTGATCTCCTCTCTTTTCTTTCTTTTTCGGATAGTTTAATTTTTTTAAAATTACTGATCTTATCCACAAGATACCTACCGTGCCTTAAAACCCGAATAAAGTCCTCATCCCTATTAAATGCTCCTGCTAAGACTATGGCGCTTGAAGGTTCGTGATAAATATATTCTCCGGGAAAAACCGTAGCACCCTCATCTATCTCCGTAAATTCCATCATCCTCTCCGTTGATCCCAAGCATATCATCGTATGCTCTTGATTTTAAATCATTCAATAAGCCAAGTATATCATTTCTACGCAGTATTTTAAACGCTATATTCTCTACCGAAAACTCTTGTTGTTTGCTTTCAAGTCCAGCGCGGCGCATGTTTCTAATTTTTCTTTTTAGTCTTTCGATGTTTCTGAGTGCCAGTTTGAGTCTACCGGCGTTAACCAAATTGGATACTATGTTGACTTGAAATTCTACATCGTCTGCCTTTCTTCTTGCCGAGGTAAAATCAATCTCGCTTTGATATTTTTTTGGCTTTTTAATCCATTCGTCCCTCATAATTGAATATATACCCGAGGACTTGTGAGACTCCCTTTGATCTTCAACATAAATTTCTACTTCATAGCCTTTAATTAAAATGTTATGCTTGTCATTCCATCTCATTCTCGCGTTATCGAAGAAGGATTTAACTAAAACCAAATTCGCGTCGAGTTCGTAAAAATCAACGATGATGTGCAGGTCAAAATCAGAGTAGTTTGACCAGTTATAGTTTGCCAAAGAACCTGTCAGAGTAATATCTTTGATTGAAACCTTTGCCGGTAAGCCTTTCATAAAGTCAGTCGCAATTTTTAACAACTTCTCTCTTATCTTCGGTGACAACTTCTCGTTATCCCAAACGCGAGGCTCTAATGTATCGTGGGTATCAAACGATTCAGGTTGGACTTCTTCATCTATATTGTCGACCTGCTTGTCAAAGGTTACATGACCTCCCATTTTCTTCGTGAATGGGGGAGTATTTTTATTTCCACCTTTTTTTAAGTAATCGTCTCG
>Ga0163179_10002926_pt1 | contig 11723 bp, 15 predicted proteins | sample AtlANTMetagenome_FD_109643 | JGI IMG/M metagenome (GOLD analysis project Ga0163179, IMG submission 109643) | Marine eukaryotic phytoplankton communities from the Atlantic Ocean - Atlantic ANT 2 Metagenome | ecosystem: Environmental > Aquatic > Marine > Oceanic | place: North Atlantic Ocean... | reverse complement strand
TGTATCAAAGATATGAAATCCTTTAGGACAATTATGATCTGACCACATAATTTGATATTGTGTACCTAGATAATAGATAAGACCATCATCTGATTTTTTATGAAAGTGTCCAGACATAACTTTTTCAAATCGTTTAAATTGTTCTCTATCTAAACCGTGTTCATTCATATGACCTTTGTGCATTTCAAAACCTTTTATTTCTAAATGACCAAAACAAATATCAGCAGTAGAGTTGTCTATTGCATAAATTGAATCTTCGTAATTGTCATCACAAATCCAAGGTAAAAATAACATACGACAACCACCTAGTTCTACTTCTTTGGGACCATCATATATCCAAGGTTCGTTTACACCATCAAAAGATGTACATAATTGTTGAATTGAGTTTACTTTGTTTGTGTTCTTATAATAAGTATCGTGGTTACCTAATATAATATGTGTATCAATCTTTAAATCCCATAGTCTTTTCCAAAACTTGTTTTGAAAATTATGAGCAGTATTGAAATTAATAAACTTCCGTCTATCAACCACATCACCTAAATGTATTAATGTATCTATCTTATTTTCTACAATGTATGGAAAAAACAATTCATCATAAAAACGATTTTGATAATTTATAAAAGCAGGTGAGTCATTACGGCAACCAAAGTGTGTATCATTTAGTAGTGCTATCTTCATAACCCATAAAGTAGTCTAAACTACTTTTTGTTTTCTTCTTCCTCTTTTTATTCTTTTTCTTTGCTATTTCATCAGCGATTTTTTGCTGTTCTTCAACAGGCATATTCTTTTTAAGAAATTCTGTAAATTGATTTTTAAACTCTTTATCTTCACCTGGTTGTAAAGTCATATCATCATAGTTTGATTCTGTAATAAGTCTGTTCTTTATTGTAACTTGTTTCTTCTCTTTCTGGATTCTTCTTACAAAGGCATAATATATTATTTGTGTAAAGTAAGCAAACGGATTGTTTGATTTTGTTGGATTAAAGTTATCTAGGTATTGTAAACAATTCTCTATACCATCACTAATCATATCGTCCCTAAATGTATAATTAATAAAATTCGGTCTGTATGATAGGTGATTCGCAATCTTTAAAAAACAACTGCCGATATAATCTGTAACAGGCGGTTTCGGTTTCTTTTCTCTTTTTGCTTTGTTAACTGATTTTCTATAACCAATCATAGCAGTAAGAAACTCTTTGTTATTTACATAATGTTCTTTTTTTGTAGTTTTTCTCATAATATTAATATAACACCTTTCAATGAAAATGTCAATGTTTATAGCAAATTTCGGTCTATTTTTTTGCTATAAATCAGCATTGACTTTTGCTAAAATTTGTGTATAATGGAGCGTGTAGCGGGTTGCCGAGAAGAATAGCTATACTATTATTATTAATGGATAGTTTTCTCCAGATCATCTTCATCAAGTTCATCAAATAATTCATTCACTTTCTCATTTTGTTCATCTGTTAGCTTCTGCGTTTTATAATTTTGTTGTCTAACTGGCACAGGTTTTTTGTTCCAATCGGACGCAATATTGTGATAACTAGACGCCATTTCTAATGACGCATTTGTTATAGTCATAATCTTATCTTTAGGTATAGTAACCATTTTATCTGGAGTATAAGAACACCATTTAATTAATGCGATATAATCTTTAAATCCTGTTAATGTCATTTGAGGAACATACTTAATTAAAAGAGGTTTTTCTAATCTCAACATTGTTGAGTTATCTGGTAGTTGTTGTTGACCAGTTGGTAATACGGTTACAACATCTTCCCCATTAACTAGTTTGATTATCTTTACATTAATGACAGGTCTGTCTTTTATGTTTTGTGGTTGGTGCATATTTATTTTAACTCCACATTATGGATTTCATAATTAAAATCCTCTTCGTTGTAAATATTTATCCTTTCACGTAAGTGTGAAAGAGTATAATTTTCTTTTTCATTGTGCGTTAAATCATCTGATATATCGTACAAAGTAGCACTTGATTTATTATCTTTTAATCTTAATCCTCTACCGATTGATTGTAGATTTCTTATCCTAGACTTGCTAGGACTAGAAAAGATAATGTTATGCAAGTTCCGAATATTAATGCCTGTACTGAAAGTCCCATAACTCGCAACGATAATAGCGCCGTCAGAAGATTCAGTAATTTTTCTGATCTCTTCCCTCTCGTCTGTATCCACTCCACCGTGGACATAAAATACTTGTTTGTCAACAGCTTTTCTTTTAATTGATTCATAGAGTTCCTTTCCGTGTTTCTCTACATACTGAAATAAACATAATGTATTGCCTTGTAAATCTGAAGCAAGATTACATATATATTTATTTCTCTTTTCATTCTTAACCAAGTAATCCATTTCTTCTTGGTATGTTTTACCAAACATAAATTCTCTTGCCTCTTTATCGTGTTGTAAAATTAAACAGAAAATTTTTAAATCAGCAAGTTGTTTTTTCTCTTGTAATTCTGTTGTTGAAGTTACCTTACTTACAGCACCAAACAATCCTTCTAATACAAGTTTATGTGTTTTAGTTCCATCTAAAGTACCAGTTAATCCTACTCTATACTTACAATCTTCTAACTTTGTCATTATCTTTGTCAATGAAACTGCTTTAAATAAGTGTGCCTCATCTCCGAATACAGCACCATATTGTTTAAACCATTTTTTAGGAAGATTATATATTGACTGCCAAGTAGATATTACTACTCTTTTATTAGTATCTTTATCGTGTCCTTGATATATTCTATGTACATTGCGATCACTATTATATCCATAGTCTTTAAAGTCTTTATATAATTGTTCTACTAAAGACGTTGTTGGTACTATAATTAATATCTTATCGTTTTTCTTTTCTTTTAATCTTAATAGATTGTATATTAACATTAAATAAACAATTAATGATTTACCAGAGGCAGTTGGTGATAGTAACAGGCACCGACCTTTTTTAATTGCGTGTACAAACGCTTCCGCTTGGTAATCTCTTATAGTTATTTTAGGTATTCTTAATGCTTTTAGAAATCTATTTGTATCTTCAGCACTCATTGGAACATCTTTTATTTTAGTTCCATCTACAATTTGAACATTATTTTTAGTACACCAATCTACTATGTAAGGATATAATCCTGCATATATTTGACCAGTTGCATAACTGAATAATCTAATTTTACCGTCCCAAACTCTATTTCTATATTGGGGCATAAACTTAAAACCAGGCACTTCAAAGGTAAAGTATTCGCCTAATTCTCTACGAATATCAGCGTCCGCTTCTATCTTTAAATAGACTTCGTTTTTTTTATCTATGATGAGGTATCTTGTTGTGGTCATTAGATAGCGCCACTAGTAAACTTTCTCCAGTCAATGGCGTTCTTAATAGTAAATGTTCTATTAGTTATTTGTCTTAATGTTCTATCTAAAAAATCTATAATTGTTTCCAGGTATTTTACTTTTTGATTTGCTTTAATCCATTCTTCATCTGATTCTATATACTTGTCAACATCTTGTTTTAAAATTTTTAAATTGAAAGGTTTTAATTGATATACTGCTGGGTCTGCCTTACCAGTATAATACTCCCACTTATCTCTTTTGATTCTTGTAAAATCGTCTTGCGCTCTAGTTAATAACAACTTAAATTTTGTTAAGTGTTTTAAATATTTGTTGTGTAGTTGAGGTGTTTTTAATGATTCTAAATCTAGTTCAGTATCATTAAGTTTTAAATCTTTGTCTGCTAGTTCTTGTAATTGTTCTAAATCCATAATATATCCATAATAACACAAACCGACTAAAAAGTCAATGTTTATGAGGTTGTAATGCTTGTTCTACTTGCATTAGTATCCGCAAAGTCATATAATTTATACTCAAAGGTTACCGTTGCTGTTAAGTAATTTGTTTCTGACGCTTGTTGATCGTATGATAAAGCAGATAGAGAGATAGGAAAACAATCTCTAAATCTAACTTCAGTTACAGGATTGTTTTTACTTGTTAATATGTTAAGTGTAGCGTCTGAAAACACACCACCAACATCTGGTGATTTAAATTTACCACCTCTTCCTGCGTCTGGTAAAACACTACTTTTTGAAGTAGGAAATCTATCTACCCCACCATCTAATAATGTTTTAAATTCTTCGTGTCCACCTGGAAATCCTAGACCTCTTAACCAACCGTGTATCTCTTGGTAGTTCTCTAAATTTTCATCTACAAGAAATGTAACCGATAATGGTTCGTATCTTAATTTTTCTCCAGGTAAAGGTATATCTCTAAATGGTGTAGGTTGTGTATAGTTATCTGCTATACTTACACCTGGCAAGTTTACCTGTGTACAAAAATATTCTACTTTAGGCAACTTGATAATACTAAATTTAAACTTTGTAGGATCAGCATAATCCTGTTTAGTAGGTTGTCTGCTTTGTGAATTAATAGTTGTCATAATACTATTTATCTGTTGTATTATCTACTTCTTGCCACTCTTTTTCAGTAGATTCTTGTTCTAACATTTTTTCATTTTCTGTTAAAACACTCTCTTTTTGAGCAGCTTCGTCTAGTTTCTTTTCTATATTTTCTAAAGGATTAGGATCACTCTTTGGATTTAAATGATTTAATGTAATTGCTAAACATCCTATAAACAATGATATTGCAATTAGTCCAATAATAATTTTCTTAATTTGTTCAATCATACTTTTATTTATAAGGCCAAAAAAAAAGGGCGCCGAAGCGCCCCTTTTCGTATTCATTAATCGTTAAACAACGATCAACCAATATTACATTATGTTTGCAACTTGTACTCTTTGGTAGTATCTGTTACTATTTGCAGAACCTGAATGGTTCACAGCAGTAGCAGCACCCGTTTGAGCACCTGTTTCAGCAAATGGGTTTGCAACTAGACCGTATCTAGTTTTGAAACCGATTTTTGGTTGGAAAGTGTCTTGACCAACTGCTCTTACCATTTGTAATGGAACATATGGGCAGTAGAATATACCAGCGTCATATGGAGAAGTACCTTTGTATCCAACAACATAGTATTGTTTAGCAGCACTATTAGCTGAATATGGATCAATGTACACTTTAAATCTACCGTTTAAAACACCAGCAAAAGTATTGCCTGTGTCGTCAACAGCAAGATTGTTGTTTAATGCAGGAGTGTAATCTAAAACACCAGCCATTTGAAGAGCACTAGCAACATCAGCAGAACAGATAATTAAATTACCTTTTCCTCTTCTTGTTCTTTGTGCGATTCTATTAGCATCTCTCTCTAATTGGAACATAAGACCTTTGAATCTTTCAACTGACCATCTTCCGTTTGAGTCTGTGTCTAAATCAAAAACACCAGCTGTTGTAGTATTAACAGCAGCGCCTTTTTCTGCGTTGATATAAATTGTTCTAACAACTTCTCTATTGATTTCCGCAAGGATCTCAGCAGATAGAATGTTAGCAAGTTCTGTTTCAGCGTCTAAACCGTGGATTGCTTTTAAGTCTTGAGCAAGTTCCATAGTGTATTCAGCCTTTAGAGCTCTGCTTCTAGCAGTTACCGTAGATTTCTCAATTGAGAAAGCCATTTCAGCAAACTGATTACCAGCAGCATCGCCTAAAGCTTCTGCTTCGCCAGTTGTCATTCCTTGACCTCTGCTATAATCAGTTGATCCAGCAGCAGCGTCATTTAAAACGCTAGGGTTAGTTCCAGAATGATCTGTTGGTGTAGCACCAGCATCAGCACCTTGTGTTGAGTCGCCAGCAGCATTTCTACTAGAGAAATCTGTGTCAGCTTCGTCAAACAATGCTTCGTTTCCAGTTTGTGAAGTATATCTGCTTCTCATTGCAAAGATAAGACCAGTTGGACCTGTCATAGGTTGAACACCAGCAATATCGTAAGCGATAAGGTTCGGCATAGCTCTTCTAACTAGTGAAATTAGGATTGGATCCCAATTTGCAACTGAAGAACCAGTAGCATTTGTAGGAGCGGCTTCAGTCATAAACTGAGCGTCCTCTTTCATAGCTCTTTCTTGGTTTTCCAAGATAGTAGCAGTAACGGCTCGTCTGTAAGAATCCTTAACTTTTGGTAAGTCAGGGTGTTCTAGGACAGGCTGCCATTTTTTTTCGTATTGTTCTGATAAATACATTTGTTTTTATCTCCCTCTATATTAATTAGATAACTTAATATCTTTTGTTTTACTTATAGCGGCACTATAAGCAGCCATTGCATTAGTTAAGTCCTCAGGTTGAGCACTTGACTCTGCCGCCACATCATCTATTTCACTAGTTGATTCTTTTTTACCAAAGTAACTTTCCTTAACGGTAGCAACTTTAGTTTTAAAATCTTCTTCGTTTTTGTAGTCAATTTCTTCAGCAAGTTTGTTAAATTTTTCTTTTTGAGTATCAGTTAAATTTTCAGAAGCCTCATCTACGATTTGGTCTTTCTTAAAATTACCGTTCTCTTTAGTCAATTCAACATTCTTAGCAATTGATTCATTAAGTTTATTGTTTAATTCATCAATTTTAGAAGATTGATCTTCTAACACATTATATTTTTCGTCAGGAACATCTATGTAATGATCTTCAAATAACTTTTTAAGACCACTAATAAAGTCCTCAGCGATTTCGCCTTTGATTCCTCTTTCTAAAGCAAGTTCGTTTTCTTTCATCCACTCTTCCACTACGTAAGCAAGGTAAGAGTCAACTTTTTCTACTAACTCATCTTTAGATTTAGAAGTTTCTTCTACGAATTTCTTATCAAAATCTGCCTGCATATCTTCAGCAATCTCTTTTACTTTAGATTTAATTGCTGTTTCAAATACGGTTGCAGCTTTTGTTTTAAATTCTTCAGATAATGAATCTTCTCCAGCGATAAGAGCGTCAACGTGTTCTTTTACGTCTATCTCTTTTTTCTTTTCTTCTTCAGATTCAGACACATTAGCAGTTTTTTGATCTACTTCTTTTTTTGCGTCTTTCTCTTTAGAAACTTCCCCAGCATCCATAGTTTCTTTTACTTCTTTTTTCTCTTTATCATCTTTAGTAACATCTTTACCAGATTTTTTAAGAGCGTCTATAGCTGCTTGAGGCATTTCGCCTTCTTTGATTTCTTTATCTTCCGAATCTTTGTCAGTTTCTTTAGCGCCTTCTTTTTTCAAAGTTGGCATTGGATCAGGAGCACCTTCAGATTTTTGTGGTGCTTGTCCAGAAACCTCTTTAACTTTTTTTGTTGCGTCAGGATTGCTGTCTGTTGGTTTTACAACAGCAGGACCTAAATCCTCAGCACTATTTGATAGTGGTGAAGGTTCAGCCGCTACAGCGTTCTTTTTAGGAGCGTCTGGAGCTGTTGCTTCCATTACTGCTTTTCCTGCTTCAACAAGTGTTTTTTCTGTTTCGGCCATTGAAATCTCCTCTTTAATAGTTAAAACTAGTTTTAATTAATTAATTGTTAATATTTATAAAACTAGAGATTTGAAAGAAAGTTTTTAAAGACTTTCACTTTTGCCTCTGCTAAAGCGTGTCTTTTTGCACTTTCTATTTCTCGTTTCCAAGCCTCAATGTTCTTTTCTACGAGTACTCCGTTGTCCCAAACCCATTCTTTACTCTCCATAATGCCTTCTACGAAAGCGTCTGGAGCAGACGGATCTGCCACAATGTCGGCAGCGGTTGCTAAATAGAAGTCTTCTCCTACATAGTTAACACCACCTCTTTGTTGTAATGAACCCATACCTCTACTAGATACACCCAATTGAGCGCCTTCGTCAATAAGACCTTTAACAATCTTACCATACGGAGTATTCATTATCTTCGCTTCACCAACAAAATTTCCACCATCTGGATGAAGTTTCGTAATCATATGTGAAACTCTTTCCAAATTTACAACTGGTCCGTCAGGATGTCCCAACTCACCAAATGCTCTGTTTTTGTTGATAAATTCTCGGTTATATCTAGTTACTTCTTTGTGTAATACCTCGTTAGGATACACTCTTCCGTTTCTATTCTTAATGTCGGATTGTAAAAAGATACCTTTAATTTTGTAATTTTTCTTACCATTAGTTTCTTCAACTAGGTATTCTGCGTTTTGTATTTCTTCTGATATTAACTTCATCTAATCTCTCTCTTTATACTAACTATTTATACAATTTTCTATCTAAACTCAACGATAATCGTATAATTATCACCATTTACAAAGTCGTGTGTAGATAGTAAAACATCTCCTGTTGGTGTAGTCGCATTGTTTGGTATAGAGTTTCCTGATGTACGCAAGTCCCAATAACCTTGACCACTCAACAATACTCCAGTTGCGTTAGTATCGCCATCCCTTAACAATTCTACGCAAGCTTTCTTACTTATTGCGTTAATTGAAAACCATACTTTCGCAATTGTTCTATTTGCGTCTTCGGTCATAAAAGTAGTTGTTGAAGCGTCTATTTTTTTGACTAAAGATTCACCAGAACCATCTGATATGTTAGTCATTTTTGCAACATATTTAACTCCAGATGTGTCTGTTATTACTTGTGTTGATACTATATCTGCCATTTTAATTCCTATTGTGCGTCATAGTAGTTTTTAGAAAGTTCACCTCGTTCAACCGTTGTGCCTTTCTTTCTACATCTGACATAAGTTTGTTCTACCGTTCCAGTTCCAGGTCTTGTATAACTTCTTATACCACCTGAATATGTTCCAGTTGCGTCTGGATATGTATTAGAAGCAGTGGCAGTATTTTCATATTGCCAAACACTATTTGATCCTGGTATATCTACCCACGCCATTTTATTCCTCTAATTGTTCTTTTAATTCAATATCAAAGTATTCTTCAATATCGTCTTTATCTACATTATGTTGTTCAGCAACTTTAGTTACTGCTGTTTCAAAAGTTTTTAATAAGTCGTCTGTCTTGTTATCAACTAATTTCATAACATCACTTATTGCCTCTTTCATAACAGGCGATAAATTTTTATATGAATTACTATTGAACGTCTGGTTGTTCTGTACTAGCTGGCTGACTTTCTGCATTTGATACCTCTGGTGTTTCTGGTGTTATTTCTGTTTGTGCTTGACCGTCTTGTGCATTTGCACCTGTAGGTTCAATTGATCCATCTTTATTAAAAGTACCTGTACCTGCGATCTCTGGTTTTGGATCGCTATGTGATTGTGCCTTAAACATATTACCAGCAATATCTTGTCTTTGTTTATCTAATGCGTCACCCATTTTACCTCTTAATGCGTCTTTAAAAGCATCCCCAGCACCAACCATATCGTTTTGCGCCATCTTATCTATAAAGTTTTTTACTTCTTCACTCATATTTTCTCCTTAATTTAAAATATCTTCATCATTACCCATTTGATTTTCAGGTCCTGATATAATGCCACTATCAATTTCTTTTTTGATTTCAGCATCCATTTTTCTTATCTCTTGTTCAGTTTGTCTTAATATGTTTCTTCTAACATAATTAACTGAATAATATTTACCAATATAATCTCTAACTTCTCTTGCTAAGTTTAGTCTTTCTCTCATCATTTCAGAATTTTTTAATTCTGCAAAGTGACCATCTTGTAAGAAGTCATAAAAAATACTATCTCTAATTGAAGGCCATTCTGTTTCAGCAATTATGCCTTTAATTATTAATTGTGTTCTTAAAAGATCATTAAACAATTCAGTAAATTTCTTTCTTAATCTGCCTACAAATTTAGTAAATTTTAATTCATCTCTACTAATTTCTGAAGCACGACCTAGATTAAAACCTTGACTTGCCTCTAATCTACTAACAGGAACATTTAAACTTCTATAAAGTTTTGCTCTAAAGTATTCTATGTCTGATATTTCTCCAAGATTTTGTCCACCTGGTAAAGTAGTAATATCTGTTCCTCTTCCACCATCTCTACTCGGTAACCAAAAGTCTTCTAACATAGACATATAGTTTCTGTCATCTCTAATTTCACCTGTACTTGCGTCATAGACAAGTTTGTTTCTGTATCTTGCCATAACATCTCTTAAATATTGTTCTGCTTTTGCTTTAGGTAAATTACCTACATCAATTTTGAACATTCTTCTTTCAGGTGCTCTTGCTATTCTGTATATAACAGCAGCGTCTTCAATCATTCTTAATTGATTGACAGGTTTAATTGCCTTATGTAAATAAGACATAACTAAACCATTTTTATTTTGATCTATAACACCTGATGGACAAAATGCAATTGTGTCAGGTGCAATTTTAATTCCTTGAATAGCAGCGGCACCTTGTATACCTCTTTCGTTATATACAAAATATTCTACCGTTTCATCTGCTATATTAATGTTAGTCGGAGAAACCATACCTTCTGGTCTTCTCTTTCTAACTTCTCTAATTTTTTTAACTTTTCTTGGATCTAGGTATTTTAATTCTACAATACCATTTTTACTATTTTCTGCGTCAATAACCTTTTGGAAAAAGATTCTTCCATCAACATACCATCTTCTAAACAAATCGTGTCCTCTAGTATTAAATTGTAATAGTCTTAATACTTCAGAAAATTCTGATTCTATTCTTGCTCTAATTTTTGATGAGTATTGACCTAACTGATCTGTAACTACTTTTACTGATTGTCTATTTTCATTTGAAGTTATTGCCTCATTAACAATATCCTCAATTGCCATATCACATTCTGGATGTAAAGCAATCTCTCTATATCTTCTAATTAAGTCCTGCTCAGTTTTAGCAGTACCTTCCATATCAAGGTAACTACCAAAGAAACCACCAGCGGCAACTACCTGTGTGCCGTCTTCCGCTTGAGGTTGACTGAATTGTTGTTTAGGGTCTGTTTTAGGTTTGACTCGTGTAATATTAAACCCGAATAACTCTGCCATAATTTAATTCCTTTTCTTTATACTACTTATAATAGTTTTAAAAGGGCGCTTTTAAGGGCGCCCTTTAATTTATATACTATGTAGTAGTGTTTGTTTCAAAATATTGATATTGGAAAGTTACACCGAATGTTTCTACTTCATCCACCGTTGCAAAATTCAAATCAATAGCAGCAACTTCCACTGGAAATGCCCCTCTCAAAGTATAAGATTTTAATGTATTACCATTTCTGTCTAACTGGTCAACAAAAGCATCCACTTGATAGTCAACAGGATTTGATAATCCTTCGTTGTCTGTCATATTGTTGATACCATTCTGCCATCTTTCAAAAGCGTTTCTTAACTTAAAGTTTGTATCGTTAAGAACCGTGATAGACCAATCAGCAAATGTTCTATCACCTGCTATTTTGATCTGTCTTCCTCTAAAAGGTACATTAATGTTTCCAACCGTCATAGCTGGAATTGATGTTGTTGTACATAGAAATGCTAAGTCTTCTATTTCGCCACCAACTTGTGCGTAACCAGGAAAAGGCATTGTTACCTTAAACTGATTGGCTCTTGCGCCACCGCCTGCAAGTTTAGCTTTGAAGTCATTTATGTTTGCCATTTTTTATTTCTCCTTCTCTACTATTAACCGCCTGCGACTTCTTCAAAAGAAACGCCAGTTCGTGTTGCGACAAAAGATAATGTAATAAAGTTGATACTTCTTGCAGGTTTCACAAAGATTTCTGCAACAAATTCATTTCTATCAATTACTTCGCCTGTATTATTAGTTTCATCACATACTACTAAAAAGTCTGTGATACCTCTACGACCTTGTACTTCTCTTAAAAAAGGTTCTACAATGTTTCTAAAGTTTGCTCTTGTAAATTCGTCATTAAATTCAAAGAGTTGGAATTTAGAAGCAGTTGATA
>Ga0163179_10002925_pt1 | contig 11723 bp, 18 predicted proteins | sample AtlANTMetagenome_FD_109643 | JGI IMG/M metagenome (GOLD analysis project Ga0163179, IMG submission 109643) | Marine eukaryotic phytoplankton communities from the Atlantic Ocean - Atlantic ANT 2 Metagenome | ecosystem: Environmental > Aquatic > Marine > Oceanic | place: North Atlantic Ocean... | reverse complement strand
TATTCTTTTAATTCTTCGAATACCATATCAGTAATACGAAATAACTCTTTCCAATCAAACTTAGAAACTTTACGAGCATCTTTTCTTTTAAATTTATAAGGAGGAAAAAAATCTTTACGCCAATTACGGCCGCCATCTGAACATATAACTAATTCACCAAACTTATCTTTATGTTTAGCACGATGCATTCTTAAACTATTAAGGATCATATGTCTAACAAGATCCTCATCAATATCTAATTTTTGGGTAACTACATTACCAATTGCTATAGCATTATAATCTATTAATATCATTATTTAACTCACGTATCACATTTTCAAGTTCTTTTATTCGTTCTTTTAACTTCTCAATTTCTTCTTCAAGCTTTTTAATCTCTTCGAGACCTCGATAACCATATTCTGAATAACCATTTTCCATGTTATCTCCTATTTAAAATGTGAAGGGAGGACTTTGGTTTCACCCCCAACCAGGTCGACCGAGATACCATTCTCATAATCCCCTGGAACTTGCTCCCACTCGGTAGAGTGATGTGATTCTTAGTCGCTAGACTTTGAACCTGGCTACCACGCCTGAACAATCAAGTTACGCCTCTTGGCAAGACGCGTTTCCTTGCACTTCACTATCTGACCCGTCAGTCAAATCATAATATAATTATACCACACTTTTAAACTAATGTCAACCCGTTAAATGCTTAGAATGTATTTTACATCCAATAAATTCGTTATAATATTCATCTTTTAATAATACATCGTTTTCAAATTGTAGTTTAGCTTCATAGTAACTACATTCGCCTTTAGTCTTACATAATCGCAATATCTCGCGTTTAAAGGCGCCATAGCCCTCGTTTAACGCGATTCTACGGACGGTTTCGGAACTACCGTAGTAATCCATCCAGTCGGATTCCACACGTGTTCTAACACGCCTTTTACGTTTCTTTGTTTTGGGGAGTATTTTAGGTTTCCAAAAAAACTTTTTACCAATGTATTTCTTACCTGTTGATAATTCAGTAATCTCATAAACAAAGCCTTGATAGTCTTCGGGCGTTGTTGTAAACTCTTTATCATTATATAACCACATGACTCTATTTAGTCATTATCTACCATCTGATTTTTACATAGTTTATAGTAGGTTGATATATCATGATCACTAAAACTATCCCAAGTTCTTAATGATACTAATGATCTATACACTCCCATAAACCAATTACGGAACATATACCAATTACCTGATCCTGTATTAACCATTTCTTTATAATCAAAATATTCTAACTCACCGTGATGTTTAAAACCCATCCAAGCAGGTGGGACTCTTGTTACAATATCATTATTATTTCTAAATCTATAATGTTTAAACCTCTGACAAGAATGCCATTTCATATTTCCCACTCTAGGAGATCCAAATGTATATAAAGATATAGCAGGTTGATTTAATCTTCCAGCAACTAATGTAGCTAATGCTGCACCTAAACTATGACCCGTAATTATTACATTTTTATTTGTATAGTCACATTCATCTAAATGTTTTTTAATATCATCCCAAACATGATTAAGAGCTTCTTTAAATCCTCTATGAACTTTTCCTTCTGAATCTCCACCTAAAGATATAGATGATTCTTTTCTAAATTTTAAATCTGCTTTTATATCTTCCCATTGGGTTGGTTGTGTTCCTCTAAACACTAGTATAAAATTTTTTTTACCGTTTAATGCATATGCCTGAGTTCCTCCAAAATCAAAGAATTTAACAGACCATCTAGGCAACTTCATGGCCTTTTTGAATCCTGCTTCATTTTGATATGCATGCATTGATAATTTGGCCAGCCATGTAGCTTGAGCCCAAGTAAATTGATCGTTTACTTCGCTATCCTTCATCTTCGTCTTCCTCTACTTCTTGAAAATCCATAGACGTACCACACATAGGACAAAATAAAGGTTGTTCTCCGGACTCAATTACTAATACTTGTGTTTCAGTATCACAAGCAATGCATTCGGTCCAATACTCTTTATCCATTAGAATGTAATCTCACATGCGCCGCCTTGACATGCAGTGGCGCCCATAGTATCAATATCTGTATATCTTTTTTGATCTAATTGTGATATGAAATCTACAGGTTGTATATTTTGTTGAATTTTAGTCCATTTATGTAATAAGAATACATCTTTTAAACAGTCAGCACATTCTTTAGTATCATTCATAAAATAATTATCTGCAAATTTATTAAACCTTCTAATCCATTCTTTATTTAAATCGCTTATTTCACCTCTATGATCTGCATCCATTTGAGCATACATAGTAGCCTCCCATAGGTCTCTAAATCCTGATTTTCGGGTATCAACAATTAACCCGGAAGCAAATAAAGCTGCTTTACCATATTTATTAACAATAGCTTCCTCAGATAAAACTTCTGTCATAGGTGCTTGAGCGAAATCTTTATCTCCTGAACTAGATAAGAAAGATATTCCAGCAAATGAGTGTCTGTTTTTATATACATAATCTTCGACCTTTCCCCACATATGCGGTTCTACTGTTACAGTATTTGATACATTATGTCTAACAGTTGGATCAGCACAAAGATCTACATTAGTCCCAGCTTCAACCCAATTTTGTTGTACTAATTTTACTTTTTCTAATAGATCAATTCCATATAATTCTTGTCTGTATAAAGACCCTTCAGGAGTTATAATTGGAAATCCTACACAATAATCTGTATTGTTAGAAGACCATACACTCTCTTCAACCATATAAGGATTTGTCTTAGCAATTAATTGTGCTACTTCTGTATCTTTATTTAACTGTATATGACGAAGATAACGAGGACTATGCTCGGCGTGGATGCCAGAAGCAGTCTCCAATAATACAGAAGCGTTTCCTGATGGCTTGACACACGTGGTCCTGGCCGCAGGATTGATTCCAATAAGTTCAGCAATCTCTTTATTAACTTTCTTAACAATTTCAGCTCCTTCTTTTTGAGTTTCGGCATTTAGGAGAATTTCAGGATTATTCATCCAACCTGTTACAGATACTCCTAGTAATGCTTCTCTTTCAAATATTTTTTTAGAAGTTTTTTCAATATATTTAAAATCTGTATATCCTGCTTGAAGTGTTCCTAATATAGAACCTGCTCTACAAGCTTTAAAAAATTCTTCTTTTGAATTACACTTGCCTCCGTTAATTTCAGTTAGATTACAACCTTGCCAACCTGACTTACCATTTATTTGGGGAAACATTCCTATTTCAACACATGGATTAGTTGTATGTTCTTTAGACTCTACAAAGTAGAATCCTGGTTCTCCGAATTCTTTAATCGGGACCATTCTTTCTTTAAATCCTTCTCTTGTCTCTTCACTACGAACAATAACAGCGCTATTGTTGGAACGACCACGCTGAGGATTATCAATAAACCAATTTCCAGTCTTAGCATTTAACATCTCCTCGTCATCTGGTGAAAATAAACATATAGTTGCAGATCGTCTTACTCCTCCAGCAAGAACAGCATCGGCTGCATGCATTGTAATATCATATACTTCAATTGGTTTTAATCTATCTCTACCTGATAATACTATTCCCTGCAATAAATGTTCTATTTTATCTAATGCTCTACGTAGTGGTTCTGGTCCTGGTGCTTTAAATCCACCAGAGATCATTGACCCTTTTGGTCTTACACCATTTAAATCAAAATATACTTTACGTCGTGAAAATTCAGGAAATTGTTGGTTCTTTGTGAAGTATGAAGATAATAATACACCTAATGCATCTGCCCAACCTTCTACACTATCTTCTACTTGCCAACCTTTAGCCTGTTTCTTTCTTTCTACTATTGATGGAAGTTTAGCAACGTGATGATTTTGAACTGAGAATCCTGCTCCTGCACCACATAATAGAACATAAAAACATTCTGAAAAAAACCGTGGCCTATCTGCATAAGTTGATGTACAGTTATACATTCTCATTTGATGTTTAAGTAATTGATCACCACCAAATTGTAAAGCTCGCTGGGCTCCTAATGCATATTTAAGTTTATATAAATGTTCTGCTTCATCAATTAACTGAGATAGTTCAGGAGTCATTTTTTTAGCATAATAATTTCTATGCATATCCATGACTCTGGAAACAGACTCTTCCCAAGTCTCATACTTTTCTTTTTCGTCATTCCACCTTGAATACCCTTCATAAAATTTAGTTTGTGACATTATATTTCTGGTATCCCAGTCTTTGTTATTTGGAACGACTTTAAGCATATGAACTCCTGCGCAGAACTGCGGTTATAATTAAATTGTTATTTTACGATATAGTATATAGGATTTTTAAAGTTTTATCAAGGGGCTTTTTCGTCATCTTTTAAATTATTTTCATAATATAATATGACATTATTTTGCTGTTCGATAAATCTTTTTACTTGCTCTAAATTTAAAGCAAGTGCTTCAAAGCTTTGAGCTGTTAAAGCATATAATACAAATTCGCCTTGTGTACCTTTGATACGTTCAATAACTTCTTCTAGATTAGATTCTGTTACTACAACAATATCAGCATCTTTCATAATAACAGGATCAGGCCTAGGAACAATCTGGATAGTAGGTTTTTCTAATTCAGGTGTTTCAACTATTGTAGGTACTGTTATTATTTCTTTTTCAGGGGTTCGACTGCACGCACTTATCACCAGTAGCGCAACTAATAGCACCGAAAAAGTTATCAACTTCTTCATTTATTTTATCCTCACTTGCCTTTGGGTCAGCAAGACTATTTTTAATTATATCTGTATTAGCTAACAGTTTTGCTATAGCTTTATTAGCTTCTTCAGATTTCTTTAAATTGTCGTTGAGTTCATTATTAAGTTCTTGTTGTTTAACTAACTCTGCTTTAAACTCTTCAATATCTTTTGTAACTTTATTTCTATATTGTTCAAATTCAGCTGCAGTTTGTTTCTGTGCTGTTTCTAACTTAGCATTATTAGCGGTTAATATACCGATACGAGTTTGTGTAGTCACATAATAATTATAGGCAAACCAACCAACGCCGCCTACAATACCCATAATAATAATAGTCAAATATATTTTAGCCATGGTTAACTGAATTTAAACTTTTTTTTTAATCTTGGGGGTTTCTTTTTACTTACTCTTCTATCCGTAACATCTATAGGTAATCCTAATTTACGTCTAAGGATATGCATAGGTAATCTACTTGGGCCCATGTTTTTTGTATCTTGTGGTATACCAGCATCGGCTGCTGTCATAGCTTCTTCATTGGTTTTTTTACCAGATACATATTTTTTAAATTTCTTATAAGTAGTCTTTGCCGCCTTGCCTACTTGTTTTGCTTTGTTCATTGCCATTGAAGGCAATTGAGCATATGTCTGCGGGCTTATTCTACTTGCTGTTGCTGCCGCTGTTGCTAAATAAGGAACTAAAGGAGCTAGAGCTATTGCTTCTTCTTGTTGACCCCAAGTGCCTGTTTTCTTGGCAGCCATATTCAAACCTTTATCACGTTTTTTCATTACTTTTTGTTGGTCTGATAATTTAGAATCTTTATATTTTTTACCTAAACCAGAAGTACTACTTATTCTACCATATCTTTGATTAGCTACATAATTACTTTGCGCAGCAGCTTTCTTATATCTATTCATTAAAGCAGGACTTAGGCCAGTGCCCTTGTCCTGCTTCTCCAGAAAATTAATCATGTTCTTGGATAAAGTCATTAATTAAATCATGCGCCTTTCCTATGCCATATAGCCCATAAGACCCATATAGCAATTAAACCCATGATACCTTGTGATCCTAGACTAGCTAGCATCTCGGATACGTTATCAACTATACTTAGATTCGCTGGCATAAAAGGCATATTACCTAATCCCAACACTTCAAGTATAATTGCTAGAGCTGCAACACTCACACCGACATCAGCCAGTGCAGAGGCCCATCCTCTAATTGTATTTAATACTTCCATTTATTACTCCTTCTAATACTTAACGTATCTATTATTTATTCATCTTCAGGTTTAGCTTTATCTGAATGCACCTTTTGAAGCATTTTAATAACTTTAGGAATATCTTTTACAGGGAATTGACAATAAGCACCTTTTTGTTTTAAAAGATCCATATTAGATTTACCTTGACCATTTAGGCCGGTCATCTGGACACCAGTCCCCATTTGTTTATCACCAGCAAATCTATTTACAGCAACCCAACGTGTTTGGCCAAATTCAGTTGACTCATTTAAATCTACATCTTCTGATACTTTTGAAGCCACTTTAGAACTTCTTATAGCTTTCGCTGTATGATCATGAGCAGCGTTTCCTGCATCCATAGCACGTTCATCATGTTTTGTAAATTTTTGATCGCCATAGGTTTTTCCAGAAGAAGGTATTTTTTTATAAGCTTTATGAGCATCCTGATGTGCATTAGCTGCAGCTGCATGTGCGTTGGCAGCTTTATCCTGCCCCTTTTTTTGACACTCTGTTGCACAATTATTATGGAGGTCCATCATTTTTTTATGATGATTTGCTCCTTCATGTTCAGCATATTCTTCTTCGTCTTCTGTAGTATTTCGAATCTTATGCTTCTTAGTTAGAGCTTCAAGACTTTCAACCATATAAGATTCTCTAGATAATCTAGCTTTTATATCTTGTAATTTTTTAGGTGCTTCTTTTGGTCTGTTTTGAGAAGCTTTAGTAGGTCTTTTAAACCCATGTTTTTTAAAGATACCATCAAGTGTGCCTTTATGTTTATCATAAGCATCTTGAGCATTTTTTAAATGTTCATCATCCGTAGATTCATTTTGTCTTTTTAAAACTGCTGCTACCTGAGGATGTTTATGAATATCTTTAGAAAGTTTATTCATAGCATTTACCGCTCCAGTCATATTACCTTGTTTATATCTAGGGTCTGATGCGATTCCAATAGCTTGTTTAACATGCTTCGGATCATGTGTTGCTTCTTTCATCTTACCGCTATTATAATCATCTAGGTGTTTTGAAGCCTTTGCAACTCCTGAATATCTATTATCAACTTTTTTAATTGGAAGCTTTTTATGAAGCCTGGCATCAGAAGCTTTGGCTGCATAACTACTTAATGTATCTCTTGAAAGTCCTGTTGCTTCGTCTTTTTGTTTCCAAGACTCTCCGTCTTTTTTCATTGTATATCGTGATCCTCCAGGACCTGGTAATGTCACAGTTTTCTTAGCGGAAGATGCTGCTTTCTGTAACGCCCGTTGCTTATCCTTGGGAAGATCTTTAACGTCTTCTACATAAGATTTAAACTGTTTCATCTTGCTAATTCTCCTACAGTAACATAAACAGGTTGATTTGTTTTTATATGTGTTGCTTTATATATATTTAACCCAAAAACATCGTTTATTGGAAAACAATCTTCATCGATTCGAACTCTATCTCTTGGTCTTACGATTTCATCTAATGTTGAATTCAATAGTTTACTTTCTAATACTTTATATGTTCCTGGTGCTAATTTATCATTCTCTAATATAAACCAACTAGACTTTTCTTCTAAAAAATCTAATGGATCTATTCCTAATTCTGACATACCTTGTTTAATCTTTGTATCCGATATGCCAAATTGTTCTTTTAAAAGATATAGGGCTGCTGCATAAGAAGCTAGTTTAGAACCACCGCCTGGTGCTTTAGCCATTATCTTTTTTATATTAAATACTAATCTATGAAACGGAGTATAATAATTTGAATAATCGTCCCTATTATCCATAGTATCTAATTTAAATTCTTTTCTTCTTTTTCCGTCTTTATCAATTATACCTTTTTTAAAAGCTTCAGTATCTTCAAATGATGTAGTAAGCAAACGAAGAAATCTAAAAGTATATACTAGGTCACCTGCTCGTTTTAATATGCCCATTTATATTTTCCTTAGCCTACTTACAATTTCTTTATCCATTTCTATATTTGTATACTCATCATTTTTTATATAATTTAAATAAATTAAAAACGGTTTTAAAATATACCAATACTTATTATCAATATGAAACTCTAGCATTTTTAAACTAGGTTTAATACCAAACACATTAAAGATTACTATTAAATGATTCAATACTAATCTTTCAGATAATTCATTAGACTTATCGTATCTATTGAATAACCTTTTTAAATACATAAACCTTTTAATATCATTATAAAATTCATCTGCATCTGCACAATTAGGTTTATAATAGTTTTTCGCAGCGTATAATAATATATTTTTATTATCTAAAGTTTCAAATAATTGCATTGGTCATCCTAAAGTAACTTGTATTTTACTTTATTTAGATGCCTACCTTTTTAATCTTTTTCAATTCTGTAATTAAATCTGCCTTTCTTTTTCGCCTATCTAATTCAACACCATGTTCTCTGCCTAAAAGTTCAAGTTCTACTTTAGACATTGATTGCAATTCATCCATAGTAACCTCTGGATCAGTATCAATCTCTTCTAAATCTGTATATCCTGCCTGTAAAGCGTCCTCTTCGGCAGCAGGTTCATCAATCTCTGCAACAAAAGCTTCAGATGCTACTGGTTGAGGACTTATCTCATGCATAGGTACTGGTTTAGGTTTAGGTGCAGCTTTTTTGATTTCTGGTATAGATGGAACACCGTGCCATGCATCTATATCAGCTTGTGAATGTCTAGCGGAAACAAGAAGTTCATTTGTATTTGGATCTTCCCATCCCCGTGGTGTTGGTATTGCGCCAGAACACCAACCGGGAGCTTTAAGTGCCATAATTAATTTCCTTTCGCAGGAGTTGCAGATGGGATAATATTATTATCACCCTTGGCATTATCGCCAGGTCTCAAAGGAGCTTTTTTAGATGGATCTTTAATCTTTTCAGATTCAGGATTATCAACTATATCAGGATTACCTGCTTTCATATCCTTTCGCATATCCATTGCGCCTTTATTATTCTTTTCTTTTTCATCCCATTTTTCTTTAGGGGCACCTTCTCCGCCATGTCTCTTTTCAAGAATCTTAGCATAAACCGGTGCTATAATTGATTCTGCAGCGGCTCTTCTACCGGCGGCTGCTTTAGCATCAAATTTAGCTTTACCCATTCGCTTACGACCGGCTGCTGCTGCGATAGCGCCTGCTTTCTCATAAGAGGTTCCAGCAGATTTAGCTATTTTTTTCACAAAGATAGATTTACCTTGTGCATCCTTTGGACCTTCTTGAACGATTTCTTCATTATTGCTACCAAATTTCTTTTTCATTCGATCGCGCCAAGCTTGAGCTTTAGGTGGAACTCTTTCACCATCTTTCCTTGGTTTTGAGTGATCTCTTGATTTTTTAAGGTTTTCATCATCCTTATACCTAGGATCATTATCAGATACTGGAGTAGCTGCTTCCATAGTCTCATTAGATGCTGCTTTAGAATCCTTACCTTTATTCATTTTAGGATTCATACCAACTTCATCTTTACCCATAGCTTTAGAAATAGCTTTTCTACGCTTATGAAGATATTTGTCAGATGAATCCGCATCACCATCGTTATCAATATCCTTATCTTTACGATCTGAATGAGTTCCTTTTAACTCTTTCTTATCGACAGGATCCATTTTCTTTTCGTTGACTAGTTTATAAGCGTCAGCCAACTTACGCATTATTTCTATGCTCATGTTTATCTCCTTATTTTTACATCCAAAGTTGGGCTGCGTACGCTGTACAAGCAGCTATTATAGCTACCCAAAACAACTTGTTGATTACGCCAACTGTCTGAGCGTTGGTGGTTACTTTATGTTCAATATCGTCTAGCTTTTGACTAAAACGATTCATTCTATCATATTGAGAATTATATTTCTCTTCCATCATATGTAATTTTTCTTCTGCCCTAGCGATACTAACCATGGCGTCAGTTAACTTATCGATTTTTTGTTCGATCTTATCTAAACGTTTTTCCATCGTCATCTTTACGCCTACTCTTACTTTTTGTTCTAACTCGGGCACTTGTTAATATACCTCTATATTTATGGTTTCGGGGCATTCCTAATATCAGATATCTTAGCGCGCATTTTCATCTTATGATGTTTCTGAGCATCGCGCTGCTTTTCTTTATTAATCATAGCTTTTACTCTTTCAAACTTATCAACTGCTTCATTTTGAGTCTCTCTTGAAAGAATACTAACAGCATGAGTATGCATGGGGTGCTTTGGGTTTTTAGCTATAGTCTGTAATTTTTTACGACTTATTGTAGCAGGTGTTTCCATTAAAGTGCTCCCCTTATTAAATTCGTATATTTTGTTTGTTCTACTTGACGGGTTTTTACTAAACGTTTTCTCATAATTTTAGAGGCTTTTTCTAATCCTTTCTCTCCGGGTGTTATACATTTTGCTTTGGCTGTTGCCTCCGGTGTTCCCCATTCAGGCTGTTTACTTTCTACAGCCTTCTTGGCTACCGAGGTGGCAATAGCCATTTTTTTGTCCATAGGCATTTGTGGATTGTCTCTTTGAATGGCTTTTGCAACTTCTTCCCTTTTTTTCTTTTCGTTAGGCGTTAGTTTTTTCTCCTCAATCTTTTCAACGGCTTCTAACCATTGTCTTGATTTTTTATTAGCCGTTTCAATAATAACATAATTTGAACCGAGAACAGATATAGTACCGACCTCATCAGTCTTTTTAACTATTACTTGTTCACCAATTTCAAATAAGTTACCTTTTATAAAAGCTTCCCTTCGATCTGATACTTTATTTAATTGTACATGATGTTTAAAGTCAGCTTGTTCTTTTAATCCCATACCTTTCCGAACAGCATTAAATAATTGTTTAGCATTAATATTAGACACAGCTTTAGGTAAACCCTGTGCAAAGGATGTAAAATTATTATCTTTAGCTGATTGTCTTTGTTTTGTGGCTGATGCTCCTCCTGCGCCTTCGGCATCAGGATCTCTTTCACCAGCTGATATGGCCATTATTTTTTCGAAATTATAAAAACCATGTCTTGATTTTTTTCCATTATATTTGTTCATTAATATATCAAATTCATTAACTCTATCTGAGCCAACTATCATAGTGACTCTTTTAAATCCTTCATCATATAAAGATGTTAATGCTTCTATAGCTGTTTTTACTTTTGGATTAGCCATAACAGACCGAGCATGCTTTGGAAACATTTTCCTAACATGCTTGATCTTATCTTTATAGTGTAGAGGGTTTTTATTTTTATCTTGAGATTGTGAAAGATAAATTCTGTAAGGATTACGGCCTGATTTCTTGGATAAGGTATCCAACAATTTTTCATGACCAATAGTAGGAGGATTCATACGACCGAATGTAAAAAATACGGTCTTTTCCTCTTCAACAAGAAATTGACTAAATCTGTTTATCATATAACACTTCCCGCTTATTTACGTCTTGCTAAGGCTGCTTTTCTTATGGCTGGCTGCATCTTTTTAGCGAGTCGGGTTACTCTAGGAGCCATCTTATCTAGACGCTTTTCTATTTCGGCCTTACGTGCGGGAGTGAGATCTGCTTTATTAATTCCTTTAGATATTTTCTTTGCAATTGCATTTCGTGCCGCTTTTCGAGCTCGTCTTGCTACTACTTTAGCATTAGGAGCTTTAACAGCTGCCTTTTTTCTACCTACAGCTAGACGTGCCTTATACTTTTTCATAACACGTGACTTAGCCCTTCTTTGGGCCATAGTTAAAGCCTCGTTTACAGGTTCGCATTCACACGGATCACATTTACATGGATCACAATTGCATTTTGCTTCAACAATAAAGTTTTTAAATTTTACTTCCATTTA
>Ga0163179_10002923_pt1 | contig 11735 bp, 12 predicted proteins | sample AtlANTMetagenome_FD_109643 | JGI IMG/M metagenome (GOLD analysis project Ga0163179, IMG submission 109643) | Marine eukaryotic phytoplankton communities from the Atlantic Ocean - Atlantic ANT 2 Metagenome | ecosystem: Environmental > Aquatic > Marine > Oceanic | place: North Atlantic Ocean... | reverse complement strand
TTATCCAAAAGACTTTTTGCTGAATCAAAATCATTTTTTTGCCTGTCATTCTCAAACCTTAGAAGTATCTGACTTTTTTTTACTTTGTCCCCCTCCTCAACAAGCAAATCTACCGCTGGATTACTTGTTCGGGCATTTACCTGAACCTGCGCCTCAGCTTCCAGCGGAGCAGAACGCTCCAAAACCTTTTCTATTGGACCAACATTAACTTCAGCTAATTCAACAAGTACTGGCTTTGCTTTGCTTTGCTTTTTGGATTTATCCTTAGAGCCCTTCTCTTTCCATTCCCCAGAATCGCAACCGGCAATTACTAACGAACAAAGCAGAAGGAGCCCTTTTAATATTAATGTTTTAGACATTTTTCACTAGTAACGACGCAATTACTACACACATCAACTAGACATGGTTACGATACAGGAATAATAAACACTCTGAATCTTAAGAAAGCTCAGTTACTAGAACGATTTTGCTATAATGCTGCTTAAGGTCAATCGTAATACCTCAAATTTTATAAGGTTTACGTAAATGTGATAATTAGCAGGATTAGCCCAATAACAATGCGGTACCATCCAAAAACTACAAATGTATTAGACTGAATGTAAGATAGTAACCACTTAACTGAAATAAAGGCAGTTACAGCAGAAACAAAGGTAGCCAAAGCAAGTTGCCCCCAGTCTTCAGTAATTTCATTAGAAGAATTAAGTTCCTGAACACCTTGTAAGCTCCAGCGGCTAATAATGTCGGCACACCTAGAAGGAAAGTAAACTCAATGGCTGGAACACGTCTTAAGCCCATTAAAAGTGCAATTAAAATTGTAGATCCAGAGCGAGAGGCTCCGGGAAAGACTGCCGCCAAGAGCTGCCCTAAGCCAATGGCAATTGCAATCTTCCATGTAACATTATCTAATCTAGAACGATTCTGTACGCGATTTTCAACGAGTACAAAAAATACGCCACCAACCAAAAGGGCCAACGCCACAGGCAGTACATTCTCTGGCAATTCAAAACCAAGTTTATCTATAAGGACTCCTCCAAAGCCAGTAATACAAAATGCCACTAACAACTTCGCTAAATAGTCGCGAGGCTCAGGTTCATGCCAACGAAATATTAGTTGCTTAACGCGATCTGTGAAATTGAAAATGACTGCAATTACTGCGCCACTTTGAATAGCAATATTAAACATATCAGATTGTTTCTCTAGCCAACCTAACTGCTGAGGGATGAGTAGATGCCCCGTTGATGATATAGGAAGAAACTCAGTGATGCCTTCGATGATTCCGAAAAGAATCGATGTTAGCCAATCTGGCATCCGGCCTTATGGCCTCATTGCTTGGGTAAGCGCAAGGCAATCCTTCAATAAACGACAACAAAAATATATTTTATATTTTTATTTACCTATCTTATCCCAAAGTTGCTTCATATCAGGATCCGACAGAGCGACCTCTCTTATCTTCTCGGTTTCACCTAACTTCTCTGCAACAAGATACCAGTCAAAAGCCAAATCAATATCTCCAAACTGACAAGCATAACAAGCAAGGTTATAAGGAATAGCTTCGTTTTTAGGAAATCGCTCAGCAACTGGCTCAAGGAGTTGATAAGCATCATGAGAACGATTTAAGTAAAATAACGAATTAGCTTGATTGATCCACCCTGCAGAACTTTTAGGATATTGCTCTACCATATATCCACCAAGTTCAGCACAACGCTCCCAGGCTTTTCTTTGTGCATGAATATGCCACTCAATATGCAGTACTTCATAATGCCCTCTGTGTTGATCAGAAATTTTGTCCAAATCCACTAGAGCCTCATCAGTATTACCTAACTGCATCCATCCGGTAGCTGCTGAGAGATGCATGCTATCAGGCGGCAGGATCTCCGTTGGACATTCACTACTCATTACTTCCAGAATCTTTAGTAAAGGCCTTAACCCCTTTAACACCCGCCAACTTAGCAGCGTCCATCACCTTAATAATTTTTCCAAAAGGGGCGTCAGTATCGGAACGAATGGAAAGCTGCTGCTCAGGATTTGACTTAACTGCTTTTTTTATTTCCTCTTCCAAATCACCTTCCTCGATTGGAACTGATCCAAGATAAAAATATGGTGATTTTTTCGCTACAGTGACGATCAATGATTGATTCGCAGTGGGCGCTTTTTGAGCTTGAGATGACTCGGGTAATGCTAATCGCACTGCAGCCTGATTTTTGAATGTTGTTGAAACAACCATAAATATCAGAACAACCATTAACACATCAATCAATGCAACCACGATAACCGCGGGCGGCTTACGATTTTTGCGTAGAATAAACCGCATGACTGTTTAGTTACCGTTACTGTTGGGATATTGACGCCTTAAAAAAACGTCAAGATGAGTTTCCATCTCTATACCATATGTCTCTATTCGCTTGTTGTATATGCTCCAAGTTATAAGAGATGGTATAGCTATACTAAGTCCGGAAAGTGTAGCCCAAAGAGCTGTAGAAATACCCTGAGCAAAAGCTGCGGCCTCAGTTTCTCCTGACGCCATAGTACTAAATATATCGATAAGCCCAACCACGGTTCCTACCAAGCCAAGCAACGGAGCAATTCCTGTTATAATCTCTAAAACTATTAGCCCTCGTTCCATTTTACTTACTTCATGTCTAGCTCGAGTTTGCAACGCCTCAACATTATCAGCCTTAGCCCACTCAAGATGCTCAATTGCCGTAGTTGTCAAACGAGCTAAAGGCGTATTTTGATGCTGTTGAGCAAAGCGTAAAACCGTATTTACATCTGCTCGAGTGTGACAGTGATCAAGGCTATCTAGTAAAGGTGTTGGAAGAATGATGCCACGCCTAAGAGCCCAACCTCGCTCGATAATAAAAGTCAAACTAATCACTGAAGTTAAACCCAATAAAATTAAAATAAGAGTATGCACAATATTACTTCTAAATCCCGTTATTAGCCGGGCGGGGGATTCAATCGTTAAGAAGCTCCCGCGACAAGTCGAAACCATTATTCATTCATCAAACCACTCATCCTGAGGATCGAATGCAGGGACCGGTATATTTATGATTTTCAGTTGGCCAACTGCACGATGCCTACAACCAGGCTTAATATAAACGGTCGTAAAGGGCCGGACAGGCACAAGTTCGCCGTCCAACTCCAAGAATCCCTCACCTTCAATCACAAGGTAAATCTCAGTCATCCTCTTATGATAGTGCACTCTAGAGTCCTGATTGATTTCAACCATATGCAAACTAGCAACTGCCCCCGGCTCATCGGAGAATGCTCTTTTAGCAAAACCACAAGGACACGCTTTTGAATCTAACTCATCCAATTGCTCAATTAGAAAATTCCCCATCAGAAATATAATTTTGAGCTCTAAATAATTGAGTGGCAAGGGTCAATCTATTTAAAAAACCAAATTTTCAATTCTACTCTAAAACACTACAAATTGTGCTTATTAAAACTTGTTACCACTACAAATTGTGGTAATAATAATTTTTGAACAACTAAAACGAGATCTCAAAGGTAAATTCAACAATAAAACAACCTCTGAGCTAAATAATGGCCATACAAAACTAAAGTCCGATTATCGACAACCATCTTTCCATAACTACACCTGACTTAGGAGTTCGATCGCAATCAACAACTGACAAAAGCAGCAAGTTAGGCAGGCAAGAAATCAAAAAAAACATTAAAGAATCTGCCCCCGTTGGGGACGTCAAGGAGAAAGGGGAAACCCAAAAAAACAAGCGCAGACCTGAAAATCTAGATGTGTTCGATTGCCGTTCATACCGTTTCGTGTTGAACAAAGCATTCATTTCAAAACACTTCTTAAGAAGAAGGCTGCAGCTAAGCTGTTTATCAACAGCACGATATCCAAAACCGCACACCCCTTCTAAGGTTTGCTCGGCCGAGGATATCACAAGCGCCTATATAACAGGCGTGAAACTGGGGCTTAAAAGCGTTGCGATTTATCGAAACAGATCGAAACGGCCCCAGCTGCTCAACGCGAAAACCAGTGAGGAAACTCACTGAGGTAGACGAGCAGGTTAGGAGCTGGAGGAACAGTTGGGCGATTTGCTGAAACAGATCGTCCAACTTCTCCGGCGACAACTACTTGGGGAAGTTTCTCTGCATAAAATACTTTTAAGGATCCTCAGGCCTTTTGAACTGCAACCTTTGAAGTTTAGGTTTCACATAAACTCCATCATTTTACTAAACACTCTATTTCCTTCTTGAAATGAAGAGCAAAAAGAAGATTCTTGCTTACAGGTGAATGAAACAAACGAGAATTTTTTAGAAAAATTAATCAGCAAGTTTCAAATTGTAGCTGAATTTGTTGAGGGTCATGCTTGGGTAAAAGGCCACATCAACGATACTTACATCGTAACCTGCCAACAAGGAGGAAGCCCCATAAGATATATATTGCAGCGCATCAATCACGATGTGTTTCATCAACCTGCAGTAGTCATGCAAAACGTAAAAGCTACAACAGAACATTTACGAAAAAAAATTGCAGAGGAAAGTTCGGTGGACTTAACACGTCGAACTATGACACTTGTTCCTACTCGGGGCGGAGCTCCTTATTATCAGGATATAAAAGGAAATTTTTGGCGAACATATGTTTTCATTGAACGAGTGGAGTCAAGTCATGTTGCAGAAAACCCTAACCAAGCAGAACAGGTAGGGCGAGCCTTTGGTTTATTTCAAAAAAGACTATCCGACCTTCCCTCGGAAAAAATCCAAGAGACTATCCCGCAATTCCATAACGGGGCCCTTCGTTTGCAAGCGTTAGAGCAAGCTATAAACGAAGATTTACATGGTAGAGCGAGCAAAATCCAAGATGAAATCGATTTCTGTAGAAAACACAAAGATATTGTTCATACTTTTACCTCGGCAATCAACGAAGGTAAGTTACCAGTTCGCATAACACACAATGACACTAAAATTGACAACGTGTTATTAGACAATGAATCCGGCGAAGTGATGTGTATTGTTGATCTTGATACAGTAATGCCAGGATTAGTCCACTATGACTTCGGAGATATGGTCCGCACACTAACTAGCCCTGCAGATGAAGATGATCGCAATCTTGAAAAAGTCACTATTCGCATGGAGTTCTTTAAAGCTTTAAGCAATGGCTATCTTAGCGAGGCTAAATCTTTTTTAAATGAAACAGAGAAAGATTATCTGGCTGTTTCAGGAAAGGTTATTACTTTTCAATTAGGAATACGCTTTCTCACGGATCACTTGAATGGAGATTTATATTTTCGAGCACATCGTGACGAACATAATCTCGACCGTGCCAGGGTTCAGTTCAAACTTGTTGAAAAAATGATTGAAAACGAACCAGCTATGAAATCATTAATTTCTTCGCTTAGTTAATTTGTTTTAAATTAGGCTAAAGCTTCAGGAGAAGCGCCGCGTAGGCGCTCAACAATTGCAGGTAACTTATTTAGTAAATAATCTACATCCTGCTCAGTATTTTCAATACCCAAACTGAAACGCAGCGAACCTTTCGAGCGTGCAGCCGGCACCCCCATAGCCTGTAAAACATGAGAGGGCTCTATAGATCCAGTTGTACAAGCTGATCCACTCGATGCACATATACCTTCCCTGTCTAAAAGCAAAAGAGCAGCTTCCGCTTCAATCCCTTGAAAACCAATATTGGAAGTATTTGGTAAACGAGGCTCTCCCCCATTTCGAACAGCCCCTGCAATAGATTGAAAAACCCCTTTCTCTAGCCTATCTCGAAGCGAACGTGTTTGTTTGTTTTCAATTTCAATATGACTAAGGGCAAGTTCGGCAGCTTTTCCAAATGCAACAATATTTGCTACATTTTCGGTGCCTCCGCGTAAACCTCGTTCCTGTGCCCCTCCCATAATGTAAGGAGAGAATACAACCCCACTTTTTATATATAGGAGACCTATTCCTTTGGGAGCTCTGAGCTTGTGTGCAGAAAGAGAAAGATAATCTACTCCCAAACCTTGCACATCAATAGGGAGTTTACCAGCAACCTGCACAGCATCAGTATGAAATAGAACGTTATTACTTCTACAGATAGCTGCTATTTCCTCGATTGGAAATAGGACACCTGTTTCATTATTAGCCCACATTATAGAAACAATGGCAGTAACTTGTCGAATTGCTGATTGCAAATCACAAAAATCAATTGCCCCGTCAAGATCTACAGGCAAAAGCGTCACTTCATATCCACACTTTTCAAGATGTCGACAAAACTTAATATTCGCTGAATGTTCAACAGCTGTAGTTACAACGTGTCGCTTCATTGGGTTAGCCATTAGGGCTCCCTGAATGGCAGCATTATTACTTTCTGTGCCACAGCTGGTAAACACGATATTACGTTTATCCGAACCTATTAGTCTGGCAACTCTTTCCCTGGCCTCCTCAATTAGGTTAGCAGGCTTAATTGCTAAAGAGTAAGCACTAGATGGATTTCCCCAATAATCAGTAAGGCAAGGCATCATCGACTCTACCACTTCGGGGGCAATACGAGTCGTAGCATTGTTATCCAAATATACTAATCTATTAGTGCTCATTAGCTTTAACCCCACTAATTAAACGTTAAACTTAAATAGCATAACATCACCTTCCTGAACAATGTACTCCTTGCCCTCCATGCGATACAGACCACGATCACGAGCTGTCGCAATTGAACCGCACTCAATTAAGTCATCAAAAGCAACAGTCTCGGCTTTAATAAAACCACGCTCAAAATCGCCGTGAATCACACCTGCCGCCGTAGGAGCAGTATCTCCCTTACGAATAGTCCAAGCGCGCGTTTCTTTTTCACCAGTAGTGAAATAAGTTTGAAGCCCAAGTAAAGAGTAGGATTTTTGGATTAATTGCCCAGCACCACTCTCACTAACTCCCATTTCAGATAGAAACTCTTCCGCTTCCTGCTCGGATAAATCAATGAGTTCACTTTCAATCTGGGCACTTATGACTACAGTTTCACAACCGTGATTTTTTTCTGCATATTCACATACCTTTTTATAAAAAGGATTACTATTAGCTTCTGCTAACTCGGAATCTTTTAAATTAGCAGCAAACAAAGTTGGTTTTCCGGAAAGCAAAAACAATTGCTTAGACAATTCGGCCTCTTCACGAGTTAGCTCACAGGTTATAGCTGGGTTGCCCTCTCCAAGATGTGGTTCCACCTTCTCAATGACTGCCATTAAAGCAATGGCCTCTTTATTGCCGCGCTTAGCCTCTTTATTAAGTTTATCTTTCCTGCGCTGAATAGCGTCAAGATCAGCTACAATCAACTCTGTTGAAATAGTTTCAATATCACGAATTGGATCTATACTTCCTTCGACATGATGAATATCACCGTCCTCAAAACACCTAACAACATGTACAATTGCGTCAACCTCTCGGATATGACTTAAAAATTTATTGCCTAAACCTTCACCCGCTGAAGCCCCTTTAACTAACCCTGCAATATCTACAAATTCAACTGCTGCTGATATTATCTCTTGCGAACTAGATATTGAGGATAGCAATTCCAATCGCTTGTCTGGAACATTTACAACACCTACATTAGGATCAATCGTGCAAAAAGGATAGTTTGCCGATTCCGCCTTTCTTGTGCGTGTAACTGCATTAAATAAAGTGGACTTGCCTACGTTAGGCAATCCAACTATTCCGGCTCTTAACATAGATTATTCAATTGATTGCGCAGCAACGATCTGCTGCATTTTTTTCTTTAATTCCTGGAGACCAAGATCGAATGCTGCCGATATTTCCATCACATCGATAGGTCCCAACTCCTTTTGAAATTGCTTCAAATTTTCAACAGCCACCTCCTCGTCCATTTTGTTCGCGGCTACAAGCCGAGGTCGATTAAGCAATTCGCTATTGTACTTTTCCAGCTCCGTCAAAAGCTGCCTATAGTCATCCCATGGTTCGCGGTTGTCTGCCCCAGACATGTCAATGATAAATACTAATACATGGCAACGAAGAATATGACGAAGAAACGCATGTCCAAGGCCGACGTTATTATGAGCCCCTTCAATAATACCCGGGATGTCACAAACTGTTAACCGAGTATAATCATTGAATTCAACGATTCCGATATTCGGATGCAGTGTGGTAAATGGGTAAGCAGCAATCTTGGGCATAGCAGATGAAACAGCTGAAAGAAGAGTAGATTTTCCAGCGTTTGGATAGCCAACTAAACCAATCTCGGCCAGCATGCGAAGTTCGAAACGATAAGTTCCTTCCTCTCCCTCTTCACCATCTTGGGCGAATCGTGGTGCCTGTCGAACTGAGCTAGTGAAGTGCATATTACCTTTCCCTCCTCGCCCACCGGAACAAAGTACAAATTGTTGTCCATCCTCTGTAAGGTCAGCAACAACCGTTGGCTCTAAGAGCTCTTCTTCGCATTCAATTTTCGGTTGTTCCTCAAAATTTATTTCCAGCGCCTCTACACCTGATGATTTTCTTAACTGGATTACATCGGATTCCTCTTGCAAAGGTTTAGAACTCGGAAGTTTCCAAATAAGTGTTCCACAAGGAACCTTGATTATAAGCTTTTTTCCACCTCGACCGGTTTTGCCTTTGCCTTCACCCGGCCTACCGTCCTTGGCATGCAAATGCGGAGAATAAAACTGTGCGACAAGGTTATTAATATCATGATCTGCCTCAAGAATAACATCTCCACCTTTGCCTCCATCTCCACCACAGGGTCCAGCTTTGGGCTTGAAAGGTTCATGTGAAAAAGCAAGGCAGCCATTTCCGCCCTTACCGGCCCTCGCATAAACTTTGACTGAATCAACAAACATTGATCAAAAACTAAATTAAATGGATCACTTAAAACAAAAATGGCGAGGCCAAGTGCCCCGCCATTCAAATTCGTGAATAAAATTGCTTAATTTGCGGCTGCTTGTTCCTGAATCACATTTATACGGCGACCGTTCTTATCAAACTCAACACGTCCATCTGTAAGGGCGAATAATGTCCAATCACGACCAAGTCCAACATTACGACCTGGAGAAAATTTAGTGCCACGCTGACGAACTAGTATGTTGCCAGCAATTACAGACTGGCCACCAAATTTCTTTACGCCAAGTCGCTTACTTTCGCTATCGCGACCGTTGCGGGAACTTCCTTGTCCTTTCTTATGTGCCATAACTTATCCGCTAATTTTGTTTATCTTAAGTAATGAAAGATCTTGGCGGTGACCATTTTTGTTACGGTAACCTTTCCGACGTTTCATTTTCCAAATTATGAGTTTTGGGCCGCGGGTATGTTTAATAACCTCGGCCTGCACCTTAGCTCCTTCGATCGTCGGGGAGCCGATCTTAACAGAACCGTCCTGATTGAGCATTAATACATTATCGATCGTAAATGCACTACCTGCATCAACGCTTACGCGATTGACTTCGATGGTGTCACCTTCGGCAACCTTGTATTGTTTGCCACCCGTTTGAACTACAGCATACATTTCCAAAAAGGGCGGGAAGAGGACCAGATCCCTGATGCCATGTCAACTACAGTTTAGCTAATATTGGATGTTTTTTATAAAAAAACATTGAATTAACTAAAAATAGCGTTTCTGAGTTTATTTTTTCAAATCGCCCTAAGCGGCTTGGCCAAAGGTTTATTAGCTAGTTATAGTGCCCTCGACATGAAAATCCCACAGATTGGGGCTCTAATTCTTTTTATTTTCTCCTTTGTGGCTATAAACGCTGCCCCATCGGCTAAAACCAAAGATCAACCCAACATTATTTTCTTTCTATCCGACGATCACCGCTGGGATCGTATGGGCTGCGCAGGTCATCCGTTTTTACAAACTCCAACCATGGATCTTTTGGCTCAACAAGGCGTAAGATTCAACAATATGTTTGTGACTACCTCGATTTGTGCCGCAAGCCGAGCTACTATTTTGACTGGTCTTTACGAAAGAACACACCAATTTACTTTTCGAACAAGGCCAATCAGAAGCAAGTTTAGTCAAGCCAGCTATCCGGCGCTGCTGCGAAAAGCCGGCTACGATACAGGTTTCATAGGAAAGTTAGGTGTTAATTTAAAAAAAGAAGATCGTGAAGAGATGTTCAATTACTTTCAACCAATCGGCAGAAATCCTTATCTTAAAAAACAAAAGGACGGATCGCTGAGACACGAGTCCGAGTTGGCAGGTGACCGAGCAATCGAGTTTATTGATCAACAAAAAAATCAGGGGCCATTTTGCCTTTCAGTTAGTTTCAATTCAGCCCATGCAGAAGATGGGGATAAGCGGCCCGGCACTGGTCATTTTCCCTGGCCGAAAGCAGTCGATGGATTGTACGAAGACATATCTATAAAGGCGCCTCGCTTGTCCGATCCAAAAATTTTTGAAAGCCATCCGGAATTCATGAAAAAATCGATTAACAGGATTCGCTATTTTTGGCGATGGGATACCCCCGAAAAATATGCGACAAATCTTCGAGCTTACTACCGCATGATTACAGGCATCGATAAAGTAATGAACCGGGTGATTAAGCATCTAAAAAAATCTAATCTAAATGACAATACGATAATAATTTTTTCTGGTGACAATGGCTACTACGAAGGACAACGAGGATTTGCAGGTAAGTGGTCACATTACGATGAATCCCTTCGTGTCCCTCTGATCATTTACGACCCTAGAGCAGAAAAAAAACGCAGAGGAAAAGTCGCCGACCCAATGGTTCTCAATACTGATATAGCTCCAACAATCCTAGGATACGCAGGCGTTAAGGCGCCTCAACAATACCAAGGGCGAAGCCTGCTTCAGATTATGAATGGAGAAAAAATAACAGACTGGCGCAAAGATACGTTCTGCGAACACCTCATGGAAAACAATACTATCCCTAAGTGGGAGGGAGTCCGCAGCAGTCGCTATGTTTACGCTCGGTATTTCGAGCAAAAACCCCAGTACGAATATCTACATGACCTAAAAAAAGATCCCGATCAATTGGAGAACCTTGTTAACGACCCTGCTTATGCAAATCTACTTAATCAATTGCGTAAGCGTTGTAATTTTTTGCGCGATTCTTATGGCGGAGAATATGATCCTTCTCTCGTAGCTAACTACATTGCGGAGCAACAACGTAAGCGGGCAGAAAACGAAGCCAAACGAAAATCTTTAAAGCAGAAAAACCGGCTGAAATAAATTACCGATCTTTTCAAATTTAGACCTGCCAACTTCTTATTTTTTCATGGCCCCAATCAGCTCAATAAAATTCCCGTCCGGATCACGATAAACAGTTAGATAATTGTCACCACCTAATTTTGATGGTGTTGCTCCAAGCATTTTTACTCCTGCCTTCTTAGCTCTCTCGACTGCGGCAGTCATATCATTAACGAATAATGTCAGGTAACTGAATCCCAATGTCGAATGAATAAACTTTTGATCTGGCTTCTTACCAGGAGCATTCGGAAAAGCCATCAACTTTAGGCTGGAACCGTTTTTCCCATCATTTAATACAAAGCGACGAACGGTTATTGGCTGGTTATCCGTCAGGCCGAACTCCGATGTACGTTCGCCAGTCACCTTGAACCCGTCTACCTCGGTCAACCCTATCACCTCAGAATAGAATTTGGCCGCCTTATCTAGATCAGAGACAACAATCCCTAAGTCTATTGTTGCCTTTGTAAAAACCGATTTTTCATCAGCTTGAGCAGAGTAATTAAAGCCGAATAAAGCCAAAAGTGCACAGGCTGATACAGCAATCATTTTTAACGGAACAAAAAAATTAATCATA
>Ga0163179_10002922_pt1 | contig 11737 bp, 7 predicted proteins | sample AtlANTMetagenome_FD_109643 | JGI IMG/M metagenome (GOLD analysis project Ga0163179, IMG submission 109643) | Marine eukaryotic phytoplankton communities from the Atlantic Ocean - Atlantic ANT 2 Metagenome | ecosystem: Environmental > Aquatic > Marine > Oceanic | place: North Atlantic Ocean... | reverse complement strand
TTAGACCCACTCGATGTGGCGCAAGCAGCGCAAGCGGCGCTCGAGAAAGAGATCAGAGATCTTAATGGTCGTCTCGATGGTCGTGCTGAGAAACTGATGGCGACGAATCGTCGGGCGGTACTGTCGAGTGCACTCTTTATTATTATTGTTGCGGTGTACATGGTTTGGACCGGCGAGAAGCTAAAGCATGCGTTTCAGCCAAATTCAGTGGCGGATGCAGCAACCGGTGTCGCGAGGGACTCTATTCCACTGGCTGCGGAGGGGTTGCAGTTGATGTTGGAGGATGGTGCAGCAGACATTTCGGAAGCTTTTGGTGACTCCCTTTTAGAGGGTCTGCCGATGTATCGTGATGATCTTGTTTCAGATCTTGATCCTGCCATGGAGATTCTTGCCGAATTGATGGCGACGCGCATGATGTCGGAACTGCTTGCCACGCCAACGGAGCAGATTTCGATGGCTGCGGAGGGCGTAGAAAGAGATGCGGCTTGGGAGAGTACCCTGCGCACTTTGGATCAGCGCTTGGGCCTGAGTATTGCGGATGCTGATAGCAGTTCGCGTATCGATATAGCACAGCAGTCCAGTGAAATTACCGCACGGGGATTGCGCCGTTTATCCGAGGGACGTCTCTCCGATCATGACCGAGAAATTCTCCTGACATGGCTTTCAGTGATTGGTCATCAATCAGAGTAGTAGCGAAGCACTACGTGCGACGATAGACTTCGCTTCCTTGGAGGATTGGCATGTTCCTGCTGTTAGCAGCCCTTTTAACAGCCCAGGCCCAAAACGTTACCGTGCCGGGTACAGAGCCCCCGCTTACCATTCGTCTGCCTGAGGCGCCTGTTGACGAACAGGGTACCCTCGAGGGCATGTCCCCGTGGACAGCAACGGTGAATGACACGAGTACGGTCTTGGTGACCATTTGGAACCGCGAGATGTTTACTCGTTTGCGGGTCTATCGTACGCCGCATCAACCAGAGGTCTTGAAAATTCGAGAGGATTTTCTCAATCGTCTGCATGCCGATGCCAATCAAGAATTCGAGGATGCAAAACTCGAGTTGGAGGAAGCACGTAAGGATCTGAGCCCAGAGAAAGACAAATTCGCTGCAGCACAAGGTCCGTTGGGTGGTTTTCTCGAGGATGCTGCCGCTTTGTTGACTCTGCGGAAAGCGGTCTTTGCCTTTGACAACGCTCAACTCGATCTCGAAGCCTTCCAGGCGGGAATTGAAGAGGCTGAGAAGTCCAAGGCGGAGATCGAAAAAGTCATGAACTCGGGGGATGTGACTTCGAAGGAAGGTCAAGCCGTTCGGCAAACTGCCTTGGACAAGGTGGAGGGCGAACTGGCTGTACTTACCAAGGGACAAGTCACAGCAAAGCAGGAACTCGATGCGAGCTTGAAAGCCATTTTGCCCTCTCTGGCGTTGGGCTTGGTCTCGGACATGATGCTTACGGACTCTCAGTCAGACGCGGACAAAGCCGCTCTGGCAGAGCAGTTGGCGGAGCGTATTGCGGTGTACAATGACGCACTGAATGCCTTGGGTGATGCGGAAAACCGTGTATTGCGTGCCGTTCACAATCTGACGGATGCCGAATACAATACCCCTGCGATTGTAGGGCTCGAATTGGCGGACATCCGTGCCACTGAGCACGAAAAGTTGGGCGATGTCTTGCGTGCCTCGCACACTTTCCACGATAGTTTTATCGGCCAAGACTATTTTATTGAGTGGTCCTTTTTCAGTATTGGTGGATCAGGAATTAAGCTCTGGGCGCAGTCATCTGAGAGCGCAGAGCAGGCCGCTGCAGCGATGGATGCGGTCTTGGATATGATGGATCCGGTCGGTGCTGCGCTGACGTCCGAGGAACTGCCTAAAGGGTCGGTGGAGACTCCAGGCGGCTATCGGTTTTCCCTTCCTGAGAACTGGCGGGGTTTGACGAATATCGAAACTGCAGCCAGAGATGGACGGAAGGTTTTGGATGGCTCCTATGCGGATAAACTCGCGTCCTACTATGTGGTGGATACGCGCTACGTAGACCGCACGGTGTTTTCCTGCCATGTGGATTCTTCGGCCCAGTTGCATGTGCTTGATCCCGAAAAGTCGCCTGCTTCAGCCAAGAACTTTGAGGCTTATGCAGAGATTTTCCTCAAAGGTGGTGCGTTTCGCCTGCACTCCGGTGGCAAGTCACATTTTGTGCAGACGGAAACCGATGTCGCTTTGGATATTCAAAAGCGGGATGACTTGAGGTTTCTGAAGTTGTCGGACCGGGAAGCCTACATGTTGCGATTGTATGGCGTGGACAATCCCGAAGATCCAGAAGAGAAGCAAACCTATGCAGCGAGTGTGTTCTTCACGACATACGGTGGTCTCGGGTTGACCTGTGCTGCGGTAATTGATCAGGAGCATCCCGCAGACTTGGAGGCTTTTGAGACAACGGTACAGAAGATTGAGATTTTGGATGGAGCGAATCATCCAATGGTGCTCTCGACGGCGGCAAAGTACACTCGTTGGTGGCCGTTTGCGAACCCCTTTTTACAGCTCTACTTTCTGCCCATTCCGTTGATCGCATTTGGAGCTTGGTTCGTCTACAAGAGTGACTGATTCGGCACCTGGACAAACCGGCTGACACGTTAAGAAGTGCCACCTACAGGGAGTGGAATACTGTGATTCGTCTGAAGAACTATGTTCAAGGCCAATGGGTCGAGGGAAGCGGTAGCTTTCGATCCCTCTACAATCCTGCCACGGAAGAGGTGGTAGCGGAAACATCATCAGAGGGGTTGGACTTCCAGGGCGTACTTTCCTATGCCCGAGAGGTGGGTGGTCCCGCGCTCCGGAAGATGAGTTTTGAGGAGCGGGCTGGCCTGTTGAAGGCCATGAGCCGTGCGCTGTACGCCCGGCGTGAAGAGTTGATTGAGGTCGCTCGTGTCAACGGCGGGAATACCCGAAAGGATGCGAAGTTTGACATCGATGGTGCTACGGCGACATTGGCCTACTACGCGAGTTTGGGTCGGAAGCTCGGCGACGCCAAGATTCTGTGGGACGGTGAGTCGGATCAGTTGACCCAGTCCGCTCGGTTTCATGGGCGTCATGCGTGGCTTCCCCTGCAAGGCGCAGCGGTACATATCAATGCCTTCAACTTTCCTGCCTGGGGAACCTTTGAGAAGGCTGCTGCCACCATTTTGGCGGGTATGCCTGTGATTACGAAACCGGCGACTTCATCTGCCTGGTTGACCTATGAGATGGTCAAGATTCTCGTCGAGGAAGAGGTCTTGCCAGAAGGTGTCTTCCAGTTGATTGTGGGCGGTACGGGCGATCTCTTGGACCATCTCGGCGGTCAGGATGTGCTTGCCTTTACCGGTTCTGCGGCTACCGGCGCCAAGTTGAGGGGTGGGAAAGGACCTGTGTCTGCGAGTACCCGTATCAATGTAGAAGCGGACAGTTTGAATGCTGCTGTGTTGGGCCCTGACTTGGAGTTTGGGAGCGATACCTACTTTGCTGCGCAACGAAATATTGTGACGGAGATTACTCAGAAAGCCGGCCAGAAGTGCACTGCAATCCGCCGGATCTTGGTGCCAGAGTCCTTGGTGGACTCCTTGCAAGAGGCGTTGGTTGCCGAGTTGGACCGAGTGGTTGTCGGGGATCCCCGTGCAGATGGAGTGACTATGGGGCCACTCGCGACAGCGTCCCAGTTACAGGATTATCGTGACGGAGTGGCCTTGCTGAGCAAGGAGGCCACTGTGGTCTACGGTTCCACCGAGGCGGTAGCCGACAAAGGCTACTTTGCTGCACCTGTTCTGTTGTGTGCAGACAATGGCGGTGGTGAAGCGGTCCACAGCCATGAGGTCTTTGGTCCGGTTGCTACGCTGATTCCGTATGATGGAAGCGCTGCAACAGCTGCTGACTTGGTGGCGAGAGGAGGCGGGTCATTGGCGTGCTCGGTGTATTCCAATGACAAGGCTTTTCTTGGAGAGCTTTTGCCAGAACTCCTTACGCACAATGGTCGTGTGTTGGTGGTGGATAAGAAGGTCTCGGATACCGCAACCGGGCATGGCATGGTGCTGCCTCAGTTGAACCACGGCGGGCCAGGTCGCGCCGGTGGAGGGGCTGAGTTGGGTGCTCTCCGTGGGCTTCAGTTCTATATGCAGCGCTCGGCGGTACAGGGCAACAAGGCCTTGATCGAGCGGATTCTGAGCTGAGTAAGCCGCTGACGGATCCGTCTTCCCGGTCGCTGTTACTTGGCTGAGAGAGCCATGGGGACTTGTGCGTTGCACAGGGCCTGTTCGAGATCGGCGATCAGGTCGGCCACATCTTCGATACCGACGCTGATTCGGAGGAGCCCTGGATGGATGCCACCTTCTGTGCGGGCTTGGGGGTCGACAATACGGTGGGTGAGGCCGGCAGGGTGTTGTATCAGAGAGTCGCAACATCCAAGGCTGACCGCTGGTGTGAGCAGTTGTACGTGCGACATTACCGCTCGTGCAGCCTCGTATCCTCCCGCTACTTCTACAGCGATGAGGCTGCCGGGTCCACGGAGTTGTCGATGGAGTACGCCGCGGGGATCGCATCCTGGCAGAGAGGGGTAGCGTGTCCTCTCGATGAGGGGGTGTGTTGCGAGCCAGTGGGCGATAGTGTGCGCATTTTCTTGGGCTGCTTTGACGCGGATATGGAGGGTTTGTAGTCCTCGGTGCAGGGTGTATGCAGCCATCGGATGGAGGTTGGAGCCGGTGATTGCTCGAACTTGCCGGAGCCGTTGCGCCCAGGTCTCATCACAGGCGATTACTCCTGCCATGACGTCGCTGTGGCCGCCGAGGAATTTGGTCCCAGAGTGAAGGACCAGCGAGGCACCGTGCTCCAGTGGTTTCTGAAGAACAGGGGTGGCAAAGGTCGAGTCGACGAGTACCGGTACTCCTGCAGCTTTGGTTGCTATTTCTTCGATGTCGATGAGGTCGAGTGTCGGGTTGGCGGGGGTTTCGCAGATGATGAGTGCGGTGTCTTCACGGATTGCGCCTCGCAGGGTCTCCGGTGTGGCCCACGTCACGTCAACCCCCAGCAGCCCGGAGCTGAGCAGATGATCGCTACCGCCGTAGAGGGGGCGAATGGCAACCACATGACCACCTGTACTCTTTGAGGCCAGGAGGACTGCGGTCACGGCGGCCATACCTGATGCGAAGGATACGCTGGCCTCGGCGGACTCAAGTTGTGCGAGTGCGTCTTCAAACCGAGCCACAGTCGGATTGTGCAGGCGCTGGTAGATGGAACCACCTGTTGGGCCATTTCCAGCAGCCATCGCATCGATGCTCGCTGTCGCCTCCTCGAGGTCCGGTGTCTTGTAGGTGGTGGAGAGATCGATCGGTGGAACATGGGCTTGACCCAGTCCGTCTCGACCACTGTGTACACTCAGAGTTCTGTCCCGCATAATCGAATCCTGTGCTGGTAAATTGTTCAAATACAGTTTATTCTTCGGACAACAAAAAATAAAACGAATTAACTTCTGAAATTAGGGCATTAAATGATGATGGACCGAATTGATGACGCGATATTGGACGCTTTGCAGAACAATGGTCGGATCTCGAATAAAGAGTTGGCTGCAGCAGTTGGATTGGCGCCTTCTTCTTGCTTTGAGCGTGTCCGCAGATTGCAAGAGCGCGGCGTGTTGCGGGGATTTCGCGCGGATGTGGAGCCGGAATCTCTTGGTGTCGGTCTGCAGGCCTTTGTGTCGGTACGTTTGGCGCAGCACTCACGTGATTTGGTGGAATCCTTCAGGGATCATGTGGTGTCCTTGGCGGAAGTGGTGGGCGTCTACCATGTGGCGGGTCAGGAGGACTTTGTTGTACATGTGGCGGTCCGTGATGCCGCTCATCTCCGAAACCTCACCTTGGATGCTTTCACGACTCGAGCCGAGGTGGCTCGACTCAATACGGCCTTGGTTTATGAGCACATTCCAAAGTCTCGATGGCCGAACTATGCGGTGAGTGAGGACGCGACGGTCTAACGAAAAATGTATTCGGCGTAGCCGTTGCCCACATTGAGGCCGCTGATGGTGGCCTGGCTGTAGGTCATTCCGTCGTAGTAAGAGGAACCACCGCCACCAGGGGCATTGGATGTACCACCAGCGCTTCCACCGTAGTAGCCACCGCCACCGCCGCCCTCGTCATTGACTTGCTGGCAGTCTCCTCCTTCTCCCAAACTTCCATCCGAACTACTGTTGGCGCTGGAGTTGCTGCCTCCAGCGGTTTGGCTGCCGCCATAGCCGTAAGGGCCGCAGCTGGTTTCGCCGTCACTTCCGCTCAGGGCGCCGCCATCACCACCGCCACAGATGCAGGTTTCCGAGCCGCAGCCGCCGCCGCCTCCCGCCACTAAAATTCGGGAACTGAGATCGCCGGATGTGGTTCGCACATCGGTTGCACCTCCACCCCCAGATCCTCCTTGCGAGCCGTCCCCGCCGCCATTGTAGCCACCGGAGCGATCGTATCCAGTCCCTTGGTCCGCACAGCCGCCATCATCTCCCTGTCCGCCCACCTCGATATACAGTGTGGTTGCTGTGTTGTAGGTGTTGGAGCCGCTTGCGTAGCCCCCCAGTCCACCGGTTTTGTTTCCGCTTCCGCAGTTGTAGCTAATGTAGTTGTAGCCCGCTCCGCCCGAGGCTCCGTAGAGCTCAAAGAAGACCTCAGTGTTGGTCGCTGGGGTGACGATGCTTTGCGTGGCTCCGGTGAAGGTCAGGGAGAACGGTGTGTTGATTGCTGCATAGGTCCACCCCCCATTGGTCATGTCACAGTAGACCTCGTCGGCGTTGGTTACATCACCGTCGTTGTCGGGATCGATCCAGTAGCTTCCGTCGGTTGAACTCGAATAGTCGGCAAGAATACTGGCACAGGTAATCCCCGCTTCCGCTTGTGTGAGACCGGTAGCGCAGCTGTCCCACACGTTGACGTCCGAATCGTTGCAGTCGCTGTCGTTGTCGACGTAGCCGGAAGGTTGGTTGCAGGCGATGGTGGAGGTGTCCTCCGATCCGTACCCGTCGCCATCGATGTCGATGTACCACGTCGTAGCGTCGATGGCGTCGTCCTCGTCGACTGTCCCATCGCAGTCATTGTCGACCGCATCGCAGGTTTCGCTTTGGCCTGGTGAGATGGACGCGTTGGTGTCGTTGCAGTCGGTATCGTCGTCGGTGTAGCCGCTTGCCGGTAGTTCACAGGCATTCAGTGTGTTGGTGCTGCTGCCGTAGCCGTCCCCGTCGGCATCTGCGTAGTAGAGCGTTCCATCTATGGTGGACTCGTCGTCGATAGCGCCGTCGCAGTTGTTATCGATTTCATCGCAGATTTCGAAGCTTGCGGGACTTGTTGCAGCATCGGAATCGTCGCAGTCGTCGCTGTTTGCCGAGTAGCCTGTAGGTTGAACACAGGCCTGTTGGGATTGGCTCTCATCGCCGTAGCCATCGCCGTCTAAGTCGAGATAGAACGCGTCTTTGACCCCCTCGTCGACTTCTGTATCGCAGTCGTTGTCATCCTCGTCACAGATTTCGGTGGCACCGGGGTGCGAGTTTGGATTGAGGTCGTTGCAGTCATCTGAATTGTCGACATAGCCTACGGGTTGACTGCACGAGAGTTCCACGAACTGTTGGCCGCCGTAGCCGTCGGAGTCGGCATCTCCAAACCAAATACTCGCGTCGTCCGCATAGTCGTCGATCGTGCCGTCACAGTCGTTGTCGATGTTGTCACAGACCTCGGTAGCTCCTGGATAGGTGGTGCTGTCATTGTCGTTACAGTCTTCACAGGCCGCGCTGCCGTCGGCATCGCTGTCTGTAAAGCCGACAGAACCATCGCAGTTGTAGTCGATGGGATCGGTGCAGTCTCTCTCCCACGCGCCGGGATAAATATCAGCGTTGGCATCGTCGCAGTCGCCATTTTCCTGCACGTATCCATCCGGTTGTTCACAGCCGGCTTGCATGTCGGTGTCATCGCCAAACCCATCGCCATCTTGGTCTAAAAACCACTCGATTGTGGCGCCGATAGACGCATCTAGGTCATTACAATCTTTCAGGGACGAGATGCCATCTTGATCAAAGTCGACAGCACCAGTGTCCGCGCTGTCTTGGTTTTTGATGGAGTCGCAGCTGCAGATGAGCAGCAGGCTTACGAGTTGAATTCTGCGCATTAGAATTCCTTTGGTTGGACGATAGCCAGAGCATAGAGGAGGCGGGCACAGCGGTCCAGCTTTTGAGGACGCAGCAAAGCGGGTGTGCTTATTCCGGGAATGCCCAGGCCGGTTGGATGGCTTGAAGCGCTTCGAGTAACTCAGGAAGTGCCGCTTTGGACCAAGTGGGATCGAGCACTCCAAACCAGTCCACAGCGCCGTATACACGTCCGCTGCCTTCCTCGCCTCGTGCCATGGTGCCGTTCACCGGCCAGTACGCCCAGTCTAAATCGCCGGCCTGCAGTAGCTGCAGAAAGGCTTCAAACCAGGCTCCCTCATAGGAGTCGCCTTGAATGCAGTCTGTGCTGGTATTGCAGGTGCCGAACTCGCTCACCCACATGGGAGCGGTGTAGGGCTGATCCTCCACAATGACAAAACCCCAGGTGCTACCGATATCCGCTGCCAGTTGCTCATAGGAGGTGATTTGGCTGTGAAACCAACTGTAGTCGTGTGCTGCCCACACCAGTCGACCGGGGACGGACAGAGTCAGTGGGTCGTAGTATGCCCCCGTCAGATCCGCTCCGTAATTGATGCCCTCAACCACAATCAAGCCCTCGGGATCGATGGCCAGGATAGCGTCCGAGGCGCGGGTGGCAGCAGCCTTCCAGTCTGTTGCGGCCGGGCCTCCCCAGGTGGCGCCGTTTCTCAGTTCGTTTCGGAGTTCGTAGCCCACTACGCCAGGGTGGTCTTTGTAGCGTTCAGCGAGAAGTTCCCACGTCGAGATCCAGACTTCCTCGGGGTATTCGTCGGTGTACCAAAGTCCGTTTTCAGCGCTGTACCAGACCGCCTCCGAGCTGTGATTGTCCAAGATGGTCACTAATCCGTGGCGTGCGAGACTATCGATGACGGCATCCAAGAGTCCGAGTGCGGTCACGCCGTACAAGTCGGGATTCGCCGCGATCACCTCGTCGCGTATTGGTGCATCCTCGATCACCATCTCTAAGGAGAAGGGAAGACGGATGGAGTTGAAGCCCATCGACGCAATGGTGCTGGAGATGTTGTCGAGTGCTTCAATCTCCAAGCCCGCGGGGGTGTAATCGAGCTCTTCGAATCCATACCAGTTGACGGAGGCGAGTTTGAAGCGCTCATTGTTGCTGTCGAGAATCCATCGCCCCTCGGTGTGGAGTGGCACCGCAGGGAGGAGCGGATAGGCGTTGGGTGTCGCTGTATCCGATGTGTCGGTGTCGTCGGGTTTTTCGGTGTCATGACCTGTTTCGGCCGGACTGTCATTCTTGGGTGCGCAACTCGAAAGAGCCAGGCATGCGACCAGAAGGCCGTACATGCATGGTCTCGTTCTGTGAGTGACCCGCCCCATCCTGTTTTAAGCTCTTCTGCGTTGATTCAGGAGGAGGAGTCCAAACACAGCAAATACAGCCCACTTGCCGTTGGGTGTGCCCATTGTGCTGCACGAGATGCCGGAAATCTCTCCTTTGTCGTTGCCGTTGAGGCTCCAGGTGACGGTCGAATCTTCATCGCAGTCGGTGGCTCCGTCGTAGTTGATGACAACCGTATTTCCATTGGCGTCGATGGTGGTAGTGCCTGAACTTGCTTCAGTCGCGCATACGGTATCGTTGGTGATCTCGTCCACTGTGGCGACAGTTGCGAGCCCGCTGGCATCGGTGGCGTCGTTCACACCTACGTTGACATCATGGTTGTAGGTGGTTTGGCTGGCTCCGTCTTCCAACTCTTCGGTGACCGCACTCAACGTCCCCTGAAGGCCGAATTTTCCAGAACTCATGGCACAGTCATTTGAAGCGTCGGGACCCTCGTTTTCAATGGCTAGGGTGATGTCGAATACGGGGTCAGTACCGTTGGACATATCCGCGATGGTTAGAGAGGTGAAAGCAGTCCTTGATAGCTCATTGTTGCAGTCGGAATTGGGTGAGATTTGTCCGAAACCGTCTTGGTAGATGTAATACCCGAGTTCGCTATCGATGCCTTGTTGGTACGAGCCCAACCATTCGACGCCATTGTGGTCCGTGCAGCCACCTGTTGCGCTGGTTTCCATCTCTGTGCTGCCGTCTTCATTGAAGCCGACGAGGGTGGGGCACTTGGGCAGTCCTGTGTTGCCTTTGTCGGTCCAGTCCTGGATATGGAATTGGAGGATCAGGCTTGGGTAGACGACTTGAAGGTACACGTTGGGAGCACTCAGGGTCGCCCAAGTCGTTACGGTTTCGATGCGGGTAATATCTGCATCCCCGAGGCCATCGATGGCCTCGGCGTAGGCGTCTTCGGCGTTTTGTACCATCGGATTGACGGGCTCTTCAGTGTCCTCGGTGTCCTCGGTGTCCTCGGTGTCTTCCGTATCGCTGGTGTCCACCGTGTCACTGGTGTCAATCGTATCGCTGGTGTCGTCTGTCGTATCGGTGGAATCTTTTGAGCAGCCGTAGAGAAGTGGCAAGAGACAGATTGTGGTGAGACCAAAGCGATTCATGGGAGATGTCCGATATTCAAGGAATGGGTAGGTTGCGACCGGTGGTCGCTTGGAAACATTGGTCGGCATTATCCAACAAAAAAGCCCCGTTCGGGGCTTTGTTTTTTACAGGCTGAGTTTCAGCGCCGATGGAAGGGCCTGTTTTTTCGGCCCAACCATCGACGCTGAGGAGCTTAGCGGCTGATATTGAGAATCACGTTGAGTTGGTGCTCTTGGAAATCCGGACTCCAGGTGACGTGGTAGATGTCGTCGAGACCGTCTCCGTTGAAGTCTGCAACTTGCTCGTTGTAGTTGCCTTCAAAGTGGGTCGTCTCAATGGCGTCGAATCCGCCGAATCCGTCGCCCACCAGTCCGATGAGTCCATCCATGGAAGGAGCGAGCAAGTCCAGCGAGCCGCTGCCGTTGAAGTCACCGTAGAAGCTGCCCCATGGTTGGAGTTCACCGAAATCCAGGACGGGAAAGAGGTTGGGGGTTTGGCCTCCTTCCAACCAGAAGACTTGCTCCGAGGTCGTCAGGACCACTTCCGTTGCAGGGCGGCGGTGCTTGCCGTTTCCTGCGGCACGGTATCCGAAGATTTCGTCATCCAGCATGAGTTCTGTGAATGCTCCGTCGGTGCCTCGGATGAATGCGTTCACGCCGTAGATGCCGTAGCCGCCGTTGTAGAAGGTCACGATATCCATCAAGCCATCTTTGTTGAGGTCGATGGTCCAGCTTTGGGGGTAGTAATTGCCGGCCCCGGTGCTGCTGAACTCTTCGGCGCGGTCGGGCGAACCATTTCGCAGCAGGTAGCTGTTGTGCCAGGTGTAGAGAATGAGTTCTGCACCCTTGTCATCGTCGATGTCTGCGATCACTTCCGCGGAGACGTAGTTGTTGTCTGCGCCCAAGATGGTCGCGGTGCTCTTCTGGCCGTCGAAGTCTAAGGTGCCGACAATGGTCCAGTATTCGCTGCTAGCCTGTGCCGTGAAGGACACCAGCAACTCATCGTCGCCATCTCCGTCAAAGTCGGCCAGCTCCATGGTGTTGACCCAGGACAGCTCCCAGCTGCATTGGAAATTGCGACAGAAGTCCACGCTGTCCACAAGTGCCTGAAGTCCAGTACTAGTCCAGCCGGGTGTGG
>Ga0163179_10002920_pt1 | contig 11738 bp, 14 predicted proteins | sample AtlANTMetagenome_FD_109643 | JGI IMG/M metagenome (GOLD analysis project Ga0163179, IMG submission 109643) | Marine eukaryotic phytoplankton communities from the Atlantic Ocean - Atlantic ANT 2 Metagenome | ecosystem: Environmental > Aquatic > Marine > Oceanic | place: North Atlantic Ocean... | reverse complement strand
TTGAGCATTACCTTTCATTTTTCCTTTTTGACTTTTTCTATATTTTGTTTTCTTTGGTTGTAACATATTAAATACAAATAAAATAAATAGTTATTTTTTCTTTCTTTGACTACCGCCGCCTCTTTTAGTTCCAACTACAATAGTTTCTATAGGTGTCAAACTCCGTTTTCCATATACCTCACCTTTACATATCCAAACCTTTACTCCGATTAAGCCATATGTTGTTAAAGCTTCTTCTACTGCATAATCTATATCCGCACGAAAAGTGTGAAGAGGTGTTCTACCTTCTTTATACATCTCTGACCTTGCCATTTCCACACCATTTAACCGACCGGAAACTTGAATTTTAATGCCTTCTGCCCCCATTCTCATAGATGCTGCAATCGCCATTTTAACAGCTCTTCTATAAGGAAATCGACCCTCTATTTGATTAGCTACATTTCTAGCAACTAATTTTGCATCTAATTCTGGTCTTTTAATTTCATAGATGTTAACTTGAACTTCTTTAGAAGTAATTTTTTTCAATTCCTCTTTCAACTTATCTACTTCTTGTCCGCCTTTTCCTATAATTAATCCAGGTCTAGATGTGCTAATAGTAACGGTGATAATTTTCAAAGTTCTTTCAATCACGATTTTAGAAACACTAGCTTTTGCTAATCTAGCATATAAATATTTTCGAATTTGATAATCTTCTAAGATTCTATCACCAAAGTTTTTACCGCCATACCAGGCAGAATCCCAGCCTCTTATAAAGCCTAATCGATTACCTATTGGATTTGTTTTTTGTCCCATATTAATTATTATCTTTTAAACCAACTATTAATGTAACATGATTTGAACGTTTTCTAATGCGATGCGCCCTACCCTGAGGAGCTGGCTGCATTCTTTTTAACATTCGTCCAGAATCAACAAAAATTGTCTTAATTACAAGTTCAGAGTTATCATCTGAATATTTTAATTGCCAATTAGAAATTGCAGACAACACAAGTTTCTCTAACCTTATTGAAGCCTCCTTAGGACTATGCTTTAATAAAATAAGGGCTTTATTTACATCAACTCCCCTTATTTGATCAGCCACAAGACGCATCTTCCTAGGTGAAGTAGGACAGTTTCTAAGTTTAGCAGAAGCTATCTTTGATTCAGTACTTGTTTGTATATTATTTTCTTTAGCCATTTAATATAATTTTATCGTTTTTTTCCACCATGCCCTCTAAAAGACCTAGTAGGAGAAAATTCTCCTAAATTATGTCCAACCATATTTTCTGTGATAAATACTGGCACAAACTGTTTTCCATTATGCACAGCAAATGTTTGGCCAACAAAATCAGGTACAATCATAGAAGCTCTGCTCCAAGTTTTTATAACTGTTTTTTTATTATTACTTATGTTAGCTTCCACTTTTTTCAAAAGCTTATAGTGCACATACGGTCCTTTTTTTAGAGATCTTGCCATTTTTTTATTTTCTTCGTTTAACAATATGTTTATTTGATGCTTTTTTCTTAGATCTAGTTTTAAATCCTTTTGCTGGAATTCCATTTCTTGATCTAGGATGCCCTCCTGATGATTTACCTTCTCCACCTCCCATAGGATGATCAACAGGGTTCATTGCAACCCCTCTGGTTCTTGGTCTTCTACCAAACCATCTACTTCGACCAGCTTTACCTGATTTTTGTAAAGCATGTTCAGCATTAGATACAGCACCAATAGTTGCTAAACAAGCAACTAACACCATTCTAGTTTCTCCACTAGGTAATTTTAAAGTTGCATATTTACCTTCTCTCGCAACTAATTGGACCCCAGCACCAGCACTTCGAGCAAAAGCCGCTCCTTTCCCAGGTGATAGCTCTACATTATGCACAGTTGTTCCCAAAGGGATATCTGAAAGATACAGACTATTCCCATTATTTGGAGGAACACCCTTTCCAGACATAATCTGATCACCAACTTCTAAATCCTTAGGACATATAATGTATCTTTTTTCACCATCTGCGTAAAACAATAATGCAATTCTAGCTGTTCTATTAGGATCGTATTCAATAGTTTTTACAATAGCAGGTATGCCAAATTTATCTCTCTTAAAATCTATAACTCGATACTTTTTTTTATGACCTCCTCCCACATACCTCATGGTCATTCTACCATCATTATTTCTCCCACCACTTCTAGTCTTAACTTTTATCAAACTCTTCTCTGGTTTTGAAGCTGTTACATCATCAAATGTATTTACAACTTTAAAACGCTGGCCTGGAGTTAATGGATTAATTTTTTTTATTCCCATAATTATGCATTATTATAAAAATCTATACTATCTCCCTCAATTAATTCTATTATAGCTTTTTTAAAAGAACTTCTTTTTCCTCTAACAACACCACCTTTAGTAGATCTACTTTTAGTCTTACCATAATAATTCATTGTTCTGACAGACTTAACTGTTACACCATATAAAACCTCGACTGACTTCTTAATATCAAATTTATTAGCAGATTTAGATACTGAAAATGCATATCTATTCAATGAATCTGTTTGTTCAGTTATTTTTTCAGTTACTATAGGTTTAAGTATTACGTCCATTTAATTATTTATTTTTTTAATATTCTTTAAAGCACTCTCCACAATAATTAACTTTGAAGCATCAAGAACATTATATACATTTATTTCACTTAAAGACACCACATTTGTTTTTGCCACATTTCGTGCAGATAATAAAATTGTTTTCTTGTTTTCAGATAAAACCAACATTGTTTTCTCATTAGCTACACCTAAATTGTTTAACAAGTCTATATATTCTTTAGTTTTTGGCATTTTAAAATCAAAATCTTCAATTATTAAAATATTTTTTGCATTTGCTTTATCACTTAAAGCAGAAAAGCGTGCTAAATCTTTTACTTTTTTATTCAATTTCGAATTATACTCACGTGGAACAGGACCAAAAACTCGTCCTCCTCCTCTAAATAAAGGGTTTTTTATACTACCTGCACGCGCAGTTCCCGTGCCTTTCTGTTTTTTTATTTTTCTAGTACTACCAACTATTTCACCTCTTTCTTTAGATTTACTGGTTCCTTGCCTATTATTTGCTCTAAATTGCTTTACTGCTAAATACACAACATGGTCATGAGCTGCTACACCAAATACAGATTTATCAAGTGTAACTTCTCGTCCTGTTTCTTTTCCTTTAATATTTAAAACTGGTAACTTCATTAGTTTGTAATATTTAAATAACCATTATTAGGTCCTGGAATAGCACCCTTCACAACAATTACATTTTTATCTTTTAAAATCTGTAAAACTTGCAGATTTTTCACTTTAACCTGTTTACCACCCATACGTCCACCCATACGCATTCCTTTAAACACTCTAGCAGGATATGACGCAGCACCAATAGAGCCGGGTGCTCTCATTCTATTATGTTGACCGTGAGTCGCATCACCAACGCCAGCAAAACCGTGTCTTTTTACCACCCCCTGAAAGCCCTTACCTTTACTATTGCTCGTAACATCCACATATTCTCCTTCATTAAATAAATCAACATTTACAACATCACCCAATTTAAACTCAACTAAATCTGTTTGGCCTTCCTCATTAGTGATCATGAAATTATTTTTAAATTCTGCGTACACTTTTTTTGCTGCAGTATTTGCTTTTTTTGCATGACCTAATTCAGACTTCTTAGTTCTAATTGCTTTTTTATCCTCAAAACCTAACTGAATAGCAGAATAACCATCCTGCTCAATGTTTTTTATCTGAGTCACAACACATGGACCAGCTTTAATCATTGTACAAGGAATATTGTTTCCTTTTTTATCGTAGAAACTACTCATCCCAATTTTTATTCCTATAATACCTGCCATAATTACGCTTTTATTTCAACCTCAACACCACTCGGCAACTCTAATTTCATTAAAGCATCTACCGTACTTGCTGAAGTACTATATATATCTAATAATCTTTTATAAGAGTTTAGTTCAAACTGCTCCCTTGATTTTTTATTAACATGTGGCGATCGCAAAACAGTAAAAATCTTCTTATTAGTTGGAAGTGGAATTGGACCACTAACAACTGCCCCTGTAGTTTTAACTGTCTTTACAATCTTTTGTGCAGACTTATCGACTAAATTATAGTCATACGATTTTAATTTTATTCTTATTCTTTGACTCATAATTTATGCTTCTACTTTTTTATTTTTAGCTATCACTGAATCTGCTATATTCTTGGGAACTTCATCATAATGGCTAAACTCCATTGTAGAAGTTGCACGACCAGAAGTAATTGTCCTAAGGTCAGTTACATAACCAAACATCTCTGATAATGGGATTTTCGCATTTACAATAGTTGCACCACTTCTTTCACTCGTCCCTTCAATCAAACCCCTTCTTTTATTTAAATCGCCTATCACATCTCCCATGTTTGCCTCTGGAGTGACCACCTCTAACTTCATAAAAGGCTCTAGCAATACTGGATTACACTTTGGAAGAGCTGCTCTAAATGCTGATTTTGCACATATTTCAAAAGAAAGCTGATCGGAGTCAACAGCATGAAACGAACCATCTTTTAACGTGATTTTCATAGAATCCACCTCATACCCAGCTAACACTCCATTTTTCATTGAATCTCGGAATCCCTTTTTCACAGATGGGATAAATTCTTTAGGAATATTTCCTCCTTTAACTTTATCTTCAAAAATTAAACCTGGGTTTTCTTTATCAGTATTCGGCTCCACAGTAAATATAATGTCCGCAAATTTACCTCTACCTCCAGTTTGTTTTTTATAAACCTCTCGATGGTCAATTGAACCTCTTATAGTTTCTTTATAATTTACCTGAGGAGCACCCTGGTTGCATTCAACGTTAAACTCTCTTTTTAATCTATCTACTAAAACTTCTAAATGAAGTTCTCCCATACCAGAAATAATAGTTTGTCCAGTATCGTGATCTGTTTTAACCTGGAACGTAGGATCTTCTTCAGACAACTTACCTAAAGCAACACCTAATTTATCCACATCATTTTGTGTTTTTGGCTCAACTGCAATTCCAATTACCGGATCAGGAAACTCCATAGACTCTAATACAACTTGAGCATTTTCTACACACAATGTATCACCTGTTCTTATATCTTTAAAACCAACAGCTGCACCAATATCACCTGCTTCAATTTTATCTAAAGCATTTCTAGAATTAGAATGCATTTGAAAAATCCGAGAAATTCTTTCTTTAGAGCCAGATCGAGTATTATATATATACGACCCTGAGTTTAAGACTCCAGAATAAACTCTAAAAAAACACAACCTACCTACAAAAGGGTCCGTGGCAATTTTAAATGCTAATGCTGCAAAAGGTTCTTGATTTTCCGGCTTTCTTGAGACTTCTGATTCTGTTTTTGGATCTACCCCTACAATAGAAGGCACATCTAATGGACTTGGTAAATACAACATTACATTATCTAGTAAAGTTTGTACTCCTTTATTTTTAAAAGCTGATCCACAAAGCATTGGTGTGATACTCATAGACAAAGTTGCTTTCCTAATAGCATTCTCAATCTCATCCGTGGTAATAGAATCTGGATTATCAAAATACTTTTCCATTAAAACCTCGTCTGATTCAGCAACTGCTTCCAACATTTTCTCTCGCCATTCATTAGCCGTGGAAATTAAATCTTCTGGAATTTCTATCTCTTCATAAGTCATTCCTTGATCAGATTCATTCCATATAATACCTTTCATTGTAACTAAATCAACTACTCCTTTAAAATCATCTTCTGCCCCAATAGGTATTTGAAGAGGAATAGGATTACCATTTAATCTATCTTTTACCTGCTCTACACAGCGAAAAAAATCAGCACCAATTCTATCCATTTTATTCACAAAACCTATTCTTGGAACATTATATCTGTCCGCTTGACGCCATACTGTTTCTGACTGAGGCTCAACACCACCAGAAGCACAAAAAAGTGCTACTGCCCCATCTAAAACTCTAAGAGATCTTTCAACTTCAACTGTAAAGTCAACGTGACCAGGAGTATCAATAATATTCATCTTAAATTCCTCATCTCTAAACTTCCAGGTAGTTGTAGTTGCTGCTGATGTAATTGTAATACCTCGTTCTTGCTCTTGCTCCATCCAATCCATTGTTGCAGCACCATCATGCACTTCTCCAATTTTATGACTTAACCCAGTATAATAAAGAACTCTCTCAGTCGTAGTCGTTTTACCAGCATCTATGTGAGCCATAATGCCAATATTTCTAGTATATTTTAAATCTCTTTGTGCCATTGCATTCTATGTTTTAAAATCTAAAATGAGAAAAAGCTTTATTAGCTTCTGCCATTTTATGAACTTCTGATTTCTTTTTAATTGAAGCACCTTCTTCTTTATAAGCTGCTAAAATTTCATTAGCTAATTTTTGTGCCATAGATTTTTCATTTCTCTTCCGTGCAAACTTAATCATCCATGACATGCCCATAGAAATTTTTCTTTCTGATCTAATTTCCATAGGAATTTGAAAAGTGGCCCCGCCGATTCTACGACTTCTCACCTCTACCTGAGGCATTACATTGGAAAGAGCTTTTTTCCATATGTCTACATTAGATTCATCATCTGATTTATTTTTTTCAACAATATCCATGGCATCATAAAATATTTTAAATGCTAGATTCTTCTTACCACTCATCATCATAGTGTTGACAAATCTCGTAACAAGAGTGTCGCCAAATTTGGGATCTGGTAAAAGAATTCGTTTTTTTGCTCTAGATTTTCTCACTTATTTCAAAATTAATTAGTTATCTATTTCTTTTTTGCTCGTTTTGTTCCATACTTTGATCTTCGTTGATTTCTCCCCTCTACACCCGCTGTATCTAATGCACCCCTAACAATATGATATCTCACACCAGGCAAATCTTTAACCCTACCTCCACGAACTAGAACAATCGAGTGCTCCTGTAAATTATGACCTTCTCCAGGTATATATGCATTCACTTCATATCCGTTCGTTAATCTAACTCTTGCCACTTTACGCATAGCAGAATTTGGTTTTTTAGGAGTAGTAGTGTAAACACGAGTACACACGCCTCTCCTTTGAGGACAAGCACTCAATGCAAGAGATTTACTCTTTTTAACTGAAGATTTTCTACCTTTTCTAACTAATTGTTGTATAGTAGGCATAATTTATATATATTTTTTAATCTGTTATTAATCTTATTAAAATCCCATTTTTCAAAACGGTTTGCAAATCTATAAATTTTAATCATTATATCAAACCTAATTTTTCTTTTTTTTGAAAGAAATAATAATCAATAAATTAAAAAGAATGAAAAACACAACACAAATGTCTCATAATCAGTTTTTTAAGCAGTGTAAAACGATTCGAGCATAATAAATCCACATGATTAAATAAATCGAAACAAAAGAACGATTATTAAGAATAAATGTGATACTTTTATTTTTTCAAATCAAACCAAAAAATCAATTTAAAACTAAACATGCACAACAACTTCAGTCAATTAAATTCTGAGCAAAAAAAAGCAGTAACACACACAGAAGGACCTGTAATGATTATTGCTGGCCCAGGGTCTGGAAAAACAAGAGTAATCACCGAAAGGATTGCTCACCTTATACAACTTGAAATTCCACCTCAAAATATATTAGCATTAACATTTACAAATAAAGCCGCGAAAGCAATGAAAAACCGAATCCATAAAATAACAGAAAATGCGAATGCTTTTTCAATATGGATGGGCACATTTCACTCAATATTTGCTAAAATATTACGAAAAGAATCTCACATAATGGGATACACACCATATTTTACAATATATGACAATGAAGATTCTGTCAAAATAATACGTCGAATCATAAAAGAATTTAATCTAGATAAAGATATGTATAATGCAAAATATGTATTTGCCCGAATTTCATTCATGAAAAACAATCTTGTAGATAGCAAACAATACAATATTGACCAAGACCTAATAAAACAAGACCTAATAAATAAACGAGAAGAATTTAAAAACATATACACAAAATACTGCAATGAATGCCACACCTCAAATGCCATGGATTTCGACGATTTACTACTAAAAACACATGAGTTATTCAAGCAAAATAAAAACATCTTAGAATACTATCAATCAATATTCAAATACATTTTAATAGACGAGTATCAAGACACGAACAAAGTACAAGATGCAATTATAAAACAAATCGGAAGAAAATATCAAAATGTATGTATTGTGGGTGATGACTCTCAGAGTATTTATTCATTTAGAGGTGCCAACATCAATAATATGTTAAACTTCAAAATGTTTTATAAAAGTGTTAAAGAATTTAAACTAGAACAAAACTACAGGTCTACACAAAATATAGTTAACGCTGCTAATTCTTTAATTGCACATAATAAAAATAAAATTGAAAAAACCATCTTTAGTGAAAATGAAAATGGAAATAAAATCAAAATACTCAAATATGCGAATGACAGAGAGGAGGGTGATCAAATATCTGATATTATAGCCAAGAATATTGTGAAAAACAAAAAAAAAGCCTCTGAGTATGCAATACTATATCGAACAAACAGCCAGTCAAAAGTACTAGAAGATGGGTTGCGAAAAAGAGAAATAAATTATAAAATATTTGGAGGATTATCTTTTTACCAACGAAAAGAAATAAAAGACGTGATGGCATATTTAAAACTTATCATCAACAACAATGACAATGAATCTCTGATTAGAATAATAAATTACCCCACAAGAGGGATTGGACCCACTACGATTGAGCGAATTAGAAAAACATCGGAAAAGAAGAACCAATCCATGTGGCAAACACTAAACTCCCCACTAATTGAGGAAATAAATGTGCAAAAAAAAACCAAAAACCATTTAACAGATTTTGTTCAAATGATGAAAAAACTATTACAACTAATAGATAATAATGTTTTTGAAATCATTGAAGAACTAATAATATTAACCAATATCATTCAAAAACTAAAAGAGGACCCAACAGATGAAAATATTAACAGAGTTAATAATATAGGAGAATTAGTAAACAGCATGAAAATGTTTGCAGAACGTAAAAAGAATAACACATTATTAGACTTCATAAATGAAGTGTCACTTGATGAATCTAAAGATGACGAAAAAACATCACAAGATTATGTTTCACTTATGACAATACACCAATCAAAAGGATTAGAGTTTCCTTATATTTACATTGTTGGATTAGAAACAGGCTTATTCCCTTCTCAGAAAAGCATACAAGAATCAAGATTATTAGAGGAAGAAAGACGATTATTTTATGTAGCTATCACAAGAGCAATAAATCAAGTAATAGTCTCACATGCGAAAAATAGATTCCGATTTGGTACAATTACGCAATCAGAAAAAAGCTTCTTTATCGACGAAATCAACCCGTTATTCATAGAGGAGTTAACATATAAGTCAAAGAGTATTTCTTTGAACAAAAAAAACCAGGAATGGAAAAAAATAAAAACACCTCCAAAATTGGAAAATAGAAACTTGCGAAAAATCACAAAAGGAATATCTCATATTATAGATTTAAATATTAATCAAAAAATCATACACAATATTTTTGGAGAGGGAATAATTAAAAAAATAGACAACAGCAATGGAAATCAAAAAATTACTGTTTTATTTGTAAAAAATGGAGAAAAAGTATTATTAACCAAATTTGCGAAATTTAAAATTATATCATAAAACTTAACTATAAACTAATTTTTGTTTTATAATTTTGCAATTACTTCAATAATTAAAGAAAGAAATAATGAAATACAATACTGAATTAACACCCCTAATAATTCCGGAATACGGCAGACATATACACTCAATGGCAAATAGTTTACTATCCATAAAAGATGAAATAAAAAGAAATCAACAAGCAAAAGTACTTATAAATATTATGGGGAATCTGAACCCACATCTTAGAGATGTAGAAGAGTACAAACACAAACTGTGGGATCATTTGTTCATCATGTGTGAAAACAAACTGGATATAAAATCACCATATCCAAAACCTGAATTAAAAAATGGGAACACAATTGCAAGAAGAATTAATAACACACAAGGTACCGTTAAATATAAACACTACGGAAAATTAATTATAGAATTAATTCAAGAAGCAACAAAGATAAAAGATGTGAAATTGAAAACATATGTTTTAGAGCATATCGCACAACAAATGAAAAGAGCATATTTGAACTGGAATCAAACGAATGTTCAAGACCAAAAAATATGGGATGACCTGGAAGAGTTTTCAGGGGAAAAACTTGATTTAGATAAATCTAAAATAATCCCAGTATTTCAACCACAAAACAATCGTAAAAAATCTTTTTATAAAAAATCACACAAAAAACATTATTCTAGAAAATAAATGGGAAGTTTTAAAATCATTGGTGGTAAAAAATTATCAGGAATTGTTCACCCACAAGGGGCCAAGAATGAAGCACTACAAGTTATTGCTGGCACCCTATTAACAAAAGAGGTGGTGATAATTCGAAACATACCTCAAATTATTGATGTATTATGCTTAATAGAAATTCTAGAAGGACTCGGAGTAATAATAAAAAAAATAAGAAAAAACACATACTCATTTCAAGCCAAAGATGTCAATATAAATTATTTAAAAACACCTGATTTTAAAAGAAATAGTCAAAAGATTAGAGGATCTGTCATGATTATGGGGCCTCTATTAGCTAGATTTGGAACAACGGTTCTATACCCTCCAGGAGGCGACAAAATTGGAAGAAGGAGACTTGACACACACTTTATTGGATTAACAAAATTAGGGGCAAAATTTAAATTGAAAAAAAATAAATTTTATGAAGTTAATAGCAATAAATTAATCGGATGCAATATTCTTCTAGAAGAAGCATCAGTAACAGGAACAGCTAATATTATAATGGCGGCAGTATTAGCAAAAGGAACAACCACTATATATAATGCCGCATGTGAACCATACATTCAACAATTGTGTAAAATGTTGAACTCAATGGGATCTAATATAGATGGAATCGGATCTAATTTATTAACAATAAAAGGAATAAGGAAATTGTCTGGCTGCAAACATGCCATTCTTCCAGATATGATAGAAATTGGCAGCTGGATTGGTTTAGCTGCTATGACACAATCTAACTTGAGAATCAAAAATGCCTCTATAAAGAATTTAGGCAACATATTAACTACATTTAAAAAAATGGGGATAAAGTTAAAGTATGAAAATGATGATATTATTATAAAAGAACAAAAAAGCTACACAATAGACACATTTATTAATGGATCTATCTTAACTATATCTGATTCCCCGTGGCCAGGATTCACGCCTGATTTACTAAGCATCATCCTCGTGACTGCTACTCAAGCAAATGGAAATATCCTTGTACATCAAAAAATGTTTGAAAGTCGACTTTTCTTTGTAGACAAATTAATTGATATGGGGGCACAAATCATACTTTGCGACCCACATAGAGCCACGATAAATGGCATTAATAGAAAATACCCATTAAAAGGCACAATCATGACTTCTCCAGACATAAGAGCTGGCATTGCATTACTAATTGCAGCACTATCAGCTAAAGGAACAAGTATCATTCATAATATTGAACAGATTGACAGGGGCTACGAAGACATTGACAACAGATTAAGAATACTAGGGGCTTCTATAGAAAGAATATGAAATTCTGTCATTATGTCATATTACAATACTTTGGCTAGAAATTTGATATCATAATAAAATATAAAAT
>Ga0163179_10002917_pt1 | contig 11743 bp, 5 predicted proteins | sample AtlANTMetagenome_FD_109643 | JGI IMG/M metagenome (GOLD analysis project Ga0163179, IMG submission 109643) | Marine eukaryotic phytoplankton communities from the Atlantic Ocean - Atlantic ANT 2 Metagenome | ecosystem: Environmental > Aquatic > Marine > Oceanic | place: North Atlantic Ocean... | reverse complement strand
GGGTTCGGCGCTCAATTGCATTCGTGCGGAGCAAGGCCTGGCCTGAATGTGCCCTTAGGGTCGAATGTCAGGGAAATGTCAGGAAATCTTCTGAAAAAAGTCAAGAAGACACAAGTCCACAACATCTGAGCGCAAAACTGAATGCTCCTCCTAGAACAGGGAGCCATTCAAATGGACCGACGTCTTCTCTTCTTGCTTGCTAGTTCGCTCATCTTTTCTGGTTGTTACGGACCACTGGGGCCGGTAGCCGAGGAAGACCTCGCTGACGAAGTCTTTGGTAGCGGCGGTGATCCCGGCTCTGAAGACAGCGCCAATGGCGATAGCGATGGCGACGGTATTCCAGACTCCGTCGAGGGTCAGGCAGATCCTGACGGCGACGGACAGGGCAACTCAAACGATCATGACAGCGATGGCGATGGCATCCCCGACTCTGTGGAAGGTGCTGGCGACAGTGACGGTGATGGTATCCCCGATTTTCTTGACCTCGATAGTGACGGTGATGGGATCCTGGATGGTGACGAGGGCTGGGATGATATCGATGGTGATGGCATCCCGAACTACCTCGATGACGATAGCGACGGCGACGGCATTGGTGACAACGTCGACCCCGACTTTGATGGTGATGGAATCAACAACAACGATGAGAGCTCAGGCGATAGTGACGGCGACGGGGTAACTGATTGGGCTGATCCCGACTCAGATAACGACGGCGTTCTTGATGGTGACGAAGAAGGCACAGATCCCACCAACCCCGATACGGATGGAGACGGTTGGACCGATCTGCAGGAAGAACTGTGCGGCTCAGATCCCCAGGATGCGGATGATGTCTGTGGTGGACAGAGCATTACGGTGTACGGACATGAGGTTCAGGACATCGTGATCACCTATGACACGCAGATCCAGCTGGGTGATGTCATGTTCATTCTCGATGAGACCTGTTCAATGACAGGCACCCTGGACGATGTCACCAACAACTTTGAGCAGGTGGTCGCTCAAGTCGGCGCGCTCATTCCCGATCTCACCTTTGGAGTCGCATCGTTTGATGACTACAACTACGGCGAGATGGGCTCAGGCTCAGACAAGCCGTATCACCCACGTCAGCAGCAGACCAGCGATCTCGCGCAAGCTCAGCAGGCCCTCTCAAGCCTTACAGCCGACGGTGGCGATGACTGGTCTGAGTCGACGGTTGAAGCCCTGTATCAGGCGGCCAGCGGTCTGGGATACGACCAGAACTGTGATGGCAGCTACGATGCTGCCACCGATGTACTCCCCTTTACTCCGGCAGCAGGGGATGCCTTCGGTGGCTCCGAGCCTGGGCTCGCTTCGGCTGGCGTCCAGGGGACCGGAACAAAGGGCGGCAATGGCTTCCGTGAGGGGGCCGTTCCCATTTTGGTCTACGCCACCGACGCTACGGTACGTAATGCTCTTCCACCCTATGGGGAAGGGCCTAAGGGCAGCGTTCCGCCTCCCGGTTGCGCGACGGATGCCGTACCGCCGATGCTCGAGGCAGCGCTCGATGCCATTGATGCCAAGGCGATTGGCGTTGCTGCTGGAACTACGGATGCTGTCTCGGCGATGCAACAGGTAGCGCAGTTCACAGACTCGTACCTCGACCTTAACGCCGACGGAGCAACCTCGACCGACGAGTTGATGGTCTACAACAGCACTGGCTATGACATCGTGAGTCAGGTGGTCACAGGTATCGAAGAGTTCACTTCCAATGTGACCTACGACCTGTCCATGGTAGCCGAGGACCCTACTGGCGCTGTCGCCAATGTCGATCCCGTGGCCTATTTCGATGTGCCTGCTCTGAACACGGTCGACTTCACGATTACCATCGAGCCGGATGCATCGACCCTGGCGACTATGTTTAGTGATACAGCCTTTGTTGTGCCGACGACGCTGTATGGCGATGGTTCAGTCATCCTCGGTCAATGGGATCTGGTCTTTCTGGTCAGCGTGACGTCGAGCAGCTCAACTCCCTGAGTCAGGAAGGGTCGCGTCCCCGGACGCAGCGAAATCCAACCTGATTGGATCGCGTCTCGCTGCGCATGGAGCTGCGGTACCAGGCGCTCAGAGTGGCTACTGGCTGTTTCCATGAGCCGCCGCGCTTGACTCGCAGCTGGCAGGAATCACTTCCAGAGCGCCAGTCCATGCGTCTTGCGTGTCCTGTAGTCCAGCAGTCCATGGTCCACTCGCTGACGTTGCCTGCCAGGTGGTAGATGCCATCTGCTGTGGCTCCCTGGCTGAAGCTATCGACCACCGCTGTTTGAGGAGTTCCGTCGTCTTCGTAGGTAGTGGGTAGATACGGAGAATCGCAGCCAAGATCGCAGTAGTTGGCGCGTCCCGTACCCCACTCGTTACCCCAGGGGTAGGTGCGGCCTTCGCTTCCGCGGGCAGCCAACTCCCACTCGCTCTCTGTAGGTAGTCGACCTCCCCAGTGCTCGCAATAAGCCGACGCTTCATGCCAGCTCACATTGACTACGGGGTGTTGGCTGTTTTGCCATGCTTGGGCGCCTTGCCAGCCTGTGCAGTGCTCTTTACCCGTCTTGCTCTGACACCAGGCCTTGAAGTCGCCGACGGTGACCTCGTAGGCCATGATGTTGAAAGGAGGCACAGGAATGGGCTTGGGACTGGGGCTGGCAGACGGATCATTTGCTGAACCGAGGACCAACTCAGCAGCATCGATATGTACCGCAGTAGAAGAAAATCTGGCTGGACTCGCCGCTGACTGTTGCTCTGTTGATGTTCCGGCGGACCTGAGCTGAGCAGGCAGCACGCGAGACAGCAGAGGTTCTATCTGTGCCTTGATGTTGTCCTTTGTTTGCGTCGGCAGCATCTGAAAAAGGGCGATGGACAGGGCGGTGACGATCCCCAGGGGGATGAGCTGCTTGAGCCAGAAGCGGACTCTACCTTTGCCCTTAACCTTCAGTGGTTGGACACCTCCAGCCCTCTTTCGGGCTGTCCGGCTTTTGGGTTTTGCTCGCCCCTTGGCAACTTGAGGCGGGTTGGGACTGGTGCCTGTAGAAGCGACTGATGAGGCTTCCTGGGCAGGGTCAGAGAATGGCTGTTTCTCGTCCAGGGGCTTGAATTCATCGGTGGCAAGGATGTCAGCGGTCTCGGGAGGGACCGGAGAAGTGCTCGCGCCTGGTGCTCGAAATCTCGGCTCTGGTTTGTCTCGGGCCGCCAGGACCTGGGTTCGTGCTGATTCGGGATCAAGAGTTGTATCCAGAGCCATATCTTCGTTTGTGGCCTGGGCCAGTCGCGCAGTTTTCAGTTCCTGGGTGTCGAGGGTCTGGATATTTCCGGTCGGTAACTCGTCGGCTACACCTGGAATCGATACGGCACCGAAGTCGCCGGTCGTGCTGTCTGGTGTGGTGCCACTTAGCGTATCGAGCCATCCTTTTACGGACGGTCCAACAGGCCGACTTTGGTGGAGTTCTCGTAGCTTGTCGGCCAACTCGGGGACCGTCTGAAAGCGATGTTCCGGTTTGGCCTGCATACAGCGAGAGAATATGGGCTCGAGGGCAGTGGCTGCTGCGGCGATGTCTTCTTGTTGTTCCTCAAGGTCTGCGTCCGCGACGTTGCGCATCACCATCACCAGGTTGTTGCCTTTGAAGCAGGGCTCGAGCATCACGAGCTCATAGAGGATTGACCCGAGACTGAAAATGTCGCTGCGCTGGTCGAGTTCATCGCCCATGACCTGCTCAGGCGACATGTACAAAGGCGTTCCTCGGGTCTCTCCGTCTTCTGTCTGGTACAGGTTAGCGGCCGACTTTGCGGTGCCGAAGTCCATGAGCTTTACAGCCCCGTCGCGGGCTATCATCACGTTGCCGGGCTTGAGATCGCGGTGCACCAGCCCCAGGTGCTGCCCGTTTTCGTCGCTGAGGGCGTGGGCGTAGGTGAGGCCATCGGCGATGGCCACCATTAATTCAAGGGCAGTGACTAATGGAATCGGCTGTCCTTGAGTGCGGTGCAGCTCAATCAGGCGATCCAGGGGCCAGCCATCGACATACTCCATAGCGATGCAGTAACTGTCGCCGACCTTGCGCAGTTCATCGGTGCGGACGATGTTCGAATGGCGCAGCAGTTGTCCGAGGCGTACCTCGTCTACAAGCGCTCGCACCTGGGAGCTGGTTGAGGTCGCGCGGCGATCCAGGATCTTCAAGGCCAGTTCTTCTTCGCCACCTTCGGTTCCGTAGCGAATCGCCCGGTACACCCGGCCCATGCCCCCCTGCCCAAGCAGATTGATCAGGCGATAGGGTCCAAAAGGCACTGGTCCCGTCGTCGTCTTCTTTTTTGGACGCGCCTGCCGCTTTGCGCCAGGCTGTTCGGTTGGCTTGCTGTCGTCAGACATCGATGACCCTGTTGTGCGGGCGCTGAGTCCCCCTGCCCACGAGGGTAAGGATAAACCGTCTCGCCGGCCTGCGCGCGCCTACCTTGTTCAGTACCTCACTCTTTGTGTTGCAGTGCCGAAGAGATGCTTTTGCTAAGGCTCGTGCCGATACCGGGAACGGCAGCGATCTCGCTCGCCGGAGCAGCACGCACTTTGCCGACACTACCGAAGTGTTGAAGCAGGCGAGTGCGAAGCACGGGACCAACGCCAGGGATCCCATCCAGCTCGGACTGCAGGGTGCGTTTCTTGCGTTGCTTGCGGTGATGGCTCACCGAGAACCTGTGCGCCTCATCACGAAGCTGCTGCAGAAGCTGGAGCCCGGGGTTTCGGGCGCGTAGACCCAGGGGGTTGCTGCGGCCGGGCTCGTAGACCTTGTCGGTTTCTTCACCCTCTCGCGGTTTGGCGATAGAAAGGACCCTCAGCGAAGGCCTGCCGTCGAGCTGGTTGCTCTGTGTTTCGGTGACGAGGTCACTGGAGTTTCCGACGATCCTAAGTCCTAACTCTTCGCACACAGCGGTAACCATCGCTAACTGTCCACGTCCGCCGTCGATGAGGATCAGATCGGGGAGCTCCCAGCCCTCTTGACCGTCTAGAGCCCTGCGTACTCGGCGCCCGAGCACTTCGCGCATGGTCGCGTAGTCATCGGGGCCATCGACACTCTTAATTCGGAAGACTCGGTAGCCCGCCTTAAAGGGTCGGCCATCGCGGAAGGTAACAAGGGCACCTACGGCATCGGTCCCCGAGATGTTTGAGTTGTCGTAGCACTCGATGTGTCGCGGTAGATCTGCTGAGCGAAGGGCCTTTTTGAGGGCGAGTAGTGATTGTTCTGCACGCTGACTGCGAGAGTGTGCGGCATCGAAGCGGACCTTGGCGTTGCTCGCTGCGGTGGCGAGTAGTTCGAGGTTTTCGCCCCGCTTTGGACGGAAGATCCTGACCTTACGACCCGCCAGTTCGCTCAGAAGTTCAGACCGGACCGGCGCATCCGGCAGTTCGATTGGCACCAGGATATCTGCTGGGGGTGGCACAGTCTTGCTGTAGAGCTGACTGATTACACGATCCAACAAGCGGTCATCTTCTTCGGCTACGCCGCGAAAGGCGAAAGCGCGCACTTCATGTAGACGTCCTTCTCGTATCGGTAGCAGCGCGACAGCAGCTAGTTCGCCTTCTCGGTGGAGCCCTAGTACGTCTTTCTCTCGTCGGTCCCTTGCTCGCACTCCCTTCTTGGCTGCTATTCGTTGCAGCAGCAAGATGGAGTCTCGTATCCGACCAGCGTCTTCGTAGCGCAGTTCCGATGCGGCGGCATCCATGCGGCCGCGTAGCTTGCTTTGCAGTGACTCTGCGCGTCCTTCCAGGAGAAGCGAGGCTTCGTCCACCAGTTTGTTGTAGTCCTGAGCATTGATGTAGTTCGTGCATGGAGCGCTGCAGCGGCCCATCTGGTACTCAATGCAAGGTCGCTTGCTGTGTGCGGCAAAGACAGCGTCTGAGCAGGTTCGGAGTGGAATAGTTCGGTTGAGAAGTCCCAGGATCTTGCGCGCGCTGAGTTCATTGAGGAACGGGCCAAAGTATCGAGCGCCATCGTCCTTCCAGCGGCGCACAAGGACTACCCTCGGCCAGCGGTCGCCGCGATGAAGGCGCAGCGATAGCCAGGTCTTGTCATCTTTGAGCCTCACGTTGTAGCGAGGCATGTGTTTCTTTATGAGGGTGTCTTCGAGAATCAGGGCGTCTCGTTCAGTACTTGTTACGACTACCTCAACCTTGTGGATTCTCGGTACCAGAAATGAGATGTGAAAGCGGCCATCGCCCGTCTTGTCTTTGTTGAAGTATTGGCGAACTCGTGCGCGCAGGTCGACCGCTTTGCCCACATACAGAATCTCACCTTGTGCATCTACCATCATGTAGACACCCGGGCTTCTTGGCAGTTGGCTTATATCGGTGCTCAGGGTAATGATGAATTCGCCTTTTCGTGGTTCGGGCGGGCAGCGGTGACAGCCCTTCCTTCTTGCCGGTTGCGGCCGCACACTTTGGACGACATACTACGCCACCTCAAACGCCGATCATGCTGCTGAGTCGAACGAAACTGAAGGAGAGAACCTTATGATCTTCATCATTGCAGAGCCCTGCCATGGAGTTTGCGACACCGCCTGCGTCGATGTCTGTCCTGTGGACTGCATCCATCCCGACGAGGGCTGGCAAAAGGGCGATGACCCGAAGGGCAAGATGCTCTATATCGACCCTGAAGAGTGCATTGGTTGTGGCTTATGCGAGCCCGAATGTCCTGTTGAGGCCATCTTTGATGAGGATGAAGTGCCTGCTTATTGGCAGTCCTACATCAAGAAGAATTACGAGTTCTTCGGTCGTGAGTACAAGGGCTGACTTATCAGCATTTTTTCGTGTATTTCCGCGCTGCCCTACTTCATCTCTCGCTGCTTTTGGTTGTAGTGATGACTCTTCCGCCCCAAAGCGCGCAGGCCGCGAGCAAGAAGCACCCTATTGTTCAGGCTGAGGGGGCTTCGGCCCACCCCATGTTCGAGCATATCGAGACGACCCCCTTCTTCGGGGGGCTTGAGGTGGAGCGGTGGAAGCTGACCGCCAATGGTCTCAAGGTGTTGCTGGTTTCGGATGACAGCGCTGAGACGGTCTCCTATCACACCTACTTTGATGTCGGCTCTTCGGATGAGGTAGAGGGAAAGACCGGGTTGGCGCATCTGTTTGAGCACATGATGTTCAAGCGCACAGACCGATACGACGACACCCACTTCAGTCAGGTTCTCGAGGAGGCTGGTGCTCCCGATCTCAACGCCTGGACCTGGCTGGATACCACCGCCTATCACGTCAGCCTTCCTGCCGATAAGCTGTCTTTGATCATCGATCTCGAAGCCACACGCATGGATCGTCTGGTAGTCGACAAAGACCAGCTCGATGCGGAACGCGAAGTGGTGATTAATGAGCGCCGCTATCGGGTTGATAACGATCCTGAGGGAGCGATGAACGAGCGTCTGTGGTCGCTCGCTTTCACCAACAATCGCTACCGCTGGCCGACCATTGGCTGGCAGGCCGATATCGAGGGATATACCGTAGAAGACTGCACTGAGTTCTACCGGCGTTGGTATGCGCCAAATAACGCTACGGTCGTTATTGTCGGCAAGTTTGATCGAGATGAAGCTCTGTCCTTGCTCGGCAAGGGCTATGGGCCGCTCAAGGCCTCGAACATCGAGCGTCTTGAGCATGGTGAGGAGCCGCCTCAACTAGAGCATCGTCGTCTCGACATGGAGCTGGACCTGCAGAGCGAGATGCTGCAGTTAGCCTACAGGGCGCCGTCTCTGACGCATCCAGACTACCCAGCTCTCTCAGTGCTCGATGGCATCTTGACCATTGGAAACTCCTCGCGTCTGGAGCGGCGACTGGTCGACTCTGGCTTGGCGACGTCGGCAGGGGCCTGGTTGCCAGCTTTTCAGCAAGACTCGCTGTATGAGTTCAGCGCCACCATGCGTTCAGGAAAGGCCGCAGATGCTGCCATCGCAGTGATTCGCGCTGAGTTGGAAGACCTGCGTGACAACCTGGTCAGTGACGAAGAGCTAGAGCGAGTGCGTAATCAGCTGCTGGTGATGTTGCACAGCGGTCTACTCAGTCACTCGGGAAGGGCTGGCTTCATTGGCTTCAATGAGGTCGCTGCAGGAAACTGGCAGGCAGGTAAAGACCGCATTGAGGCCATCCGTAAGGTCACCGCCGAAGATGTGCAGCGGGTAGCCCGTACATGGTTGCTGGAAGAGCGCTCGACGGCGGTTGTAGGTCGTCCTAAGGGACAGGAACTGCTTACCTTTAGCGCTGCGGATTTACCCGCTCCAGGTGTCGGCAAGCTCGCAGAGCTTCGGCCGCTTCAGGCGCGAGATATTCAGGAGCCACCATCGCGGGATCAGGGCAGCCTCGTTGAGCAGCAGGGCAGTGGTTGGACTCGCATGCAGGTCTACGATCCCACCTTGCCCATCGTCTGGTTTCAGGTGGTCATGCCTTTTGGTTCAGGAGTCGAGCCCGATGGCAAAGAGGGGCTCGCAAACCTGACCGCGGAGTTACTGCTTCGGGGGACGACTGCGAGGGAGCGCGACGTCTTTGAGCGAAGTCTGGAGGGGCTTGGTGCTTCGGTGAGCGCTGTCGTCAGCGCGGATCACATCACGCTTTCTGGCTCTGTTTTGTCTCACAACTGGCCGTCTCTAGCTGGTCTGCTGAGTGAGGCGCTCGAGCAACCTGCCTTTAAACAAAAGGAATTGGATGCTCTCGTCGAGGAAATTCAGGCCGACCTTGTAGAGGGACGCAACAACGATCGCGCTTTAGTGAGACGGTTCTTCGCCAAGGGATTGTATGGGGAGCATCCGTACGGTCAGCCAGTTTTAGGCACCACCTCGTCACTTGCTTCTCTTAGCCGCGAGGACGTCGTGAAGTTCTACGAGCGTTGGTTTACTGCTCAGGGCGCGATTCTCGCTCTGCTGGGCGACTTCGACGCGGGAGCTTCTTCGGATCTGACAGCTCTGGCGGCCAAGTTGAAGGGTACGCCTGAACCGATGAGCGCAGCCAAGGCTCCAGAAGCTCCGTCGGATCGTAGCCTCTGGTTCATCGACAAGCCCGGACGAAGTCAGGTGCAGTTGCTTCTCGGCCACTTCTTTGCTCGCCCCCAGGGGCCTGAATATGCGGCGGCCTGGTTGGCTAATGAAGCTTTTGGCGGCTACGGATTCAGCGCCCGTCTGATGATGGAGGTACGCGAGAAGCGTGGTTGGTCGTATGGGGCCTACGGCCGCATCGCCCACAACCCTCAACTGAGCAGCTACAGCATCTGGGTGTTTCCGGCCCTGACGGATGCCTTGCCTTGCCTTGAGTTGGTGCTGAGCATGTATGAGGAGTTTGCAGCAAAGGGCATCTCAGCCGATGAACTCCGTTATGCGCAGAGCGGTCTGGTTAATGGTGCAGCGTTCTATAAAGACACTCCCGCGAAGAGGCTCAACTACGAGGTGCAGCGTAAGCTCAGCGGCTACGATCCCTTGTCGCTGATTCCAGCTGTTCGGGACGCGACCCTCGAGCAGGTCAACGCCGCTGCTGCCTCTGCGTTTCACCCAAGGGCATTGTTCTCTGTGATGGTGGGTACAGCTGACGAGCAGCTGCCAGTAGCAGAGGGCGAGGAAGCGCGCAGCCTGCTTAAGGCAGTGCAGGACCTTTTCGGTGCGGCTCAGGTCACTGTGCTTCCCTACGATCAGGAGTAGGCCCATTGCTGCTGCTCACGCTGGGGAGACGGCCTCGAGCAGATCGCTATAATTGCGCCGAAGTTGCTTGTCTTCACCTCGCTGTGGTGAAGATCCTTTTGCCCAGATAGGAAGTGTGTTGTTGATGCTGGTTCGTGGTTTCTACATTCGTACTGTGCTGGCTGCTCTTATCCTGGCTCAGGTGCTGCTGTTGGCTCCTGCCGAGGTTCACGCCTTTGTAGAAGAGACGATCGGCTCTCCCGAACATGGTGACGAGGTCACGGTACCGCACTGTGTTCTGGTGGGATTGGATGTCACCCGGCAGGTCTCTTTGCTCGGCTGGGATCTGATGCTCAAGGATTCATTGGGCAAACAACTCAGCTTCGAGGTTTACGAGAAGCGTCCCAATGGCGATCTCGTTCGTATCGATGAGGTCACAAGGACTCGTACAGGCACAGTTGCTAACGGAATCTTGGGTTTTTTTGGTGGCTTTGACTGGGAGTCGAGCCCATCGATGCCTGTGACCCTTGAAAGCGGCGGCGAGTATGCCTTGGCGACCTGCTGGGCTACGTCCGATGGACCAGAGTGGAAGTATGGGGAGATAAGCGGGAGCTCACCGAGTGAGGACACCATCTTTGGTGCTGTCGTGCCGGTTCGTGGCCAGCAACCTGCAGCCAATGGCGTGCTGCCCTCGCAGGTCTCAAATGAGATGCCACACATGAGGCTTCGGACTGCGGTGGGTACGAGCTACCGAGTAGAACGCCCTGCAGGAGTGAATCCAGCGTTCACAGATGGTGCGTCGAATGAACTCAAGTTCGAAGGCACGCTCTACGAAGTCACACAGGATGTCGTGCTTCATGGTGTTGCCCAGACCGTTCAGGTCACGGGTCAGCCCACCAACTCAGCTTACCTTGAGGTGAGAGAATGCACGCTGAACCCTAGTGGCGGATCTCCTGCGTATATCTGTGCTCAAGGCACTGCGAATACGATACAAGTCGGAGCGTCGTCTGGTTCAGTAGACCAGCAATTTGCTGGTGCTCAGTTCTCAGTCCAACTCTCAGCTGGCTCGACGTATTTTATTGGAGTCAGTTGGATGGACTCCTCTGTGAAGGGCTTGTATTTCAGTCAGCCCACCAGTTCTCCTGTCCAGGATCCGTCTTGGGGAACGAACCTGGGTAATGGCTTTTGCACGGATGACTGTATTGCCACTGGTGGCTCGGTTGCCAATATCAGACATCAGCCGAGCTTGCAGGTACCCCATGCGCTCATCACCGTACCTGCTCATTTAGATGAGGACTTTGCGGAAGGCGCGACTCCTCTATCACCGCATCAAAGCGAGTTCGGCAACGTCTTTCAGGCTACCGAGAACACGCTGCTGCAGAGTGCTGGACTGGGCTTTCGCATGGACGGTCGCCGCGACGTCATCTTTGGCCTCTATGAGTCAAGTAGTAGTGCCGAGGGCCCGTTTGCTTTACTCGAAGAGCGCGCTGTCGAGGTCGAGGGAGATAGTCAGGTCGTCTGGGATGCAGGCCCTCTGGAGACGAATCTGGTCGCCGGTAGGTGGTACCTCTTCATGGCCTGGTTTGGAGACTTGTCTAACGGCAATGCGGCTGGAGACGTTTTCAGCGATCAACCGCAGCAAACATCCCTCAGCTTTGGAACCTGGGTCTCGGGATACAGCGCTGCCAACGCCACTTTGCCTGCGACCGTGGAGTGGAGCGGTAGCGGCGTGCCTATCTTTGATAACTTCGTGGCCTACTCCTGGCAGATGGAGACCTGTCAGTCGTGTGCGGATATCGATGGTGACGGAGTCTCAGCAGGTACTGACTGCGATGACGAGAATGCTGCGGTCTATCCGGGCCAGAGCGAGCAGTACTGTGATGGCATCGACAACGACTGCGATGAGACGTCGACTCCTGACTCCTCTGATGAGATCTGCGATGACGGTGTCGACAATGACTGTGACAGCTATACAGATCTAGATGATGAAGACTGCGCCTGGGGCGATGATGATGACACCGCAGGCGATGATGATGACACCGCAGGCGATGACGATGACACCGCAGGCGATGACGATGACACCGCAGGCGATGACGATGATACCGCAGGCGATGACGAT
>Ga0163179_10002916_pt1 | contig 11745 bp, 9 predicted proteins | sample AtlANTMetagenome_FD_109643 | JGI IMG/M metagenome (GOLD analysis project Ga0163179, IMG submission 109643) | Marine eukaryotic phytoplankton communities from the Atlantic Ocean - Atlantic ANT 2 Metagenome | ecosystem: Environmental > Aquatic > Marine > Oceanic | place: North Atlantic Ocean... | reverse complement strand
TGACAAATTCGCGTTATTGTGATAAAATCATCTCAAAGCGGAAATCGAATAGCAAATGTTAAATAGTCCAAAAAGAGTTTTTGTAATTGGTGTTGATGGTGCAATGGGGCGAGCTGTAAAGTTGGCCAAAACCCCTAATATTGATGCTGTCATTGGGGATGGTGTTTTTACTTATCAGGCTCAAGCAGTATTACCAAGTGCTAGCTTTCAAAATTGGGGGGCCTTGCTGCACGGAGTTGAAGCAACTGTCCACCAAATTAGCGACTCTAACCCGATTCAGGAGGATACTCCATTCCCTTCTTTTTTGAAAGTTTTACAACAATCGGACCCCACGCTGAGCTGTGCTGCATTTAGTTGTTGGAATCCAATTAATCAATACATTATAGAACAATCAATTGATTGCCATCGGGTCTCGCAACCGGACTCAGAATTGGTTCATACCGCTGCTAAATATATCCGGGAATCACCGCCTGATTTATTTTTCATGCAACTAGATGATGTCGATGCTGCGGGCCACCGAGAAGGTTATGGAAGTGAAAAATACTTACAACAGATTGAAAAAACTGACAGCGAAATCGGGGTAGTAGTACAAGCTATCCATGATGCCAATATCTACTCGGAAAGCCTAATTCTCATTATTTCAGATCACGGCGGATTTGGGACTGGCCACGGTGGTGATGAACCCGAATGTTTAGAAATTTTCTGGAGTATTCGTGGACCAGGGGTAACTCAGGGAATAGAGCTTGATCAACCGCTATCAATAAAAGATACTGCATCTGTCATATTACATGCCTTCAATGTCCCTATTCCACATGGTTATGAAGGAAATATTCCCTTCAGCATTTTTGAGAACTAGAACTAAGTTGTGTTTAATCTTTTTTGATGTTTAGCAATTTTCCTCTTTGGTAGACATACATTTATTGGTACTGATGTCTTTGCAAGTTGCACAATCTAATCCCCACAGCTGTTCTTTTTTAATCTAGTTCTTTGGCCAGTCTGGTAATCACTTGCTCTAGGTCAGGAAAATCGTCTTTTTCCTCCGGTGATAAGTTGGCCAATTCTGTTCGTCCGATGAATCGAAATATATCAGCAGCTCCAAGCAAAATGTCAGGCGTTAATCCAACATCGGCAAAGGTCGTTGCAATTTCCTCCATTTCACCTGTCCATCTTTTAGCCTTGGAAGGTAAACTTGGCAACCCATTCCGCATTCGTTGATAAAGTACAGGTTGGCTGATTTTAAATTCTGCTACCAGATCATCGAACACATTTAATACCTCGGCTGCGGTCAGCAGCTCAGCACAAAGTGCAGTGAGGCCTTTGGTTAAACCGGCGTAGCACATTTTGATAGCGGATGCTAAACCTATCTGAGATCCTAAAGGACGAATGTCTAAACCATGCTGATTCAATCTACAAAACTGGTCTACGTTAGGACCTGAGGTATAAAACCGTGTCGATCCGTCCTTTCGTGGTGGAGGGCCAATAATTGATGCATCTAGAAAATTCCCCCCTGAATCCATAATATTTTGACCAATTTGTTTAACAGTATTAGGAGAAATCGCATTACAGTCAACATACAAGATTTGAGCCTGCGTTCTTTCAATTGCTTCACTTACTTGATGGGCAGCATCGATAGCTCGAGCTGGTACTAAAATAGACAAAATTAAGTCAGCGTTCTGTACTAAATCATCATAAGATGATAAATTCGTAATGCCAACTTTTTCAGCTAATTGTCTGGTTCTCTGGCTTCGTTCAGCCAAACAAGTGAAGACTTCCAACCCATTGTTAATTAAAACTTGACCAACGGTGTGTCCCATATCACCGGGACTGACGATTCCAATTTTTCTTATCATTTCACATATTTTTTTGCTTTTAATAAAATACAAAACTCATTACTTGAGCTAAACCAATTTAATGAGTTTATCGGAGTGAAGAAAATGTAAATTCCCACAACCTGCTATTTCTGTTTATTTATTGTATTTGCCAAATCTCTCATATGTTTAGTTTACTACATCTTCTAGTTCAACAATTCAACATGATCAATTACGAATAGGCTAGCTAGTCCAAAATAACATAAGCTAGTAAATATCCATACAAATAGATAACAAATCTGCAACTGTGTGTTGATGTAGAGGTCCAATCGAGTTTCTTGGTTATTGTGGAACCTGTTTTTCCAATTGAAACTTCATCAGTAGAGTGGTAGTCGAATGAGCTTTAAACGTTCGTTCGCTTTGGATCTAGCATCATCAATCTTGATCCCAAAAGTTGTAATAGCTATATCTATTAGAAATGAATTGAATGACAGCTATCGGATCTGGTTCGATTGAAATCCACGGTTAAAATATAATATCAGTTGTTCGCGCACCTGTTTGAATCAAATGCAAGTCAGGCTGGTCTTATCTCATCTAGAGCTATTTTTCCTCAAAATCTACGATTGACACCTCAAATAGAATGATCCACACTTGCTAACATATAGAAAATATTATTCCATCAGTATAAAGCTAAATCAATTCCTAAGCAAAATCTGCCATTTATTTGGTGTGTCCACTTTTATGCCGGATGAATATTAGCTAATATTTCGCCATAAGAATAATTTTTTGTAGTATAATTTTTTTCAACATCATACACATATCGGGTCCGATTGTATCCCAAATTCTTAAAAGCAAATTACGAACCAAACAATGAGTATTGGATTAACCATTGATATAAACAATACAGTGGATTTAATTACCCACACTCAAAGAACATATAAATTCATAATTTTGTTACCTATCCTCTGATGAACCCCACTAAGATTAACCATGTGACTTGGAGGTCGATTATAATCGGCCTTTTTTTGAGTATTCCACACAGTTTTTTCTCAATTCAAACACCAACACCAACGACTGTCTCTCTAATTTATACCGCGGTACTGACACTTGCTTTTCTTGTTATTATTAATCTTTTAATCAGGATTTGGCGACCAAATACTACATTAACACAAGGTGAGCTACTGACTATTTATACGATGCTCTCCTTATCTGTTGCTATTTCCGGACACGATATGTTGCAGGTTTTAGCACCAATACTGGGGCACGCGTTCTGGTTTGCTACACCTGAGAACGAATGGAGTACGCTCTTTTTCAGATACCTACCACGTTGGTTAGTCATCGAAGATCTACAAGTTCTCAAAGGTCTGTACCAAGGCGAATCAACGTTATATTTCGCTTCTCATATGAAAGCATGGCTAACTCCTGTTTTCTTTTGGTCTATATTTTTACTTGCTCTTATGCTGGTGATGGTAGGCCTGAGTATTATCATCAGTCGACAGTGGATACAACACGAGCGTTTATCCTACCCAGTTATTCAACTTCCGTTATCAATGACACAACAAGGGGGACAACTCGCTTTTTTTCAATCCAAATTACTTTGGATCGGAATTACCATCAGTGGTGGCATCGATTTTGTCAATGGCTTGCATGCATTCCTACCGGTTGTCCCACTTCTACCTGTACGTACTATGGAGATCGGAAACCTATTCACGGAGGAACCTTGGCAGGCCATGGGATGGACGCCGGTTTGTTTTTTCCCATTCGCTATCGGGCTTAGCTTTTTTATGCCTCTCGATCTCTTGTTTTCGTGTTGGGTTTTCTATTGGGTTTGGAAAATGGAACTAGTTCTTGGTAAAGCTCTTGGGTGGAGAGGTTTACCAGAATTTCCTTATCTTAAGCCTCAAGCTTCTGGAGGATATCTTGGCTTAGCATTGATCGTTCTATGGAAAAGCCGTCGCCATCTCCGTCAAGTCGTGACACAAATTTTTCTGCCTAATAACGCTAAAGATAATGTCTATTCGATTCCCAAGCATTTCCAGTCTTACCACCGCATTGCAGCTATACTTATTTTGGTTGGAACGACAACGATTGTTCTTTTTTGTGCTAAATCTGGGATGTCCTTAGGCGTGATTGTTCTATTCTTTGTATTCTACTTCCTACTTGTTTTTGCCTTAACACGTTTACGGGCTGAGCTTGGGCCACCAGTACACGAACTTTATAATATTGGTCCAGACCAAATGTTACCAAAATTCTTTGGTACTAGGTTTTTTGGCCCCAAAAATCTTACCATGTTTGCCATGTTCTGGGGGGTTAATCGTGCTCATCGATGTAACCCAATGCCGTACCAACTGGAGGGCCTGAAACTTGCGGATAGGACGAGGATATCCGCTCATCGCCTGATCCTAGCTATGATTTTAGCCTCATGTGTTGGCATCTTGACTGGTTTTTGGGGATTTTTACATGTTCATTATCGAGATGGTTTTGATGGTGGATTTGGGGCGGAAGCATTTCGTCATCTACAACAGTGGCTATATTTTATGCCGGATTTTGATGGCCCAGCTACTATTTTTATGGGGATTGGTTTTAGTATTGTTGTAGCCCTGACAATGCTAAGACAGCGTTTTCTTTGGTGGACACTTCACCCAGCAGCGTATCCTCTAGCAAGCAGTTTAGGCTGGTCGATGGGTTGGATGTGGTCCTCAATCTTTGTTAGTTGGCTAGTAAAATGGATCCTGCTTAAGCATGGTGGTTTAACAGCCTACCGACGTGCGATTCCATTTTTTTTCGGATTAATTCTGGGTGATTACCTGATTGGTGGATTTTGGAATATCTGGGGGATAATCTCTCATCGGTATATCTATACCTTTTGGCATTAGTTAAAGAGTAAAAATGTGTCAAATTCTGTTATCCTTTTGATTTGAGCGACAACAGAGTCTTCTTTCCATTCTTACTCTAAAATCTGGCTGGGCTAATTTTGGCCTAACCTAAATATATGGAAGAAAATATATGATGTATGAATCCAAGGCACATTTTGCCAATCTCTATCAGAATATTCCCTCGACTTTCTCTTTTTCAGATCGATTAAATTTGGAAGAACAAACCTTTAACGAGTGGCAAAACCAATTTAGATTAGCGCTTCATGATTTACTTGGATTGAATAATATGTTGGTCGACTTAGCCAGTTACCAACCTTACGCTGAAAAAAGAAGTGCTGAAGAATTGAGGGATCATATTCGTGAATTTTGGTATTTGTGGGTTGAACCAACAGTTCCGCTACCGTTCTACTTATTGCGTCCCAAACAAGTAGCAGATGATTTACCCTTGGTGATAACACCTCACGGACATAATCATCCTCACCTCTATGTTGGAATAGCAAGGAATGATGGAGAAAAATTAGAGATTCAAGAGGGGCAAAGAGATATTGCCTGCCAAGCAGTCCGGCAAGGATACTTAGTTATTGCTCCTACGACACGTGGATTCGGTGAGACGCGCACCAAAATCGACAAAGATAATCATAAAGTTCACTCTTGCCGGACTGAACTCATGCATGACTTATTAGTCGGTCGCACACCGATCGGCGTGCGGGTTTGGGATATGTCTCGACTAATTGACTGGGCAATCGACACACAGAATATTGATGAGCATAAAATCGCGATGACTGGCAACTCAGGTGGTGGGACAATCACATTACATTCGGCTGCTGTTGATACGCGCATATCGGTTGCAGTACCTAGTTGTTATTTTTGCACTTATGTTGATAGTATTGGAACTATAACCCATTGTGACTGCAATTATTTACCTGGGATTCTTCGCTTAGGTGAAATGTATGATGTAGCAGGCCTAATCGCCCCTAGGCCAATTTCTGTCATAGCTGGCAGAGATGATAAAATCTTCCCTATTGACTATGTACGGTTCGCTTTTGACAAATTGCAAGCAATTTATCAAGCAGCGGGTGTTGCTGATCGATGCCAACTATATGTGGGACAAGGGGGACATCGATACTACTCAGATGGCGCTTGGGGTTTTATTCGATACCATTTTGACCAGGCAAAATAACAATCAAACTAGTTACGTCTTTTCAGCTATAAACACCAGTATGAAAAACTAGGTGTCGAAAGGAAAAAAGTAAGCGAACTTTGAGAGATTAACCAGTAGATATAGTTTTGAATTCAGATTGATAGGGGTAGATGCTACATGATTTCGGGCTCAAATTTAATTATACATCGATCTTGTGGTACTTTCTCCCGCAATCTTAAATGGGTTGTCTATACCCAACCAGCTTCGATCATTAAGGTCAGCGGAGATTCAGGTTCTTCCAATGGTAAGTAAATGCGCTTTCGACGGCGAGAAGATTCGTAAACCGCCATTAGCAATTCTAATGTAGCTAACCCTTGTTCGCCACTTGATCGATGAGGTCGGTTCGTATCAAGCGCTGCCACCATGTCTTTTACCGGACTAATTTCAGGTGGCAGATCAGGAGTGACCCATTTCCCATCGGTTGAAGACGTTCGCTGGCGTATCATTGGACCTCCTGGCACTGCTAACTCAATTTCTCCTTCTGTGCCATAGCAGAAAATATGGTGATACCCAACTGCAGTGTCATTTCCAGACTCGATAATACCTCGTATATTGTTGAAAAACTTGAAATAACCAAGGCTAAAACTTTCAGAGTAAAGGTCGTATTTTACCTCTGTCCCTTGACGATCAATTTGTCCGATTACCCATTCAACAGGTAAGTCTCCCAAGATATATCTCATTAGATCTACAGTATGAGTCGCATTATCCTTTAAATCACCTCCACTACAAATGGCATGTAACCGAAAGACGTCACCAATTTCACCGGCTTCTATTAGTTGCTTGGCTACCACATAAGGAGAATTAAAACGCAATTGGTGGTCTATGGCCAGGTTGACCTGATATTTTCGGCAGACTTCGACCATCTGTCTAGCTTGCCCTAAATTTTCAGCCATTGGTTTTTCTGATAAAATACCTTTAACTTGATGTTTAGCTACTTCAATGACCAACGGTGCATGAAATTTAGGACGAGTACAAATACTAACAATATCTAAATCTGATTGCTCCAGCATGGTGACGAAATCAGTATAAGTTTCTCCAATATCATACTGTTGACTATAAGCTTTTAGCCTATCAGAATCGATATCAGAAATGGCCACCACTTCTGTTCTTTCCTCCGCTAAATACCATTTGGTATGCATGTGAGAAATCCCACCACAACCAATAATGCCTACACGATATGTCTTTTTCATGACCTATAAATCTATCCTAGTTACCACAAAGTAATACCTTTAGAGATGATATAGAGCCTTTAATCTTAGGTCTCTTTAATTCCAAATTTGACAATTAGGTAATGATTGACGCAATTCTTTCCTCGCTTCATTACTCATATTTGTTCCTCTTAAAACTAAACGTCTTAGTGTGGTCATTTCTTTGAGGTATGGTAGTGATTGATCTCCTACTTCCGTTTCATTGAGATCTAAAACGGTTAATTTTGGCATAATTGAAATTTCGGCTATACTCTTGTCGCCGATTGATGTTACGCTAAGGCTTAATTCTTCTAGCTGACTTAGATGAGACAAGTAAACTGCTGACTGATCTGTAATTGACGCACCTTGTAGACTAAGCCGTCGCAAAGAAGTTAAGTCTTGTAAGTGCGCAACCCCTTGGTCAGTTATAAGAGTAGGTTTTTTTTGTGGTTGGCCAGGTACAGTTTCAAGATCCCATTCAAAACCTCCAAGACTGAGGTCCTGCAGGTTTGGCATTTTTGATAGTTCTGCCAACGTTTTTTCTGTGACCTCAGTTTGGAATAGGTTTAATTCGCGTAGATTTTTTAACCGAGATAGATGGTTAGCAATTTCGTCTGTGACACCACAAGATTCTAAGTTAAGTGATTCTAATGTCTTAATTCCTGTCAAAAACTTGATTCCTGGTCCTGTTACTCTGCTATTTTTTAATTCTAGTTGTCGTAGATTTTTCAGATTGGCTAAGTGTGCCAATCCTTCATCATCGACTGGTGTTCTATTCAGTTGTAACTTTTCTAGGTTATTTAGAACCGATAGATGAACCAAAAATTGGCCTTGAAGAGGTACAAAACTTAAGTTTAGAGACTTGAGGTCGCGAGATTTCAAATAACTTAAACCTTTTCCATAGATCCTCGTATGACTTAAATCAAGTATTTGCAAGGATCTGAGATTAGCTAGGACACTTAGTCCTGTATCACTGATTTGACTGCTTTGTAGATCTAAAAATTTGAGCTTGACTAGATTGGCCAGTGCCAGCATTCCCTTATCACCAACAAAGAAAGGAACGGCTAATTCTTCTAACTGAGAATGTTTTTTCAGGTACATCAACCCAATATCACCAACATTAGTCTCCCGCAAACGAATCACTCTGAGATTGGTTAAATCAGTTAGATGACTTAGACCACTATCTCCGACATAGGTATCGTCTAAATTGAGTGCCTCTAGAGATTTTAGCCCCGCCAAATGAACTATGCCTTCATCATTCAAGTTCGCTTCTTGCATATCTAGCACTTTTAGCTGAATTAAATTCGTAATGTGGTAAAGTTGGTCTTGATCCTCCAGATCATTAAGATCTAAGCGATATAGACGATCCAAATCAAGATCAGCTATAACCTCGAGATGGTTAGCAGTATAAGGGCTTGTTTGTAATCTGATTTGCTGGTTCGAGTGTGTTTTTGGAATTGTCATCTTTTTTTGATTCACCTGAACCCAACCTGTACGATCATTTTCTATCTCTTTTTGTAATCCCATCTGCATCCAAGGAGCGGGCTTCGGATTCTCAAACTCAGGCCAAGGTTGATCGTTATCCATTTTCATGGTTCTGAGATAGAAACTCCCCCACTTCGGATTATTCTCTATATTTTCATTTACTTTGATTGGGGGCTGTTTGGTTGAAACTAGTTTGCTACAACCCGTAAGGATGACCAATAACGCGAGAATACTCTGGCATATACGTAGTAGATTCAATTTAGTAACTGACCTCATTTAAGGCTTGCCGCAGTGTTTCAATAGATGATTTGAGGTAACTTTGACCAGCTATGGCATTGGCCTGCCGAGGATCACTACCACCAACACCCTGTGGCCATACGGATTTATCTTCTGGTAATTGAGATAAATCAACTAGATCGGGTCTTAGCGCCATCACAAGTGATGTTTCATTTTCAGCCGCGTGATCCATTTGGCTTTGCCAGCTTTGACGAAAATCTTTAGTCACACCTAGTAGTTTTAGCCCAAACCGTACTTCTCGTTCAATCAAATGATTGACCCAAGAATTACGAGATGGGCCATGCCCATCAGCAAATACAACTTTGAATCCTGCTCGTTTCAACTGTTCTATAATATTGTCAATTAGCGACATAAATAGCCCTTCTGACACCCAATAACAACTACCGTCGAGCTGACGATGGGGAGTAGTAACATCAGCGGTATCCATTCCTTGCAATTGAGATCCGTTTAACTGTAATTGTGAACGATCTGGTCCCACATAGATGGGGGGCATTACAATACCACCTAATTTTTCTGCAGCCTTGATCATCAAACCATGACTAATAATTGCATCTGATCCCAATGGTAAATGTTCTCCGTGCCATTCCAAAGTGCCCAATGGTAGGTAGGCTACGGGGCACTCTGCCAATCGAAGTCGAAATTGATGAGGTAAAAGATCCTCGTACCTGACAGTATCCATTATAGTTCCTTCTTGGATTCTTTTTTGTATTACTCAGGAGATCTTAGCAGGTTTTTGCTGATTAAGGTTTCTAAACTTGATATCAATAATGACCTGAATGCTATTGATGTATCATAACATTGGAAATAAAGAAAGTGAACTCAGATATTAGACACCCAAAAATTAATTTGCTGCCTTAGCCCATAATCGTAATTCCCAGATTTTTATTTAATCCTTCCAACAGGAATGAAATCAATAATTTTCCATTGTAAAACACTTTACAAAATTATACACTGGCTTGGTATTTTTTCTTGATTCTTGGTGGTCTGCAGAATAATTTCTTGTTTCTTTAGGATTCAATAACTCTAAAGAATAAAAAATTGAGTTGTATGTCTTTCTCGTACTTAAAAACGAGAATTACAATAATTGGTCTGTTTGAACGCATTTTTATGACTTGTCTGGCTGGTACTAAATTTCTTTCTTATTTCAAATTAAATGCTCAGGAGTTTCGAAAAAAACTATTATTCTTGATTGATGGTGGATTATGATCACTAAGGATACTGTACCAAGAACGATAAATTTTATTCGCAATTCAGCTACGATCAAAGTTGCATCAATTGGTTTTTTGGTAGCATTACTACTAATTCCGACTTCTATGATTTCTGGTTTAGTCAGAGAGCGTTCTTCCACAAGAGATGAGGCAATTCAAGAAATTAGCCAGAAATGGGGAGATCGGCAGGTTATCACTGGACCTTTTTTGTGCGTGCCTTTTGAATCGACCGAGATGGAGAAAAATGGGAAATCTAAATCTAGAATCCTCTACGTCAATATCTTACCGGAAAGCTTACAAATTTCCGGTCAAATTGTTCCTCATATTAGGTATCGGAGTATCTATGAAGCCGTATTATATCAAACCCAAATTGACATAAGCTGTCGTTTTTCTCTACCCAAACCGGATCAATTATCGGTTCCTGTTGAAAAAATTTTTTTTGATAAGGCAACTTTTTCCATAGGTATTACTGATATGAGGGGAATCAAAGAAAATATTACCATTCAGTTCAACGATCAAATCTTCAAAGGTGGTCCAGGTCTAAAAACAACCGATATTGCAGCTTCGGGTGTAAGCTGTGTAGTCCCTTTGTCACCTTCCTCTCTCAAACTTGATTTCAATACTAAACTAAGCTTAAATGGGAGCCAGGAACTCCAATTTATACCCGTCGGTGAAATTACTAGCGTTCAATTGACATCAGAATGGACCTCGCCTAGTTTTAAAGGAGCTTTTTTACCTGAAAACCCAACATTGACAGATAAAGGGTTTTCAGCGAATTGGTATATTCTACACTTAAATCGAAATTTCCCTCAATTCTGGGTTGGTAATCAATATCAGGTTCATGGTTCGGCATTCGGTCTTAAATTATTGGTTACCGCGGATGTCTACCAAAAACTAACAAGAATAGTAAAATATGCCTTGATGTTTATTATTTTTACCTTTTCTGCTTTCTTTCTTTCTGAGATTATTCACCAAAAGAGAGTTCATCCGATCCAATACATGCTAATTGGGTTCGCTATCGTTTTGTTTTACGCCCTACTACTATCAATTTCAGAGCACTTGAATTTCAATCTATCTTATGCTCTATCTGCATTGGCAATTACGACAATCATCACTGGATACTCCAAGGCAATTTTACGAAGCTACTATTTCGCTTTGACTGTTTTTGGTATCATGGTCACACTCTACGGTTATTTATACATAGTGCTCCAATTGGCAGATTATGCTTTAGTGATGGGCTGTATTGGCCTATTCCTAATACTTGCAACTATAATGTACATTACTAGAAAAATAGATTGGTATTCTCTGAACGAAGATATGAAACTATAAATACAAGAGTTAACGATTTGGGTTGGGAGCTTAACCGACCAAGTGATGGTACCGTGCCATCCAATAGGCCAATAGGTAGTCAACGCCACTATACTGAACGTGAATCCCATGATAGCCGGGGTGGCCGGGAGCACGTCGAGCTTCTTCGCCTACATAGTAATTCCAACCAAACTCTTTTGGTGGCCGATGCTCGATCGGTAAATAATTCCCCTGTCCGTTTGGCAGGTAATGCCTTTCCGCTAAAATATAAGCTAAAGATGTTCGTATAGGATGAGGTAGATCCCTATCTTTTAGTGAAACTCTAGCTTGCTGATCCCACCTCAAAACATTCAAATTCTCGATCTGAAACTTGTA
>Ga0163179_10002915_pt1 | contig 11751 bp, 9 predicted proteins | sample AtlANTMetagenome_FD_109643 | JGI IMG/M metagenome (GOLD analysis project Ga0163179, IMG submission 109643) | Marine eukaryotic phytoplankton communities from the Atlantic Ocean - Atlantic ANT 2 Metagenome | ecosystem: Environmental > Aquatic > Marine > Oceanic | place: North Atlantic Ocean... | reverse complement strand
TGCTGAAAAAGCCATGCGAATTACTGTAGATGCTGTACAAATCCATGGTGGATATGGATTTGTAAAAGAATATCACGTAGAAAGACTTATGAGAGATGCAAAAATCACACAAATTTATGAAGGTACTTCAGAGATTCAAAAAATCGTAATTTCAAGATCTATTTTAAAGTAATTTTCTTCCGAACACTACCATCATCAAAAATTTCTATATTACCATTTTCTAAATAAGATTCCCTACCTAAGAAATCAACGACCCTCACAACAGATTTAATAGAATTACTTTGATCTGTCAATGAACTACTTAAGTTTATCATATAACTTATAGGTTCACTTTCACAAAGTCGATCATACATAACTTCCCAATCATAAAAATAATAATAATAATCTGTTGAAGAACCAGTTCCCATTTGACCCCCACCATCATAATATCCTTCAGTAATTTCCAACACATTATTAATACTAAATGGGAAATTTGGTAATCCACCGGTTGTTCTCTTTAACATCGGATTATTATCACCAAAATTATCATTATTCATTTGTGTATTTGTCGTTAAAATATATTGTTGACCTGGAGTAATTTCCCAACCTAAATTAATAACATATCCATCATCAGTTGTTTCTGGGATGTTTACAACTAATTCGAAAATAAGATTTGTATTGTTGTCTCTTAATTCGATTGTTCTTTCACCAGAATAATCTGTATATACTTTTACACTATTTAAAGTAAACGTTGAAGAAGAATTAAATAATAATCCACCATTATACGTTGTACTACTATAATCTCCATTATTACCCACCCCCTCATGTTCAGGTTCTCCTATATTGGTTGTAACAGATTGTACAATTGACTCATTAATTACTGAAAACTGTAGGTCTTCAGTAATAGGTTCTGTAACATATATGTTCCCTGTATTTAAAACAGCATCCTCAGAATCTAAAAAAACAATCGATTCTCCTTCACAATTAAAGCTAATAACATCACCATAGTTCACTGTAAGTGGTGAATTTAAAAGATCGCCTTCATTATCAAAACAACTTGGAGGAGTTATTACAAAATCATCACAAAAATACTCACATGAACCATCATCAGTTGTTGCGTTTAAATCATAATTTTCAGCAGTGAAATCTGTACATCCTAAAAACTCACATGAGCCATCATTAATCACAGCAGTGGAATCATAATTAGATGCATCTGGATTTGTACAACCAAACCCCTCATATGACCCATAAGGAGTATGTAATATAAATAATCCCTCTTGTTGATCAGTTGCTAAAACTAAACCAGATGGCAAATATGGATAAGCTCCCCAACAACCATCAAAATTACCACCAGTCATGGGGGAAGTATCATAATATGCGACCTCAATCAAATTATATGGATCACTCGCATCTATAACAGTTACTCCTGATGTATAGTAAGAGGTAATTAAATAATCACCAAGTACATGTGTATTATGAGGAATTACATTTTCTTGATTACCATCAGCACCATCACCTGTCCACTCTTGGATTAAATCAATTTCTTGAATATCATAAATATCGGAAACATTATAAGCCCCAACATAACATCCAGATGATTCATCAGTAGTATATAAGTAATTATTATCATCTGATATCCAGGCATTATGTGTAAAATTACAAGAAGTTGGATACGAAGACATTATCTGAGGATTTGATTTATCCGAAACATCTATTATAGAAAAAACACCTGCATAAATGGCGGACCCCCATAAAGTATCACCCCTAACCATACCATCATGTAAATAATAATCATTAAATGCTCCCGCAAGAACTGGATCCATAGGATCATTTGTTAAATCTAAAATAACCGCCCCACCATTTTCAGTGTCAGTACCAAAAATATATGCAAAACCATTCTCATCAATATAAATATTATGAGAGGTTGTAAAAAATTCTTCTGTATAAATATAAGTTTCTCCAGATATATCACTTAAGTCAACAATTAATAGACCATCACTAGCCTCAGTTGTTACATAAGCGTATTTTCCCCAAGTCTTAACATCTCTCCAAATAGAAGAGGAGCCTTCAATAAAAAATAATTCATATGGATTCGATGGGTCAGTTATATCCACTACTGAGAATCCCGTTACAGTACCCACTAATGCGTATTCATTATCTCCATCAGCATATCCCCAAATATCATTAGTACCTTGAGGGTAGGCTAAAGTTCCAACTAAATCCATATTTAAACTCTCTTGTGAAACTAAAGAAGAGGATAAAATTATTAATATATATATAATATACTTTTTCATACTAAAAAATTTAACTTAATAAACAAAGATACGAATTAGAACACACATTCTGAATAGATAGTTAATTACGTCCATAATTAATTTTTTTATAATTAATTTTAATTTCTTTAAAACCCTCTGAAAAAGCATCTACTATCTCTGCTTTTATACCATTTCTAATACAATTTAAATCTCTAACTTTTAATGCTAAACGACCAATTTCCTCAAGTGGTAAATTTGTTCGTTTTCTAATGTCAGATTCAGTTTCCCATATTTGCATATTAATATCATACATACGTTTAATAAAATCACTTAAATCAACATTATATTTTTCTAATTCTAATTGATAAACACTTAATTCCTTTGACACGTCCTCATCAGTTCTTTCAGACTTTAATTTCGTAATAGTAAATCTATCTATTATTTCAGAAATTGGCATTTTCATTTTGTAATGGTTTCAATGTTATCACTATAAAAAGCTGTAAGACCACATTTTAAATAATTAAGATAATTATTTGAGTTTTTTGAAAAACTATACCCCACTGGATTTCCTAATAATGTTTCATCAGGAGTAATTAAAACATGTAAAGGTTGAGTATTATTAGCGAAAGTCAGACTTTGTAAAGTACTCCATTTATTACCAATAGTTTTAATTTTCTTTTTCTTAATATTCCCGTCACGAGTTACAATGCTAACTGTTTCCTGAAGTTCTTCAGGTAACAATATTTTTTCATCAACATAAAGTGAGATTACCACATAATCATTATTTAATATCTGTTGAATACTCTTATCAACCCATATGTCATCTTCAATTTTACGACAATTAACACATGCCCAACCAGTAAAATCGATCATAATTGGTTTATTTTGTTCTTTTGCATATTTTAAACCTGAATCATAATCATGAAAAATATTTTTTATCTGATGTTCATGATTGATATATGAATAATACTTGGGGGGTGGGAATCCACTAAGAAATTTATGGCTCCACCAATTTTGGCCGATCACTCCTGGGAATAAATAAATAACAAATCCTAGTGATATCAAACCAAAAGTAAAACGACCTTTAGAAACAGACTTTATCGCGGTATCATGTGGGAACCTAATAATACCAAATAAATACAGAACTAAACCTAAGAAAGTAAAACACCATAAAATGAAAAATGTTTCTCTTTTTATTAAACCCCATTGCTCTACTAAATCAGCGTTTGAAAGAAATTTAATTGCCAAAGCAATCTCTAAAAATCCCAAAACAACTTTCACAGTATTTAACCACCCACCCGACTTTGGCAATGATTTTAACCAAGTAGGAAACGCCGCAAATAATGCAAATGGTAATCCCAAAGCAAGACCAAATCCAGCCATCGCCAAACTCAATTTCAAAGATACTAACGCTGTATCAAAACCTAAAAAAACAATTGAATCTGCTGTCGCAGAAGATAATGTCCCCGCTAATAAAGAACCTAAAATAGGTCCTGTACAAGAGAAAGAAACAATAGCTAAAGTTAAAGCCATAAAAAAAATACCCAGAACACCACCTAAATCACGACCAGAACCCGTTTTATTTCCCCAACTACTAGGTAATGTTATTTCAAAATAACCGAAAAAAGAGATGGCGAACACAATAAAAATCAAAAAGAAACTAATATTTAACCAGGGATTAGTTGAAATTTGATTTAAGACTTCTGGATTTATATTAGGCATCAGATGAAAAGGTAAACTCAAAAGTGTGTAGGTTAGAAAAATAAATACTCCATATAAAACTGCATTTGAAATTGCTTTTGATTTCCGTTCAGAACCTTTGGTAAAAAAACTTACAGTTAAGGGGATCATGGGAAAGACACAAGGAGTTAATAGGGCTATAAATCCACCAACGATTCCCAACAGAAAAACTCCCCAAAGAGATTTTTCACCTTTTTTTTCGCCACAATCACCTATTGGATTATCTAAATCAATAGAGGAAATTTTATATTTATTACTATTAACTAAATCTGATGTAACTAATGAATTTTGGTCTTTACTTTTTTTTTTTAATTCAAAAGACATATCTACATAATCAGGTGGCAAACACATAGTGGCATTACAAACCATAAATTCTAACTCACCTTTAATTATAGATAAAGTATCATTTACCAACTTGATTTTCTGTTTAAATACAGCTTTGCTTTGAAAAGAAGATAACTCTATTTGAAAAACTGGATCATATTTAGTAGTTGTATTTGATTCCCGGACATCATCAATTAATTCAAAAGATTTCTTTGTTTCAGTAAAAAATGAAAAACTCGTAGGGACTGGCCCTACATCTGGGTCAACATGTTGTGAATAGACACTCCATCCAGCATCAATCTCGGCTTCAATAATTAAATCATACATGTCTTCAGAAGTTCTTTCTGTAGAAAAAGACCAAGTAACTGGATCTTCAATTTGAGAGAAAAGATTAAATGTGAAGAACGTTAATAATAAAAAAATATATTCTTTCATAGTATTTCTATTATAGTATTGTAACAATATATACCTTTTTAGATTCTTGTACAAGTTTAAATCTTTCATCTAGTCTTTCTCCCAGGATACAAACAATATTCTGATTTGAAATTAATAATCGTACTTTCTTTTTTTCTATTAATGAAAATTTATTATCAATAAAATAATCACTGAGTTTTTTGAATCCTTTCATTCCCAGGGGTTTAAACCGATCCCCCGACTGCCAAGGTCTAATTAATAAAGGAAAATCAAGTTTATCAAAATCAATCAACATTTTATTTTCATTGTCTTGATTGACAGAATCGTTTACATCAATTTTCTTAATATCAAAGGAAACACCTTCAGATACTATTTTATTTGTTTTTTTATTTATAATTATAGTATTATTTGTAATATGTTCTGTTATTATTAAATCACTTCTGTCTTTAATCATATAATAATCTGAGTTGAAAAATTCTTTTCCAGAACAGGAGAGCAAAGACTGGAAAACACTATCTATATCAAAAAATCCGAAATCAGAAATGATTTCAAATAATAATTGTTTTGAAAATGTTTCACTCAAAATTTTTTGAATATTAATTTTATACTGACTCTTGGAGACCTTAATTAATTCTTTTTTTTTATCTATTATATATTTATTATAAATACCCTCTACATCTTTTATTCTTGAAATGGTCTTAATAATTGAATCCCGTACATTAGGATTAATATCTTTCATCAAGGGTATAATCTCATTTCTAATTTTATTTCTAACATATTTTAAATCCTTATTACTACTATCATCTCTATATATTATATTATGAATTTGTACATATTCGAGTATATCTTTTTTTGAAACACAAATTAATGGTCTAATAAAAAAATTTCTATCTTGAATACCATGTAATCCCTTAATACCTGTACCCCTAATTAAATTAATTAAAAATGTTTCTACGGAATCATCCAAATGATGTGCTGTTAAAATAAAATCAAAATTATTCTTTTCTTTCAGTGTGAGAAACCACTGATACCTCAAATCTCTAGCCGCCATTTGAATCGAAATTTTATTTTCTGATGCATATTCTTTGGTCTTAAATTTTTTAAAAAACGCTTCTATTTTTTTGGAATCGGTATATGACCTAATAAAATCTTCATCTGAATCCGATTCATTACCACGTAATAAAAAATTACAATGTGCTATCGAAAATTTAAAATTATTACTAATTAATAAATGACATAAAACCATACTATCAACTCCTCCACTAAGAGTCAATAAAAGTTTACTTTTTTTTGAAACACCAATTTGTTTCATTTGATTTAAAAAAAGATGATTCATTTATTTAGTAATTTAAAAATTGACTTTGCTTTTACCAAACATTCTTCATATTCCATTTCTGGATCTGATTCAATAGTAATTGCCCCACCTACCATGAATGAAAGATAATTACTTTGAGTGTTAAAAAAAATTGAACGAATAACAACATTAAAATCAAAATCTTTTTCAGGATTAATATAACCAATTGATCCAGAATAAAGTCCCCTTAAAGTTTTTTCATATTTTTCAATTAATTGCATCGATTTAATTTTAGGTGCACCAGTCATTGATCCCATTGGAAATGTTGCTTTTATAACATCTATAAAAGTTTTATCTTCTCTAAGATCACAAGAAATTGTTGAAATTAAATGATGAACATCCTGATAACTATATAAAGTTGCCAATTCATCCACTTGAACTGAATTACTTGTCGCGATTTTAGATAAATCGTTCCGGACAAGATCAACTATCATAACATTCTCAGAAAAATCCTTATCACTACCCAACAAGTATTTTTGATTCTTTAAATCTAAAGTATCGTCAGAAGATCTTTTAATAGTACCTTTGATGGGTTGTGAAAAAATCCGTTTACCTTCTTTTTTCAAATACCTTTCTGGACTACTACACATACAAAAATGATTATTTATTCTATATAAACTTGCAAATGGTGATGGTGACATTTTATTAAGTTGAAGAAAAACAGAAAACGGGTCTAAATCTAGATTATCAACATAAAATTCTTGACAATAATTTACTTCATAAATATCTCCCATCTGTAAATGTTGTTTAATCGATTTAATCGTATCAATATATTCTGGTTTACTGATTCTCGATTTAACATGAACAGATGGAATACTTTTTTTTGATAAATCAAGGGAACATATATGATTAAACATCTCATCTATATCTTTTTTTGAATGAATAGAGTTACACAAAAAATCTACAGTTTCAGACTTAACCTTTATGATAAATTCAGGAATAAAAAAGTGAAATTTGGGAAAATTATGATAATCCAGATTTTGTGAATCTAAATTTTCAATATTATTTTTTAAATCATATGACAAATATCCAAAGACCCAATCTTGATTGATCTTTAAAAATTTTTCTAATTCTTCAAAAGGATTTGATGTAAAATTCAAATCTTTTTTTACATTAAATGCAAGTAAAAAATCAAAACTATTGTCTGAGTGTAAATTATCATCTAAAAAACAAAAACAAGAAAAATTTCTTGAATACTCAATTAATTGATTTTTAAAATTAATAGAAGTATTAATAGTATATGTATGTGTTTTTCTAACCACATTCAAAGATTATAGATACTAATCAAATGTGAAGGGGTCTGTTTTCAGTAGCTGCCAATGCCGCTTCCTTAATTACTTCACTAAATGTTGGGTGAGCATGTGTGATTCTAGCAATGTCTTCAGCAGAAGCTCTATATTCCATAGCAACAACAGCTTCAGAAATTAAATCTGCACAACGAGGACCAATCATATGTACACCTAGTATTTCATCATTTATACTATCCGCAATGATTTTAACAAATCCATCAGTATCCATAGAAATTTTCGCTCTACCATTGGCTTTAAATGGAAACAACCCAATCTTAATTTTTTTTCCCATTTCTTTCAATTTTTCTTCAGTAAAACCAACAGAAGCCACCTCGGGCCAAGTATAAACAACACTTGGAATAAGATGATGATTTATCTCCGGTTTTTGACCAGCTATTAATTCTGCTACACACACCGCCTCTTCTTCTGCCTTATGAGCCAGCATAGGTCCTGACACGACATCTCCAATCGCATAAATATTAGAGGTATTATTTACCAAAAAATTATCAACATCAATCTGACCATTTGAGGATGTTTTTACATCTATAGAATCTAAATTCAAACCTTCTGTATACGGACGACGACCTATTGCTACCAGACAATAATCCGCCTTTAACTTCAACTTTTCTTTATCATCTCTTTCAGCAACTAGTTCCACACCACTTCCTGTATTTGTTATTTTCTCTACCTGATGAGACAAATGAAATTTAAATCCCAAATCCCTAGTAAGTACTTTCTTTAACTCTCTTCCTAAACTCAGATCCATAGAAGATAATAAACTCGAAGAAATATCAACAACTGAAACCTCTGTACCCATCCTAGCATAAACTGATCCTAATTCCAAACCTATAACACCAGCCCCAACAACAATCATTTTTTTAGGGATTTCTTTCAATGAAAGGGCTTCCGTAGATGTAATGATTCGTTTTTTATCTAAATTAAAAAAAGGTAAAGAGAATGGTTTTGAACCTGTTGCAATAATTATATTTTTTCCAGTAATATTAAGTGATTTTTCACCTGTGTTAATAGAAACTGTTGTATTATCTACAAAAGATCCAATCCCGTGAAATGTTGTTATTTTATTTTTTTTCATCAGAAAATTTAATCCCTTATGCATTTCATCAATTATTTTTGTTTTTCTTTTCATAGTTTGGGATAAATCCATTTCTAAGGAACTAATATTTATACCATGTGTTTTAAATTCATGATTTGACTTTGAAAAAAGTTCTGAAGATTCTAATAATGCTTTTGAGGGAATACACCCTACATTTAAACACGTTCCACCAAGTTTAGAGTATTTTTCTATAATGGCAGTATTCATTCCTAGTTGAGCACATCTTATCGCGGCCACATAACCACCAGGACCTGAACCTATAACTATAACATCAAATGAATTCATATAATATGATTTTAATAACTACAAAAATAATGGTTCTAATGATTTATTAACTAGAAAAATGAAGTTTATTATAGATGACGGTATATAATAAAAGAAGAAGTGATAAAAAAGATGCAATCCTCCCAATGACATCTCCATATTGTGTATAAAATGTCCTATCATTGTTAAGTGTGATTTCTGTTTTTATCACATCTCTAACGTCCCAATCTATTTTTTTTTCTATTTTTCCAAAAGGATTAATTACACATGAAATACCTGTATTTGCTGATCGAGCTATATATCTTCTAGTTTCAATAGCGCGTAATTTTGCGTACATATTATGTTGTTTGTATCCACTTGTATCCTTCCACCAACCATCATTGGTAATAATAAAAATTACCTCTGCTCCTTTATGAACAAATCTTCTCACATAATCTCCATAGATAGACTCATAACAAATGATTGGTGCAACAGAAAAATCACACCTCCCTATTTTTTCCTCAAACTTAAAAGAATTAAATATCGTAATAGTATCTTGACGAGAAAAATTACCAAGTGAAGTAGAAGTTCCAATTTGTAGAATTTTGTCACCTAAAAGAGGATATAATACATCTTGAAAAGGCATTTGTTCCGCTCCAGGAACAAGTTTTGATTTATGATACTTATCCAAAGTCACACCATCACTAAAACGTGTGACACTATCTTCAAAAAGAAGATGGTTTTTTAAATGAAGTGTGGTGTTAAAAACTTTATAAAAATTATTCTTATGATTATGTAAGGGTTTTGATGATGGACTTTTATTTGAAAGAGATAATGTTGTTGCTCCCACTAAGATGTTTAATGGATAGTAGTGTTTTTTATCAAATTGAATATCGCTAGGATACTGACTAACGACTTGATACAATTGTTTAATACTTAAATTGTTGAAAATCTTTTCTATCCATATAGGTGTATGTAAAAATGTTTCTGGAAGTATTAAAAAATTAATACTATCATTTAGATAAGGTGTAACTAAATTTAATAACTCATCTGTTTGTGCTGTTTGTGAAACAGAGAATTTCTCACTATATGGGTCAATATTAGGTTGAGCTATTAATATATTTATTTGTTCTTTTTGTGTATTGTTAAAATACTCTAAATAATTAGTATGTAGATTTTTGGATATACCAAAAGGGATAAACCATAAACATGTTAATAACATAAAACACATTAATGGTCCTTTTAGACGAAATTTATCCTTAAGAGAGATTGTTGAAATTGTCTTTAAAATATCTAGTCTAACAACTATTAAATTACTTAATAATATCCACAAAGTTCCACCTAAAACACCTGTGTAAGAATACCACTGGACCCAATCTGGTTGTGAAGCAAATACATTTCCTAATGTTAACCAAGGCCAACTTAAATCCCAGTTTAAGTGAAGATATTCAAAACCTATCCATAAAATAGGTAAAATTAAAATTGACTTTTGTTTTTTAAAAACACTTTTGATTTTTAAGGATAGATAAAAAACAAGAGTCATAAAAAAAGTATTACAAAATATAGCGAAAACGGCACCCCCTAAATGAGCATAATTAATCCAAAAAGTCGTTAGTAAATTAAAAATGAAAAATGTCAAATATGTATAAAAAAAATATGTTCTATGTCTAATTTGGTTTTCAAAAACATCTTTTTCTATTAAAAAAAGAGGAACTAATGCAAAGAAAATTAAAAAAGTGAAGGATGTGATCGGTGGCCAACTAATAAATAAAAGAAGACCTGCTAAAATTGAAAGAGAAAAATGTTTAAACATATTATTATAAATATAAATAATATGATTAGTTATATAATAAAGTAATCGATGTATATTAGATGATATATGAAAAAACATATCGTAGACACTATTACATTAAGTAGTTTATCTCTCGCTGTATTATCAATTATTGAAAGTTGTAATTTTAATTTTTTAATATCTTCATTTTTAATCTTAAGTTGTTTTGTTTTGGATGCGTTGGATGGAACTATTGCTCGATATTTTAAAGTAGATTCCACACAGGGAAAACATTTAGATAGTTTGAGTGATATGACCGCCTTTGGAATAGCTCCAGGTATTTTAATGTATAATTTTATTTACTATGAATTTAATAATACACTGGCATATATTGCATTGTTAATTCCAATTTGTACAGCAATAAGAATAGCTAACTACAACGATGAGACAAAAGAAAAGGAACATTTCCAAGGATTAGCTTCACCGGCTAGTGCATTATTATTTTTATCTATTCCAATGATTCAAATCTTTGAAAAAGACGATATGGTAATTAAATTAATAAATAATCCAGTTATAATTAGTATACTAATTATTTTAACATCTATTTTATTAATTATGAAATTTAAATCCTTTCATCTCCGTATAGATAAATTTCAAAACAATACAAGAAAAATATTTTTTATTTTCTTTTCTATTTCTATATTATTTATATTTAAATACACGGGAATACCTATAGTAATCCTGAGTTACGTGATATTGAGTATAACTAAAACTATAAATTAAATTAATAACATGAAATTCTCTATACATATAAACATTATGCCTCAAGAGGCTCTTTTAGATCCACAAGGGAAAACAGTAGAAAATAACACTTCAAGACTAGGAATCGATAACATCTCTAATATCCGTATTGGAAAACATGTATCTTTAGAAGTTAACAGTGAAAACAAAGAACAAGCTGAAGAAACTGTGAAAAAAATCTGTAATCAACTACTAGTCAATCAAATTACAGAACAATATACTTACGAAATTATTGAATGTTAAAACTTAAAATTATCTCCTAAATATAATTTTCTGACATCTGGATCATTAATTAACTCACTAGTTTCACCATATTTTAAAATCTTACCATCGTACAACAAATATGACCTGTCTGTAATAGAAAGTGTTTCACGTACATTATGATCGGTAATCAAAACCCCTATACCTCGTCGTCTTAATTTATCAATCATTTCTTGAATATCTTGAATGGCTAATGGGTCTACACC
>Ga0163179_10002914_pt1 | contig 11760 bp, 12 predicted proteins | sample AtlANTMetagenome_FD_109643 | JGI IMG/M metagenome (GOLD analysis project Ga0163179, IMG submission 109643) | Marine eukaryotic phytoplankton communities from the Atlantic Ocean - Atlantic ANT 2 Metagenome | ecosystem: Environmental > Aquatic > Marine > Oceanic | place: North Atlantic Ocean... | reverse complement strand
GTACTTTCATCAATCAAAAATAAAGTAGGTAAATATATAATTTCAAAAATTGTTTCTTAATAATTTAACTCATTATTTTAAATATAAATATGTAATTTTGCAAAAGTTTTTTATTTCAAAAATTGAATTTAGATATACACATTTCACAGGCAAGTAAAAGCAAAATTGATCAAATTGATTTTGATAATTTTTCATTTGGATCAGTATTTACAGATCATATGTTTGAGTGTGATTATATGGATGGAAGATGGCAAAACCCAAAAATAGTACCTTACCAATCAATTTCAATTGAGCCTTCAGCTAGTGTGTTTCATTATGGTCAAGCTATTTTTGAAGGAATGAAAGCTTATAAAGATTCTAATGATGAAATATGGCTTTTTAGACCAAAAGAAAATGTTGCTAGATTTAATAAATCATCTGTCAGATTAGCAATTCCTGAATTTCCAGAGGAACTCTTTTTTGATGCGCTAAAAAATCTTTTAACTCTTGAAAAAGATTGGATAAAAAAAGATGAAGGAAGTGCATTATATGTTCGGCCATTTGTTATTGGCAATGAATATGCAATCCAAGCTTCACCATCAAAAAATTACAAATTTATGATAATATGTGCCCCTGCTACCCCATATTATGTTGGAAAGGTAAAAGTTCTAGTTGCAGATAAGTATAGCAGAGCAGCAAGTGGCGGAGTTGGCTTTGCAAAAGCAGCAGGAAATTATGCAGGGCAATTTTATCCAACTAATCTAGCAAAAGAAAAAGGGTTTCAACAGATCATATGGACTGATTCAAACGAGCACAAATATTTAGAAGAAGCTGGAACAATGAATGTTTTTTTTAGAATTGGAGATAAATTAATTACTGCACCAACAACTGATACAATCCTTGATGGGGTAACAAGAAAAAGCATAATTCAAATTGCAAAAGATTTTGGAATAGATGTTGATGTGAGAAGAATTACGGTGGATGAAATAAAAGAAGCCTCTAGAAATGATGAATTAAAAGAAATCTTTGGTACAGGAACTGCTGCAGTGGTTAGTGAAATCTCTGAATTCGAACATAAAGATGAGCTTTTTGTCCTACCTGAAGTTGATCATTCCTATGCTAAAAAACTTAAAGAACGTTTAGTAAGCATTCAGACAAATAAGTGTGAAGATCCACACTCCTGGAGATATAAAATCTAACTATTTATTTAATATTCCTGCAATATTTGGCTTAAAATAATTCGGACCTTTTAATACTTTTCCATCCTCTCTATATATAGGAGTTCCGTCTTCAGCCAGTTTACTCATATTACTTCGTTGAATTTCATTAAAAACCTCTTCAATTTTGTGTTGTAATCCGTGTTCAAGTATTGTCCCGCATAAAATGTATAACATGTCACCTAGCGCATCTGCTACCTCAACTAAATCACCATTTTTTGATGCTTCAAAATATTCATCATTTTCTTCCTTCATAAGATTGTATCTAAGGGTATTTTTTTCAATTCCTAAATCAGCTTTTGGTGAATTTAAGTAGCCTATTTTAAAAGCCTCGTGAAATTTTTTGACTGCTAAAATTTTATCTTTCATATTTAAATATTTTATCCATTAATTTATTAGCTTCGCTAAAAATTTATATGTTTAGCGAAGGTCAAATAACATTTGCAATTTTATTTATAATTGGTTTTTCTATATTACTAGCTATGGCATACAAAAAAGATTATAAACTACATCAACAATACTATAAGGGAAGTATTTGGGTTTTATTAGCTTTTATATGCTTTATCGGATTAATAGCTGCAATAAAATATTATTTTATTTAAGTTTTATTTATTAACTAAAAAACCATAATCCTCAGAATACTTCATCATTTGATATTCAAAAGAATTTACATACTTCACCTCAATATCAATTATATTTCCTTCACTATTAGTTAAAGGAACCAATTCTGGATTAACAAACCCGCTATATGGAGCTCCTTTAAATTGTTTATTTCGCTCTAGAATTTCAGCATGAATTTCTTGATCCACCTTTACTCCATATCCTTCAACTAGACCTTGAGCAGCTTCATAATCTCCTTCAGACTTAATTCTTTGTGTCTCTCTTAGAAGCTCCCCAAAAATTTCTCTCAGTTTCTCATAATCATTTATATTATAGTATGTTTTTCCATCTCTTTTTACTTGTTCTATGACATTTTCTTCTTTACCTCTTGCAAAGCTCCAAGCACTTACCCATTGCCTGTTTCTCATGTGTGCTTGTTCAACATCAGCGCCTAGTTTTAATCTAATTAACTGAGTCATTAAACCATTTCTTATATAACCATCATATGCTGCCATTCCAACTTCTTTCCAATCCTCTACTAAACCAAGCTCCTGAAGTTTTGGACTATACAAATAATATAGTCCAACCAGATCTGCTCTTCCTTCTTCCATAGTAGAACTATAATTTTTCAAAGTTTCTTTTGGCTCTCCCACTCCAGGATTAAGCTGACCCGATGCATGTCCAATTACTTCATGCAATGCAGTATGCATTTTATCAGCAAGTTGCCCATGCTTAACTTCTAAATCATATTCTTGATCATCATAAGAAAACTCTTTTAGTCTTCCAGATGATCCGGAGTTATTATATGCGTTAATTATATTTCCAAGTGAAACCGATTTACTACCAATTTCAGCTCTAATCCAATTTGCATTTGGAAGATTTACTCCAATTGGTGTACTTGGAGATGCGTCTCCAGCCTCACCAGCTACATTAACTGTCTTATAACTAATCCCAACAACGTTTGCTTTTTTATGTTCTTCCATAAGAGTAGAATTGTCTTCAAACCACTGTGCATTTTCTGAAAGCACAGACATTTTTCTAGACATATCAAAATCATTTATTTGAACAATATTTTCATAAGAACCTCTATAGCCTAAAGGATCATTATATACTTCTATAAAACTATTGATATAATCAATATTTCCATCAGTTGCTTTTGTCCAAGCCACATTATAATCATCCCAAGTTTGAAGATCACCAGTGTTGTAATATTCAATAAGTAGTCTAAGAGCATCCCCTTGTGGTTTATTCTCTGCTACTCCTGCCGCTAGAGTTAACCATTTAGTGATCTCATCTATTGCTTCTCCATAGAGTCCTCCAGATTTGTATACCAACTCTTTTAAAACACCGTCCTCTTTTACCAGTTTTGAATTTAACCCATGAGAAAGTGGTCTTGTTGGATCTGGAGATTTAACTTTAGAATAAAAAGATTCTACATCTTCAGATGTAACATCAGGTCCATAAAAATTTACTGCAGAAAGTAAAACATTATCTGCATCTTTAGCTTTATTAACCTTTTTTAAATCTTTATCATTAAACATCGCATCGACTGCTTCATTAGCTAAATCTGTAGATGTTGATTCCATTAATTCTTTTAAATAATCATAAGTAAATCCAGGAATTAATTTGTCATTAGAATAATGATGGTGGATACCACTACTAAACCAAACTCTCTTTAAATAGGTTTTAAATTCTTCCCAATTTTCAGATGATCTATCCCCATCATATTTTGCATATATATTTTCTAAAGCTGATCTTATTTCTAGATTATACCTGTAATTTTGATCATACATTATATCCCTTCCTGCTAGACCTGCCTCAGTTAAATAATACACAAGCTTTTTTTCTTTTAATGTTAATTCATTCCATCCTGGTATTTGATATCTTATTACTTTTAAGTCAGCAAATTCATCTACTTTATAATCAAAATCACTTCCACTAGTAGGCACGTAGTAATCACCAGTATCAGTATTGCAGTTAAATAGAAAAGCTGAAATAAAAATTACAATTAATAATGATTTAATTCTCATAAGTTTTTAGTTTTTAAAATTGGATTTCTAATGTATAAATTTTTCTCAATAGAAAATAATTTTACAGCGACTATTAACAGTAATTTAATAAATATAGTAATGCATTAAATTTTAATATATTTGCGTGATGAAAAATTTTCTTTTGGTCTTTGTTGGTGGTGGTTTAGGAAGTGGGCTTCGATATCTTATAAGCAAGTATTTAAATTCAAGTCTGGGAAGTTTTCCACTAGGTACATTTGCAGTAAATATTATTGGTAGTTTAATAATTGGTTTGGTTCTTGGATATGCTGCCAAGGAAAATTCATTAAGTCAAAACCAAGTCCTATTACTTGCTACAGGTTTTTGTGGTGGATTCACTACATTTTCAGCATTTGCACAAGAGAATTTTCAACTGTTAAAAACCGGGGATATAATGCAGTTTTCAATTTATACAATTGGAAGTATCGTAGTAGGTCTACTAGCTGTATTTATGGGTTTATATATTGCTAAAAATCTATAATAAATGGATACACTAAGTCATGCACTATGGGGTAAAGGCCTTTTTGGATATAGAAAATATCGTTGGTATTCCTTTTTGTTTGGAGCACTTCCTGATTTATTTTCATTCGGAATTTATTTCATACATAGTATTTTTTTCAGTTCATCTCCGCTTATGGGAAGACCCGAAAGATCTGAAATACCTGAATGGGTTTATAGTCTATATGATATTTCACATAGTATGGTTATAGCATCAATTTTTATTTTTATTGCCTATAAGATCAATAAAGAATTTGCCTTTCCAATGTTGGCATGGCCAGCTCATATAATATTAGATTTTTTCACCCATAGCATTGAGTTTTTTCCTACACCAATACTTTGGCCGATATCAGATTTTAAATTTGACGGGATACCTTGGTCTAACCCAATTGTATTCTTTACAAATGTGCTTCTTATATTCTTTCTTTTTATATATAGGCGAAAAAAGTCTAAATCTTAATTATTTTATTCTCATTCAGCAGAAGCATATTCCCACATTCTTAAAGAAAATTTTCATTTAGGTGTCATACTAAATTTATTAAAAATAAATTTGTATGACTATTTTTTAATAAATTTTTTGACACCTGCTTTAATTTCTAATGGCAAATAGTTTTCTCTTGGCACAATTGGACAAGAATATTTTTCATCATACACACAGTAAGGATTGAATGCAGAGTTAAAATCAATTATCAAATTATCAACTTGAGGAATATCCAAATTAATATATCTTCCACCTCCATAAGATTCATTACCATTTGTATCATCTAAAAAAGGAAGAAATAAATTATCTCGTTCATTTGGGTCTTCTAAATTTTTGTATATATCTAAACTATACTGATTGCTAAGTAATTCAAAGCTTACCGTTCCATACTTAATATATTCTACCATCATATCAGTAGTAGTTTTCATTTTAAAAGATTTTTCTTTTGGAGTTTTTGTCAATTTAGCTATAACTACGTAAATAGAATCAAAAGTAAAAAAGTCTAAACCTCTAAAGTTTTTTAGATCTCTCTTTTTTAAAGGTGAAACAGATGCATCCTTGAAAAAATCATTTATTTCTCTTTGAAAAGGAGTTAAATCAGTATTAAATCTCTTTCTATTATCACAATTAAACAGTAGAAATAAGCTAAATAATAAAATACATAATCTATTCATATTATGATATATACATCAAAAATAGTATACTTTTGAATATTCAATTAAATTTAATTAGTATTTTTATAATTACCCCTAAAATTTAAATTTATGCAATTAAGAATATTTATTTATTACATATTATTAGTATTATTTTTTACAAATAGTGTAAATAGTCAAGATTATTTCTTGAAAAATAATGGACCTTATGACTCTTCGATTAGTAGTCCTGAAGAATTTCTAGGATATGAAATTGGTTTTGAACACACAAGACACGACCTAATTGTAGCCTATTTAAATTATCTTTCAAATACCTCGCCTAGAGCTAATTTGATAAACTATGGCAAAACTCACGAAGGAAGAAGTCTTGTTATGCTTACTGTTTCATCAGAAAGCAATTTAAATAATATTGAATCTATTAGGGAAGAACATTTAACATACACTGTTCCTGGATCTCAAATGGAAGTAAATAAAGATTTACCTATAATAATAAATTTAGGATATGGCGTTCATGGTAATGAGCCATCAAGTGCCGAGGCTGCAATGTTAGCGGCATATACACTAGTTGCATCAAAAAATATAAAAATCGAAAGATTTAGAAATAACTCAGTGATTTTTATTGACCCAACAATAAATCCTGACGGTAGGGATAGACATTCTCAATGGGCAAATCAGTATAAATCCATAAATCTTGTTGCAGATAGTAATGATGCTGAGCATAACGAAGCGTGGCCAAGAGGAAGAACTAATCACTATTGGTTTGACTTAAATAGAGATTGGTTATTAGGAGTTAATCCTGAAAGTAGAGGGAAATTAAAATGGTTTCACACATGGTATCCAAATGTTGTTACAGATTTTCATGAAATGGGAACCAATAGTAATTATTTTTTTGAACCAATGAAAAGAAATGCATCATTAAAACCTCTAATTCCTGATGAAAACTATAGTGTATTAAGTCCAATTTTTGCAGAATATTATGTTAAATCTCTTGATAGTATAGGTTCATTCTATTACACAAAAGAATCTTTTGATGAAACCTATCCAGGTTATGGATCTTCCTATCCTGACGTACATGGAGCTGTAGCAATATTATTTGAGCAGGCAAGTTCAAGAGGACACCTACAAGAAACAAATTATGGGACAATGTCATTTGGATTTACAATAAGAAACCAGTATTTATCAAGTATAGCCACCGTAGAGGCAGCAGTTGACAATAAGAATCTTTTAAGAGATTATCAAAGAAGATTTTTTAACTCATCTGTAACAGAATTTAAAGATGAGAGGGTAAAAGCTTATGAATTTGGTGACAAGAATGATCAAAATAGAAATAAGGCTTTTATTGATAAATTATTGTTACATAAAATCAAGGTTTATAGAAGTAAGGACAGGTATGTTGTTCCTGTTAATCAATCCCAATCAAGAATGGTGAAAAATATCTTTGAAACTTTTGAAAAGTATGTTGATAGTGTGTTTTATGATGCATCTGCTTGGAGTGTTTCAAACATATACAACATGAAATCAAAGAAATTAAAGAATTTTAAACCTGGGGCAGAAGTTACAAGCACTGAAAATTTAGTTAATAATAGTTCAGTCAAAAAATCCAATTATGCATATATATTGGATTGGGATGATTATAACTCACCCGCAGCTTTAAATGATTTACAAAAAAATGATATTATAACTTATTCAGCATTTAAGCCTTTTGAAATAAAAATTAATGGAACTAGCTCGAAAAAATTTGACTATGGATCAATCTTAATTCCGGTAAGCAAACAAAACCTATCATCTGATAAATTATTTGATCTTGTAAGAACAATGCAAGAAAAATTTGATGTTCCTGTGTATAATTCTGAATCAGGATATAGCATGAAAGGAATTGATCTTGGAAGTAATAATTTTAGAATTAACAAACCTGTAAAGGTGGCATTGTTAATTGGCGATGGGGTTAATTCTTATGAAGCTGGAGAAGTATGGCATCTTCTTGATACACGTATTGGTATGCCATTAACAAAAATTAGGCTAAACCAATTCTCAAGGACTTCCCTAGATAAATATACAACCCTAGTAATGGTGTCCGGATCTTATAGTCAAATGGACAAAAACCAAATTGATAAAATCAAGAATTGGGTTAATAAAGGCAATACACTAATTACAATAGCTAAAGGTTCAAGCTGGGCTATAAAGAGTGAGCTTATCAAAGAAACTTTAGTAGAATCAAAAGTTGATTCAATCTATTCAAGAAAAAGATTTGTAGATGCAAGAGAAAATATTGGAAGAGAAAGAATTGGAGGTGTAATTCTCAAGGCTGATTTAGATTTAACACATCCGCTTGCCTTTGGATACAATGACAGATCAATCCCTGTATATAAGAATAATAATGTATTCATAAATAAAACTACAGATGACTACTCATCTGTAGCAATATACTCTAAAGACTTTCATATTGATGGCTATATTTCTGAATTAAACAGGAAAGATTATATTCCAGGAGCAGCTTCTTTAATTGTTTCTAAAATAGGATCTGGTAGAGTTATTATTTTTGCTGATAATCCGAACTTTAGAGGCTCATGGTATGGAACAAATAAGTTATTTTTAAATGCGCTATTTTTAGGAAATAATATATCCGTGCCTGGACAATAATAAATTAAATAATTATGAGAAAAAATATTAAATACCTGATTTTAATTCTCCTATGCAATATAACATTCTCTCAAGAATCATATCTATGAGATGGACCATATTCTCAATTAATAATAAGAGGTGTAACTCTAATTAATGGTGATGGTTCACCTCCAAGAGGACCTATTGATATTGTAGTAGAGAATAATGTTATTAAGGACATAAAAGTCATTGGATATCCAGGTGTTCCAATAAATGAAAATTATCGTCCAAAACTAAAAAAAGGAGGGTATGAATTAGATGCTACTGGAATGTATTTACTTCCTGGATTTATTGATATGCATGGGCATATTGGAGGGAATGCTCAAGGAGCTGATTCAGAATATGTTTTTAAATTATGGATGGCCCATGGAGTAACCACAGTAAGAGAACCGGGTGGGAAAGGAGTTGATTGGGCATTAAATCTTAAAAAACTTAGTAGCCAAAATAAAATTGTTGCCCCAAGAATATTTGCTTACACTGGATTCGGACAAACAGGAAAAAATTTTAACCCCCTTAATGATGCTCCAATAAGTACTGCAGAAATGGCAAGAAAATGGGTTAGAGCAAATGCTGATAAAGGGGCCGATGGAATTAAATTTTTTGGATCTGAACCTGAAATAATGAAAGCTGCTCTTGATGAAAATAAAAAATTAGGGTTAGGTTCAGCTTGCCATCATGCACAATTAAGTGTAGCAAGATGGAATGTATTACATTCAGCTAGAGCTGGTCTTACTTCAATGGAGCATTGGTATGGATTACCTGAGGCATTATTTGATGATAGAACAGTTCAAGACTATCCATTAGATTATAATTATCAAAATGAACAACATAGGTTTGAGGAAGCAGGAAAGCTTTGGAAACAAGCAGCTGAACCATTCTCTGATCATTGGAATAATGTAATGAATGAATTAATTTCTCTTGATTTTACCTTAGATCCTACATTTAATATTTATGAAGCAAGTAGAGATTTACACAGAGCTAGAAGAGCAGAATGGCATGAAACATATACACTACCATCCTTATGGAAGTTTTTTGAACCTAGTAAGATTTCTCATGGATCATATTGGCACTATTGGGGAACAGAACAGGAAATTGAATGGAAAGAAAATTTCAGACTTTGGATGACATTTATAAATGAATATAAGAATCGTGGCGGAAGAGTTACAGCTGGTTCAGATTCAGGATTTATTTATCAATTATATGGATTTGCTTATATAAGAGAACTAGAATTGCTAAGAGAAGCTGGATTTCATCCTCTAGAGGTTATTAGAGCTGCAACATTAAATGGAGCCGAAGCATTAAATATGGATCATAAAATTGGCTCAGTTCAAATTGGAAAACTTGCTGATTTTGTTATTGTTGAAGAAAACCCATTAGTTAACCTTAAAGCACTATATGGGACAGGAGCAATTAAATTAACCGATGATAATGAAATCGTAAGAGTTGGTGGAGTAAAATACACTATTAAAGATGGTGTAATATATGATGCAAAAAGACTACTTAAAGATGTTGAAGAGATGGTTGATAAAGCTAAAGAAGAAAATAACTGGGAGCTTGTTCAGCCAGGAATGAACTAAAAATCTATTAATTTTTATGTTTAACAGCAATTAACTGAAGAGCATTGCTCACATGAGCAATTTTTGCAATCTTCATTCAGACAAGCTTCACATTTACAAGCACATTGATTTTCCATATTGTATAATCTAAGTTGCAAAGTTACTCATTTTAAATTACAACTCATATCTATCTCCAAACTTAGCAAAGTTAAATCCTAATTTTATTATACTATCTCTTAAAGAAATATTCTGATTTAATACAGGGTTTGTATGATTGAAATGAATAAAATGAATTTTGTTTTTGGTTGATAATTCTTCATTTTCAAAAATTTCTATAGTTTCTGAAATAAAAGGATGAGGAATTTCAGACATAGATCTATTGATTTCTTCACCACTATAAAATGTTGCATCTAAAAATGCATAATCAACAGATTTAACCTGTTCAATTATACTTTTTCCCCATAAATACCATTTATCAATGTCCGGAATAAAAAGAGCGGATCTGTTTTTGCCTAATATTTTATAGCCAACAGTTTCAGAAAACTCATCACGATGAGGAACAGTGAATGGAACTACTGTTAATTCTTTGGATAATGAAATATTTTGATTATGATTAATTTCCTTTATATCAATATTTCCTAATGACACCAACTGACTCCATGGTCCATTCTGCTGTAAAAAATTTTTCATTCTTGGCATAGCGTAAATTGGAACATTTGTAGCTCCTAATGCTTCCCTTCCTAGATACATCAATCCACTATAATGTCCAATATGGGCATGTGTTAAAAATATTCCATCAATTATTTTTTTATTTTCTACGCCATCTTTTAGATATTTTATTTGAGAAGTTATATCAGGAGTTGCTTCGAATAAATAATGTTTGTTATTCTCAATATCACTAAGCCCTATGCTTGTTACAAAATATTCCATATCATCCGAAATATTTTTATTACAACAATCTTTATTACAGCCAATATGTGGATATCCCGCATCTTGAGCTATTCCAAGAATCGTTAAAAAATTTTCATTATAGGATGGTTTATATTCAATACAAGAAAAATTAGTAGCAATTAATATTAGAACTAATATTTTGTATTTAATCAAATTATTAATCAAACTAAATTAGATTGGATTAATATTTCCTCCATTTGATTTTTTAAAACAATTGCTTCTTTTTCTGCTGCTTTAGAAAAAGATTCATCACTTGAAGCATATATAATGCTTCTTGAAGAATTTATAATTACACCTATGCTATTATTTATTGTCTTTTCACAGACTTCTTTTAAATTGCCTCCTTGTGCACCAATTCCAGGAATTAGAAGAAAATTATCAGGAATTATATTTCTAATTTCTTCTAAATATTTTGTTTTTGTAGCACCAACTACATACATAAGATTTTTTGAATTAATCCAGCTTTTAGAGGATTTAATTAAATCAATGAAAACATAATTATCTGAAGTCCTTCTTAATTGCAAATCACTTGCCCCTTCATTGGAAGTAAGGCCTAATATAATGGTATTCTTATTCTCATATTCTAAAAATGGTTCAACAGAATCTTTACCCATATATGGATTTACCGTAATACTATCAAAATTTAATTCTTCAAAAAAAGACTTAGCATACATCTTACTTGTATTTCCAATATCACCCCTTTTAGCATCAGCAATTGTAAAGATTTCTGGATGATGTTCATTTATATAATTAATTGTTTTTTCTAAAGACTTCCATCCTTTAACCCCAAATGCTTCATAAAAAGCAATATTAAGTTTGTAAGCAATACAATGTTTATTAGTGCTGTCAATAATAGATTTATTAAATGAAAAAATTGGATCTTCTTGTTTTAGCAAAAATTTTGGAATTTTATTCAAATCAACATCAAGTCCAATACATAAGAAAGTTCTTTTAGATTTAATTTGATTAATTATTTTTAATTCTTCCATTATTTATTAACTGTTATTTGCATTTAATATTTCTGAATTTTCAGCTAACATTAATTCATCTATGATTTTTTGAATATCTCCATTTATTACTTTTGGTAAATCATACAAAGTCATTCCTATTCTATGC
>Ga0163179_10002910_pt1 | contig 11762 bp, 7 predicted proteins | sample AtlANTMetagenome_FD_109643 | JGI IMG/M metagenome (GOLD analysis project Ga0163179, IMG submission 109643) | Marine eukaryotic phytoplankton communities from the Atlantic Ocean - Atlantic ANT 2 Metagenome | ecosystem: Environmental > Aquatic > Marine > Oceanic | place: North Atlantic Ocean... | reverse complement strand
TGTCACCGCAGGCGTCGAACCAGCATGTTGCATGCTCGAGCCGCAACGTCGATGCCAGAAATCTCTGGCCGGTTGCATCGAAGTTGTCGGAACACAAGATTCTGGAACGACAGCGAACTCGCCTCACTAAGCCTCTCTATAGGGACAATCGTAGTCCATCGTAGGCAAGTGACATGCCGTCAGGGAGGATCGCGTTTGTGGTCGCATGATCCAGATCGTGCGAAATATGAGTGAAGTAGGTTTGCCGAGCACCAATCTTTCTAGCCATCTCGATCGCCTCATCGAGCGAAAAATGGGTGGGATGCGACTTGCGGCGGAGAGCGTCAAGGATCAGGACGTCCAGCCCTTGAAGTCGTTCCAGGCTCTCCGCCGGAATCTCATTGGTGTCCGTGCAGTAGGCGATATCGCCAAAACGAAAGCCGAGCACATCAAATCGTGGGCCGTGCTTAAGCCGCAAAGGAGTTACCTCAGCGCCCAGGATTTCTAATGGCTCCGTTCCCAACGGGTGAAATTCGAGCTGGGGGATGGCGCCCGCATGAGTTTGTTTCACGTTGCTGAAGGCATAGCTATAGGATTCCCGAATCCTGGCTTCGACTGCCGGTTCACAGTAAAGCGGGACCGCGTGACCAAGATAAAATTGAAACAATCTCAGGTCGTCCAGGCCGAATAGATGATCGGCGTGTTCGTGGGTGTAGACCACGGCATGTGCGATCCCCAGCTTTTCGCGAAGTAATTGCGCCCGCAGATCGGGAGCTGTGTCGATGAGCAGATTTCCTTCGGGAAGGCCGACGATCGCCGAGCACCGCGTCCGTTGATTGTGTGGATCGTGACTGCGGCAAACCTCGCAATTGCAGCCGAGCGTTGGGACTCCGACTGAGGTGCCCGTTCCCAGCAGGATGAATTTGCCTTTAATATCCGCACTGACGTATCTCGAAGCCAAGGAAAGCCTCAAATGTTGGTATCCAGGGAAGTTATGCTGTCAGCGAGCATACTTTGATTGTGCCTGTGCAAGCAAGCGGACTGGCGACTATGTGGGTCTGGGAGGAGCAGGGAAAGGGAATTCGATAACTAAATGTCGCGTCGGCTGGCCGGACGACGAAACTCAAGCCAAGTGAGCCTTTGCGTAAACGCAGTTGACCCTCTTGGGTAATCGTTATAAGCTACTTGACGTTAACGGCTTACGTGATTTCGAGTGGCAAAATAGCCAGCCGCCGCGGTCGCCATTTTACTCTTTGGACACGTCTTCCACTCTGGGACGTTAGCAACATGAACCTTTTGGAACGTATTTGGGAATTTCTCAGCCTCTTTTTTGGGGGGCTCTTACGTGGTTTCGAACGAGCCATGACCTCGGTTTTCGGGTCGTCGAATGCTCGCTTCGTGAAGAGACTCCAGGCCAAAGTAGATGCGATCAATGCGTTGGAAGAAAAGTGCACCGTTCTCTCCGATGAAGACTTAGCGGCTCAAACCGATAAGTTCCGCGAGCGACTGGCTGCGGGTGAGACGCTTGACGATATTTTGGTCGAAGCCTTTGCCGTTTGTCGCGAGGCCGGTCGACGTTTCTTGAGCATGCGCCATTACGACGTGCAGTTGATTGGCGGCATGGTGTTGCACAGTGGTGCGATTGCCGAAATGGTAACCGGTGAAGGGAAGACGCTTGTCGCGACGTTGCCATGTTATTTGAATGCGATCGAGGGACGTGGTGTACACGTAGTGACAGTCAATGATTATTTGGCCCGCCGCGATATGGAATGGATGGCTCCGCTATACATGGGGCTCGGTCTCACTGTAGGCGCCATTCAAAGCGATATGGAAGCGTCGGAACGTCAAAAGTCGTATGAATGCGATATCACTTACGGAACCAATAACGAATTCGGTTTCGACTATTTGCGAGACAACATGCGTCCTGCTGCGAAGGCAGATGAACGTTTCCCTCGCAGAATGCAGCAATCTCAGGGACGTTTGAATTTTGCCATCGTTGATGAGGTCGATAATATCCTCATTGATGAAGCGAGAACTCCTCTGATCATCTCGGGACCAGCCCACGAAAACATTCGTAAGTACGGCGAAGCGGATCGTATCGCCAAGCAATTAAAGAGAAACCAACACTTTGAGGTCAACGAGAAAGACCACTCTGTCAACTTGACGGATGCGGGTGTTCGTGAAGCCGAGCGTCTCGCGGGTGTTGAGAGTTTCTACACCGCTGGCAATATGGAATGGCCACACCTGATCGACAATTCGCTCAAGGCTCATTATCTCTACAAGCTCGATGTCAACTACGTCGTGAAAGAGGGTGGCGTTGTCATCGTCGATGAATTCACCGGTCGACTGATGGAAGGGCGGCAGTGGAGTGATGGTTTGCACCAGGCCGTAGAAGCCAAAGAAAACGTCAAAATCAAGGAAGAAACACAGACGCTGGCAACCGTTACGCTGCAGAACTTTTTCAAGCTCTACCACAAGATTTGCGGAATGACCGGTACTGCAATGACGGAGGCGAATGAGTTCTGGAAAATCTATGGTCTCGACGTCATTGCCATTCCGACCAACCGTGTGCTTGAGCGAATTGAGCATCCCGATGTGATCTTTTGCACGGAAGAAGAGAAGTATCAGGCGATTGCGAAGGAAATCGAAGAACTCAATAAATGGGATTCGATTACCGTCAATAAGGAAAGCCAGACTGGTTCGATTATTAAGGAAACTGACGGCGGGATCACCTTCCAACCTCGTGGTAGCAACAAGCAAGAGTCGATTCCCGAAGCGAGTATCAAGACTGTCAGACGCAAGGGACGTCCGGTGCTGGTCGGGACAACCTCAATCGAAAAAAGCGAGTTGTTGGCCGATATGTTGGATCGCCGCGGCATTCGTCACGAAGTGCTCAACGCGAAGAACCACGGACGTGAGGCCGAAATTGTTGCTCAGGCAGGGCGAATCGGGGCGGTGACCATCGCTACGAATATGGCAGGTCGTGGAACGGATATCATTCTTGGTGGAAATCCCGAGACGATGGCCTGGGCGCTCCTGCAAGACAAGTATGAAACACGGCTCGATGTTCCACGCCACGAATGGGATTCGCTCGTTCGCGAAATCGATGAACGCGAGAAGATGAGTGAAAGTGGTGAGGTCGTCAAGGGACTGGGCGGCCTGCATGTGATTGGAACGGAACGCCATGAAGCTCGACGTATCGATTTGCAGCTTCGCGGTCGTTGCGGTCGGCAGGGCGATCCAGGAAGTAGCCGATTTTATCTCTCGTTACGTGATGATCTCATGAGAATTTTTGCCGGCGAGTGGGTCGAAAAGATTCTCAAGTCGTGGGGTGGTTGGGAAGAGGGTGATGCGATTGAAAGCCCCATGGTCACTCGACGAATTGAAGCAGCTCAGAAGAAAGTTGAAGAACGTAACTTCGAGATTCGTAAAAACTTGCTCGAATATGACGAAGTAATGGATGAGCAACGTAAGCGAGTCTATGGTTATCGTCAGGCAATTCTCGAGGGGACTAATTGTAAGGAATTGATCCTGCAGATGATCGACGAACAAATTCAGGAGAATTTGGGCACGATCCTGCAACCTGGCTATGGAACCGATACCTTTGCGGCGTGGACGGGGAATCAACTGTCGACATCGCTCGAAGGACGTGATTTCCGCGGGTTGGACTACGAGGCCGCGACCGAACTCGCCAGAGAGGAAGCAGAACGCACCGCAGAAGTCCAGGTCCTGGATGCCATCGATGAAAATCTGCCCGAAGAAGAAGATGCCAAGGATTGGAATTGGGCAGCACTGGCCAAGACCGCCAATATGCGTTGGGCGATGAGCCTTCGTGATCGAGATCTGATCAAGGTCGGCCGAGATCACGTCGGTGAAATGCTAATTGACAAGGCACGGAAAGCCGTTGGGAAAATCGATCTCAGTGATGGTAAGCATTTCCTGGATGAGGACTTCGCCAAGAAGACCGCCTGTGCCTGGGTGCATCATAAGTTCGGCATCGACTTGAAGATTGATGAGCTTCGAGGACTTGAAAAGAACGCGATCATCCAATTAGTTCACAAAAAAGCAGTCGAGGCCTACGAGACCAAAGAATCAGAATACCCAGTGATGGCCAGTCTGTACCGCTTCAGTACCCGGGTGCAGGGAGGACAACCCAGAGTCGATCGGGAGGCGCTGGTCGATTGGGCTCAACAACGCTTCGGTGTCGATCTCGCTGTCGATGACCTAAAAAGCAAGCAGCGCGAGGAGATCTACGATCTGATTCTTAAGGTGAGTCAGAAGCATCAGGAAAAAGCAGGTGAGATCAGCAGCGATCTTGAATCAAAACTCCTCAAGATCTTCTCCGGAAGTCAGGATCAGCAGGCGATCGCTGGTCAGTCGAGTAGCAACGGAGCACTTACCTCTCTCTCGAATTGGCTTGAAGAGAATCTCAATTATAAAATCTCCGCTGAAGAAATGGCCTCGCTCGCTCGAGAAGAACTTGAGGCAAAGTTGTTGATGGCGGTTGAGGATCGTTATCGACCTGAGATCCGCCGGATGGAACGCCAGCTTGTCCTGCAATTGGTGGATAGTGCCTGGAAAGACCACCTGCTGGCGATGGACCATTTACGCAGTGCCGTAGGGTTGGTGGGGTACGCCCAGGTTGATCCGAAAGTCGAGTACAAGCGAGAAGGTCGAAGGTTGTTCGACCAAATGTGGATTTCCATGGGACAACGCACAACCGACTTGATCTTCAAGATGGAACAGCTTGACGAAGGGTTTGTGGGCGCCACCTGGGTCGAAACCGCCGCCGTTCATGAATCGGCTCCCTCAACGAGTGAAATCGCTCAGCAGCAAGAGCAGGCTATTGAGGGAAGTCGTGGCGAACAGAAGGTGGAGACGATCCGGAATCGTAGCGATCGCGTCGGCCGAAATGATCCTTGCCCCTGCGGAAGTGGTAAGAAATACAAAAACTGTTGTCTCAAAGCTCGCGCGAGTTGAGATACCCGTCCTTTGACGCGTGAGTTCATTTGATCGTTGCCACTTGGGAAGGGAATCCCGTGAGCATACTTCTCGACGTCTGCTATTTGCTGGTTTTGACTTTGTTTTCACCGGCGATCTTGTGGGTTTCCTGGCGTACTGGCAAATATCGGGAAGGCTTTCGAGAAAAGTTTCTCGGCTTGCTCCCTGTCAGAGACAATGATCGACCATGTATCTGGTTTCACGCCGTTAGTGTTGGTGAAGTTAATCTCCTTGCAACCACTTTGAGACGTATCGAAGCGGACGCTCCTGATGTCGATTGTTTGATCACGACGACAACGAAAACAGGGTATCAGCTCGCTCGCAAGAAATACGCGAGCCATCAAGTCGCCTATTGTCCGCTCGATTTCAGCTGGGCAGTCAAACACGCCATGAAACGCGTTCAGCCAAATCTTTTGGTGCTGGTCGAGTTGGAGATCTGGCCTAACCTCATTAACGCAGCTTCTCGTTCCGGCGTCCCCATCGTGCTCATCAATGGGCGAATCAGCGAACGCAGCTATCGGGGATATCAACGAATTCGCTTTTTTATCTGCCGTGTCTTGAAACAATTCTCTTGCCTTGGAGTGCAGACACAGGAGTACGCCGAACGGTTTGCCAACCTGGGAGCGACTCCGGATCAAATCGTTGTCACCGGATCGGTGAAGTTTGATGGTGCTGAAACAGATCGCAAAAACGCTCAAACCGAAAAACTGCGTGAGCTTGCCGGGCTCCGTGAACAGAATCGTGTCATTCTGGCTGGCAGTACGATGGCTGGCGAGGAGCAACTGGCAATCAACGCATTTCGTGAATTGGCCGACGATTTCCCCGAATTGCGATTGTTGATCGTGCCCCGACATCCTGAACGATTCGATGATGTGGCCCGCTTGCTGGACCAATCCAGTCTACGGTGGTGTCGGAGGACTCGTCTCGAGGCTCAAACAAGACCCGATGTTCAGGTCATTCTGGTGGACACAATCGGTGAATTAGGCGGCTGGTGGGGGGTTGCTGACTTGGCCTTTGTGGGTGGAAGTATTTCTTCTGAAAGGGGAGGGCAGAACATGATTGAGCCAGCTGCCTATGGTGCGGCGGTCTGTTTTGGTCCCCATACCTATAATTTTCGTGATGTTGTCCAGCGTTTGCTCAAGGAACAGGCTGCTCAGGTCGTCAATGATGAAGAGGAGCTTTGTTCCTTTCTTCGCCACTGTCTGGCCTGCTGTTCTGATGCAAGAGAGATGGGCGGGCGGGCCCAGGAGCTTGTGGTTGCCAATCAAGGTGCCACCGTTCGAACGGTCAAGATGCTGCTGGAGCTGTTGCCACCGTCGTTTCCATCAGCGGAAACCGGTGAGGTCGACGATAGCGATTCGCTGGACTCGGCCGCGAAGTTCTTCGATCCCAGGCTGGGACACGAGCGGCGATCGGCATAGAAACGAGCAGTTCGTGCAATGCTGAAGGCCGATTTGAATTCGCGGATTCTGGGAGCCCTAGCGGAATTCACCGGTTCGAGATATTGAAATCCATAGACTCGTCCGCTTGCGAATTCTCAATACAACGGATTATAGTAACCTATCTTAATGTTAGGGATTTTCCATCCTACCCATAGAGTTTCCAGCAGGCAGTTTCCAACAGACAGTTTCCAACAGACAGTTTCCAACAGACAGTTTCCGACGGGAGGAAAGTTGTGGCGACAGGCAAGTATCTCTTCACGAGCGAATCCGTGAGCATGGGACACCCGGATAAGTTGGCTGATCAAATCTCGGACGGGATTTTGGATGCATTACTCAAGCAGGATCCCGCGAGTCGCGTTGCCTGTGAAACGATGGTGACGACAGGGATCGCTGTTGTCGCTGGTGAGATCACAACAAAGGCCGTCGTTGATTACCAGGATGTGATCCGACGTGTGATTCGAGAAGTCGGTTACATTGACGATAAAATGGGCATCTGCAGCGATACTTGTGCTGTGATGGTGTCGATCGACAAGCAAAGCCCTGATATCGCACAGGGTGTTGATGACGACCAGTCTTCAGGAAAGGATATCGGAGCTGGTGACCAGGGTTTGATGTTCGGATACGCTTGCAATGACACCGAAGAGTTGATGCCGGTGCCGATTGCTCTTTCTCATCGAATTCTTAATCGGCTCACCCAAGCGCGGCAGACAGCCGAAGTTGGCTGGTTGCGGCCCGACAGCAAGAGTCAGGTTACGGTCGAATACGAAGGGAGTCGCCCTGTCCGAATCGATACTGTTGTTGTTTCGACGCAGCACGACGAAGACGTTTCGAACTCCGATATTCGTGAGTTCATTATCGAGAACGTGATTAAGCCTGTTCTTCCTGCGGAGTTGGTGACCGATGAAATCACCTATCACATCAATCCTACGGGCCGATTCGTGGTCGGTGGACCTCACGGTGATTGTGGATTGACCGGACGGAAAATCATTGTCGATACCTACGGAGGATGGGGACGGCACGGTGGTGGAGCATTCAGTGGCAAAGATCCAACCAAGGTTGATCGAAGTGCCGCTTACATGGCTCGACATGTTGCCAAGAATATCGTCGCAGCTGGATTAGCAGATCGATGTGAAGTTCAACTGGCCTACGCCATTGGAGTTTCAGAGCCTGTAAGTGTTTTGGTCGATACCGAAGGTACAGGCACGGTCGATGATGAACGTATTTGTGAGGCGGTACGAGAATTCTTCCCGTTGTCACCTCGCGGAATCATTGACTACCTGGATCTGCAGCGTCCGATATTCCAGCAGACTGCCAGCGGTGGACACTTCGGACGCACGGAACCTGAGTTCACTTGGGAGAAAACCGATCGAGCTTCCGAATTGGCTGAGTTGGTCGCGGAGGGTGCTGTTTCCAAGTAGGGATGCAGCGGTTGCGTTTTCTCGCATGTCGTCAACGTGAGAGCGTGTCATGGATGTTGGCTTGCGAAATACGTCGCGAGATTACGAAACGACCGTACGCTCTATTGAGCTGACTGCCGCTTCTGTCGGTTGTGTTGCGCTGTTACTAACAACCGTCTGGCTTGGTGGCCGTCGTTTCGCGGGCATCTTTTCCCCTACCGATTCCAGCACATTGCTCGTAGCCGCGATCCCCTTGATCGTGCTCTGTGCCCTGATCATTCGTTTGCCATTGCGAGGCCGATCTGCCAGGACTTCCGGAGGAATCTGGTTGTATGCCGGTTCCCTGCTTGTTGTTGCTGCAACGATCGTGGTCACGGATGTAAGTGTTCAGGCTCCCTGGGCCTGGATGCTGTTGTGGAGTAGTGTCATCGCGGGTGAGTTCTGGGTTTACAGGCGTTTCCTCTTGCGTGATCGAGTCCTCGCCGCATCGTCTTCGGTCGAATCCATTGGGAGTTTGAAGACGAATATCGATGATGTCGAGGTTGACCAAGATGTTACCGAGCGGCAGGCGGGAATTGGTGAAGATCCTGAGATGCTCGATCCTGAGATGCTCGATCAAGATGTCCTACAGCGATTTGAGCGGTCGATCAGTCCGACGATGGGAGAGATTATCCACGGTACTTGTCGCGCGAGGTTTGCAGTTGGGCAACGGCAGGAAAGCGTGCACCTGGCTTTCTGTCCTCCACTCAAGAATCAACCTGTCGTTGAAGTGGAAACAGTCGATGGGCCGGCTGCCACTGTTAAAGTCGCACTGTTGGTCCCGCACGGAGCGAGATTTGATATCCGACTGGATGAATCCCCGGAAGAACAAGGCGATGTGGTGATCGAATTCTTCGTTCAGGATTCGCAGGATTAGTCAGCCGTCAACACCTCTCGCATTTTCTCCAGAATCTGGGGATCTGGAAGTTCAGGTGTTTCCAGAAGCAAGTGAACGAAGTTGTCTGCCATGATCTCTTCAGGGTGGATGATGTAGCCGGTGTTTCTTCCAATCTGTCGATGAAACGATTTTGAAGTTGTCGGGTCGATCAAAACAGGTGAGTCATCTGCGAGCACCGGCCTCCAACGATCGCCTGCCTGTTCGACAGCCATCAAACGAAACAAGAGCTCACTGAAGAGTGTGCGTTTCGCCAACGTCTCATAGTTGCTCAGCTTTGAAATGAGGACGGGAGTAACATCGACAGGGGATTCTTCCACATCGATACGAATGACGCAATTGATTTGTGATGCATCTGGATTGGTGATCTTGCGAGCGGCAAGCGAATCAGGCAACGGAATGGGGGCCGTTTCGCGGTAACCGACGATCTGGTACAGATCTTTACGCAATTCAGGAGAATGCCGAGACAGAATATGAAAGAGTTCGTGTAAGACGAGTCTTTTCAGATTGTCCTCGCCACGTGAAAGACTCGACTCGGGAAATACAATCGCCTTGCCTCGGCAATGAGGAGCGTTGCTCTCTTCGCGACCCGTGGTTTTGATCAGTTCGATCGTTGCTGGCCATCCGACTTTCAGGCGGCTGAGAAACGGGAGAATCTCGGCCACAACAGATTCGATTTTTTGTTGCTCTTGCTTATCCCAAGGTAGGGCTTGTTCACGCGCGAATTGCAGATATTGGGTTTCGGATATCGGTTGATCGGATGCGAGTCGGATCTGTCGGTCGAAAGGGCTCATTGAGCGAACGAAAGAATCCCGGTTTCCCAGCGTCATGCTCGCTTCGGCAGGAGTCGCAAAACGGATCGAAAATGGGGCTTGGATCGCCGACTCATTGGCTTCCAATGGGGGGGCGGCGAGCAGCATTCCGCAAAGGTAACAGGCGACAGACAGGAGTAATATCGGCCAGCGTCGCATGCTTCTTTTCGGGCAGAGAGGATTTGTGGTTGGTGAATTGAGAGGCCGGTGGAATAATACACGATATTGGCATCGAATTGTATGGTTCGGCTGTCGGATGTGCGCTCTCGCCCTAATTAAATTGGATTGATTATCATGGCCCGTTGGCCGCGTCACGTGTGGACGACACTCTTTACCTATCTGACGATTTTCCTTTTGTTCCCACTTTTGTGCCTCGCCTGCTACGGCTTTGTGCAGGGATGGTGGTTTTAGTCGTTTCGCACTTCCCGTGATGTGACGACCGTGGAAGACTCTGCATGCAAGCTGCCTCGAAAGATCGACTGAACGCTCATCTCAAAGCTTACCAACAGGAGCATTTGCTCGCATTTTGGTCGGACCTTGAATCGGAATCACAGGACCAATTGGCTCGGCAGTTGGACGCCATCGATTTTGAATTGATGCAGCAACTGCATGTTGGTAACGGTGAAACCGAGGACCTTGAAACAATTGCCAGCCGAGCGACCTCGCCCGCAGCTGTTCGTTTGGAGGATGGGGCGCGTGACTCCGATGATGCACATGAGGCGGCTGGTGCCCTGATTGCCGCTGGCAAGATAGGCGCCATGTTGGTCGCGGGAGGCCAGGGGACCCGTCTCGGGTTTCCTCATCCGAAAGGCATGTTTCCGATCGGACCGTTATCGGATCGTTCCCTATTTCAGATGCACATCGACCAGCTGTTGGCGATAGGCGCTCATTATGGTGTTCGCCTCCCTCTTTATCTGATGACGAGTCCGGCGACGCATGACCCAACGCTGAAGTTTTTGCAGGAGCATGATAACTTTGGTCTGCCCGGAGAAGATTTGCGCGTGTTCTGCCAGGGGACGATGCCCGCCGTCGACCTCGATGGCAAACTCCTCCTGGATGCTCCCCATCATGTTGCGGAAAGTCCTGATGGTCACGGCGGGATGCTCGCTGCCTTTTGCAACAGTGGGTGTCTGCAAGATGCTCAGGAACGTGGATTGGAGCAACTCTTTTACTTTCAAGTCGATAATCCGCTTGCCAAGGTATGTGACAAATCATTGATTGGTCATCACTTGCTGGCCGATTCGGAGATGACGACGCAGGTCGTTGCTAAAGGAGCTCCGGACGACAAGGTTGGCAACGTGGTGGATGTCGATGGGCGTCTGATTGTCATCGAGTACAGCGATCTCCCCACAGAGATTGGCGAACGGAGGAATCCCGATGGAACGCTTGAGCTATGGGCTGGAAATATCGCGATTCATGTTTTTCGCGTCGATTTTCTGGAGAGAGCTGCTCAGTCGAAATCAGCCTTGCCATTTCATCGGGCGCGAAAAAAAGTGCCCTTTGTTGATGAGCGGGGCGAGCTGGTGGAACCAACAGAGCCGAACGCCACGAAATTCGAGCGTTTCATTTTTGACTTGATGCCTTCCGCGAAGAATGCGATTGCTGTGGAAGCGGCAGAGGCCGATGTTTTTGCTCCCGTGAAGAATGCGAGCGGATCGCCGAAAGATACGCCGGAAACGGCTCAGGCCGCGATCCTGGTAAGAGACCGCCTGAGGATTGAGAGCAGTGGCGTTGAGCTTGCCCCTGACATTGCGATTGAAATAAATCCTCGTTACGCCTACGACGCGAAAGCATTACGAGATAAACTGCCGCAGGGCACAAAAATTGACAGGGACACCTACTTTCATTGATGTGTTTGAAATGGGCGAATGAGCTTTAAGGAGATCTTTCATGCTGAATGCGGTCATTATGGCGGGTGGTGCCGGAACAAGGTTTTGGCCCGCCAGTCGCCGCCAACGTCCGAAACAGTTGCTCGACCTCGCCGGCGGACGTTCCATGATTCAAGCTACCGTGGATCGCTTGGGTGAGCTTGTTTCTCCGGAACACGTCCTGGTGGTCACGAATCAACAACTTGTTTCGTCCATCCGGGAGCAGTTGCCGCAGTTGCCACCCGCTTCGATTCTGGGGGAACCTTGTAAGCGGGATACTGCCCCTTGCATTGGCGTGGCAGCGGTATGGGTCCAGAAGATTGATCCTG
>Ga0163179_10002907_pt1 | contig 11769 bp, 8 predicted proteins | sample AtlANTMetagenome_FD_109643 | JGI IMG/M metagenome (GOLD analysis project Ga0163179, IMG submission 109643) | Marine eukaryotic phytoplankton communities from the Atlantic Ocean - Atlantic ANT 2 Metagenome | ecosystem: Environmental > Aquatic > Marine > Oceanic | place: North Atlantic Ocean... | reverse complement strand
TTCTAAAGGAGGAAGAAAAGGTAAAACTTTGGGTTTTACTACTTCGCGCGGAGATAGAAATTCGCCTCGATGGTGGCGATGGGTTAAGCGCAAATGTGCTTCAGGCCTTTCTTGCATTACAAGGGTAGTAGGAGAGGGGGGTGTTTTTTTCTGTAATTTGGCAATTTTTGCTAGGGCTACCTTAGTGTTCTTGGAAGTGTTAATATAGTAAAGTCGTAGCTTATTACGTGCTTTTTGATCGAGATCCTCTTCTTTTTGGACAAGAAGTTTTTCAATGTCACCCGGCAATTCTTTTGCTTTCGGTTTAATCTTTTGGCTAGTTACAGATAATCGAAATCTACCAAGACTTGCTGAGTAATGGCGGCTAAAATCAAGCTGAAGTTTGATTGTTTTAGTTTTTAGAGGTTCAGATAATTGCCATACAGCTTGGCTATGCTTTCCTTCACGTCCGCTGGTTGACCAACCAGTTTGTAAGTCTCCATCCGCAGCCGCCATCGCGCTAGGCTTACTACTTCCTATCCATTGCTTAGCATAATTTTCGGAGCCAGAAGTAATTTCTATCGGCTTTCCATCTGAGGTAAGTGAAATTTCACTCAAGAAGAAGTCTCCTTTTGGTCCTTCATAATAAGCCCGGCCAGGGCCTCCCTTAGGTAGTCTTTCATCTGGTAGGGCTTCAAGACGAATTGAAGTGATATTTTTTGGCAGGTTTGTAAACTCAAATTTGTAAACATCGTGTTTACTAGTATCGCCTCGAGCAAAAATTGAGCCATCTTCGAGTAACTCTAGCCAGCCGATGCTCGTTTTCATCTTGCTGGGGATTATGTTGATCCATGAAACTGCATTAGTTTTTTGAGTCTTTATCCAAGTATCGTACTTTGCTTTATCTATGGGGAGTTTAAGGAGTTGTGTTACGATTCTACTTTCATTTGATTGGTGCTGAGCCTTTTGTTCTGGGGTTAATAGTGTTAATTCAGGCTCGGAACTATTGTTTAAAAACGCCATCATTTCGTAATATGAGCGATGTGGCACTGGATCAAATTTGTGAGTATGACATTGTGCGCATCCGAGTGTGAGCCCGAGCCAAGTTGTGGCTGTTGTGTTAACTCGATCAACCATGGCATAAAAACGAAACTCTAAAGGATCAATTCCGCCCTCTTCATTGACCATCGTATTTCTGTGAAAGCCAGTGGCAATACGTTGACTTTGTGTTGCTTTTGGTAACATGTCGCCAGCGATTTGTTCGACGGTAAACTGATCAAATGGAAGGTCATTATTGATAGCGTTGATTACCCAGTTTCGCCAAGGCCATATGGATCGTGGTCGGTCTTTCTCATATCCGTTTGTATCTGCGTATCGAGCCAAATCCAGCCAAGGTAATGCCCAATGTTCGCCAAATTCTGGTCGATCCAGCAGTCGGTCTACCAATCTTTCATAGGCGTTTGGCTTTGTGTCTTCCACGAACAATCGTATTTCCTCAGGAGTTGGAGGAAGCCCTATTATGTCTAAGGAAAGCCTTCGAATTAATTTAAAACGATTGGCTTTTGGAGTAGGAGCTTGTCCGTTGGCTTCGAGGTAGGCTAGTGTGAAATAGTCTATTTCGTTCCTAGCCCATTCGGGTTGATTAATCTTAGGTAAAGAAACTGCCTTCGGGGTTATAAAGGCCCAATGATCCGTATATTTAGCTCCAGCTTGAACCCACTCATTTAATAACTGTTTCTGAGCTTCTGATAAAGGTTTCTTCGCCGATGGCGGGGGCATTATATCATTAGGATTTTTGTGATTAATTCGTTCAACTAATTTAACGAACGAAGCTTCTTCAGTGGGTATATCCAGTCGTAGATCGGCCTCCCTTGTTTTTTTGTCTGGCCCATGACATTTAAAACAATGCCCGGCTAAAATCGGGCGGATGTCACGTTGAAAGTCTGGTATGGCAAAAGCCGTGATTTCAATTATAAAAAATGTGATTAGCCAAGGGGTTTTTAAAATTGCACGGCCGACAATCATTTGAGGGTATTATGCAATGATATCCTTCACCACTTTGCCGTACACATCAGTAAGTCGATAGTCTCGACCACTGTAGCGATAAGTAAGTTTTTCATGATCGAGCCCCATCTGATTAAGTATGGTCGCATGAAGATCATGGACATGAACGCGGTTTTCTACAGCAGAGCAGCCAAATATGTCTGTAGCCCCGTAACTATAGCCGGGTTTGACTCCCCCTCCTGCCATCCACATCGTAAATCCATAGTGATCATGGTCGCGTCCATTTTTTCCTTCAGAAGTTGGAGCACGACCAAATTCCCCGCCCCAGACAACAAGCGTTTCATCTAATAAGCCGCGGGTTTTCAGATCTTTAAGAAGTGCGGAGATACCTTGGTCACAGGCTTTTGCTAAACGGGCGTGGCCTCCTTTGATATCGCCGTGCCCAGTGTCCCAAGCGATATCGTATCCGTCTATAGAGTGAGAAAGCTGAACAGTCCTAACTCCCCGCTCGATCAGGCGCCGAGCAATCAGGCAGCCCTTTGCATATTCGCTGTCGCCATAGAGATCTTTTGTCGTCTTGCTTTCTTTTGAAACATCAAAAACGTCTGGCACACTGAACTGCATCCGGAAGGCCATCTCCATCGCTTCAATGCCAGCTTCAATCTGTGCATCTTTTTCACGTCGTGCTAAAAATTCACTATTAAGTTTAGTGAGAAGATCTGCTTGTTTTCGTTGTTCGTTGCGATTCAGATTTGCATTCTTTAGATCAGCAATAACAGCGTCTGGCTTCATGCTGTTTATATTAACGTACGAACCTGCATAGGCCCCTGGCAAGAAAGAGTTACCCCAGTTGGCGAGTTTGCCCCTAGGTTGTGCTCTTGGTGACATTGCAACGAATCCGGGAAGGTTGTCACTATCACTGCCAAGTCCGAAGGCCAGCCAAGAACCAAGGCTGGGGCGGTTCGGCTGTATGTGGCCAAGGTTCATCATCATGATGGCGCCGGCGTGTTCCGGAATGTCCGTATGCATTGAGTGAATGAAGCATATATCATCGACCATCTTGCCTACTTCCGGGAAAATATCACTGACCCACTTTCCAGTCTGGCCATATTGCTTAAAGCCAAAAGGCGATGGCATTAAGCCGTTCTTCGTATTTCTAAGCGTCTTCCGGTCGACCAAGCTAGGGCGTTTTCCTGCATGTTCTTTGAGGGCCGGTTTGTGGTCGAATGTGTCCACCTGTGAGGGTCCTCCAGGCATGAATAATTGAATAATTCGTTTCGCTTTAGGTGCGAAGTGGGGAACTTTAGGTGCTAGAGGCGAGGAAGAGCCATGCAATGATGAAGAAAAGCCTGTTTTTTCACCTATTAATCCTGCTAAGCCGATGGTTCCAAATCCTGCTCCCAGTTGCTTAAGCATCTCACGGCGTGTTTTGGGTGCTCGCATCAATCGTCGTACGGCGAGTTCGTGATTGGAAAATTTCATAACACAGTGTTTGTACGGATATAATTAGCTAATTTTAGCTTATGGCCAATTATTTTTATTTAAATTAGCTAATTATTTTTTGATAAGATTCAATCAAAAAATACCCAATAAATCTTAAAAATCCAATCAGTGTTGTAATCGCTTATCGAGATAGTGGGCAAGGTCCGGGAGGTCATACCACAGTAGCGCGTTTGGAATAATATGATCAACCATATTGCTTCGAAGCGGTTTTGCGACCACGTCTTTTACCCAACTATTCACAGGAGATTCTTCAAGCTCTACTTTCGATATGCTTTTATTCAATGCTGCGGCATGAAGTGCCACCGGAGCGGCAGCTTGCAGGCCAATAAGCCTAATATTATTTGTAGCTTTAAAATTATCGATATAATCAACTACTGAGAGCAAATCGCTAACACGCTGTCCAAGTAAAGGTCGTCCTATATGAGTGGCAACATTAGCAATCCGATGAGCATGGCTTTGGTATTTCTGATTGCTTCCCTGATCTTTTGTCTCGCCGAATCCACGCAGATCAACAGTCAAAACTGCCGTATTTTTTTTGATTAATGTTTGAACTGCGCCAGATTTAACTACGTGTTTCATTCCGAGGCTATTTGCAATTATGACTATATCTAGTTTTATGCCGTCATGATCTAATGGCTGGAAAAATAGTGCAGGTACAGGCATGCCATCGGGCTGCTCAAAAACAAATTCATCGACCTGCGCCCATTTTGTGAGTGTTCGATTTTTCATTTGAACATTCGTTATACCTTGTGACTCTGCAAGGCCGATCAACTCGCGGACTTTGCTCAAAGTTTTTTGGTTATTATTTTTCCAAAACTTTTTTCTTTTCTCGTTTAGTTTCTTGGCTAGTTGCAAGTTGATATCGACAACGTCTTTTTCATTATGAAATTCTTTAAAAATTTGCCCGCTACTCGTAACTTGTAATTCAGCATCTGTGAACAATTGAATGTTCCTTGGTTCGATTATAGAAAATGGGTCATTGTAGAGCCATTGCAGCATCCAGCGTGTGGCTTCTTGGCGATGACCAATATGCATGCCGTGTTTCGCATCGCATTCAAAGTAGGAAAAACGTTTGTGATGACCCAACATCGAGAATGCCGCTACTGCATCGAGGATCGTTTCTCGAGTTGAGTTGATTTCAAAAAAATCTCTAGTTGCAGCGAGGATGTTGGTTGGGCGAGGAAGCCGCATCAATGTATAGTCAATATGATCTATTCCGTGAAGTCCCTCAGATGCCAAGTGTTGACATCCGTCAGCCGGGCCGCTTTGGCCCAAAAATTTATCTGTTCGCTGCATTGTGTAACACGATGGTGCAGCAGGTCCTATACGGTCATCTAGTGCCATTAAGAATGTTGTTTGTGTTCCTCCCCCGCTTGTCCCTGTCATGCCTATCGCTTTTGATTTATCAACTTCAGGCCGAGATAGTAGGTAGTCGATCGACCTAATTCCGTCCCAAGCTGAGTACCAAACAACACTACGGCCCACTAGCTGTGAACCATGATTTAGTAGCGTGTGTGTAGTCGTTCCGTAGCGCTGAGCTTTGGGTTGCTGCGTCCTTTCTCCCTGAGATATTGGATCATAGCTAAGAACGACAAAACCGTTTTGCGCAAGTAAAGCGCAGGCGGTTTGATAAGCTTTATATGCTTTTCCATTTGCAGAGTGTCCACAGGCAAATAGTACCCCTGGCCAAGGGCCGGACCCTTTTGATGGCAGGTATAAAAGCGCGGTGACGTGATGGTTGGGGAGACTTTCGAAAAGCACCTTTTCCACTCGGTAACTTTTCCCGTTTAAACTTCCAGTAACTTGGGCATTAAGTGGTGTTTTTTCTGGAAAAATTCCGATAGTTTTGCGGAATTTTTTGTTTAGGTCGATTAGGTGTTGCCGAAGGTCTTCGGGGGACTTTAGGGCTTTGGACAATCGCTTTGCTCTTTTTTGGTCAAGCCAATGACTCTCAGTAATGAGAGTATTCCAGAGTGTCTGCTTTTGGTTTCCCTTCAGTACTTGAAGATTTAAGGGCTTTTCTTTCTGCCCAATTGCTTGGCCAGAACAAAAGCAGAGCATAATTAATGCTAATAGCCTTAAATTCATGTGTGGGAGATGATTGCTTAAAACCGAAGAGGGGTCACGACTTCAAGTTGTTTTTCGTATGCCTCATTTAAGCGTCCTGTTTTTTTATTCGCAGTTCATAAATTCTATCTAGTTGTTTAGTGCTTTTCTTTTTATCTCTCAAATCGATTTTTTCAAGGGATTTGATATTGAATTGCCGGTCGCTTCTGGTGCTATCAAATTAACGTTGCCGGCCGGGCAACCAAATTACTTTGTTTGGCTAGTCTAATGGTATTTCCACATTTTTATTACAACTTGGGTAGGGAATATTCATTGCGTTTTTTAAAGAAATTTAATGATAATTATTCTTAATTAATATTTTCATCAGTAGCTGCTCCCTTTTTAAAAATGAAAAAAGGCTTGTAAGGGATAGTTTTTCCAGTAGTTTGCTCCCCCCCAAATAGGGAATGAGAGGTACAAATGTCTAGAGTTTGTGAATTAACAGGGACTGCGCCCGTTACAGGGAGTCGTATCCGACGTAGCGGTAAGGCCAAGAAAAAGGGCGGTATTGGTATGCATGTGACTAAGGTTGTGAAACGTCGTTTCCTTCCGAACTTGCAGCGCGTTAAGGCGGTAGTAGACGGTGAAGTGAAATACATCCGCGTCACAGCCAAGGCTATAAAGAAAGGGCTTGTGACTAAGCCGCTAAAAAGGAACTGGAAAAAGCCTGAAGCCTGAAGACTGGCACTTATCTTAGAATTTTGTAGGGACTCTTAGAGAGTCCCTTTTTTTTGTTCTACCAACTTGTTTGTTAATTTGCGATGCGATAGAGGTGAGACTTCGTTCGGAGAATGAATGTCTGTTTGTGAACTGCTGGAGAAGCCATAAATCCATCATCTAGTTTGTTAATGGCTAGCACATGATATTCTGGTTTTGCTGCGACCACTGTAGTTTTGCCTTCTTCGCTAAAGAAGAAAATGCGCTTTCCATCCGTGACGGGAGAAGCGGAATAGTTGCCGCCTATGCGCTCACTCCATAAAACTTTGCCAGACTTTGCTTCTACGCATGAGGCTACTCCGCCGTCGGCAATCATGTAAATGTGCTCCTTTATCAACAAGATAGAAGGCTTGTTACCAACGCTTCGCTTCAGTCTCCATTTAATATGTGTTTTCGAAGCTTCTCCCCTTGCTCCTGGGTCGACCGCAAGTAGTTGTCCCTTGGCAAAACCAGTAGGATAAAAAACCAACCCTTGTCCGTAAACAGGGCGTGTGCTTGCTGAATGTTGGGCCCTCTCCGTGATTCGCCAGATTTCCCTTCCACTGAGTGGGTCGTATGAATAGCAAGCCATTGCTCCAATGCTAATTAATTGTGTAATGCCTCCATGTTTGATGATATGCGGCGTAGAGTACCCCTTTCGTACATCTCCATCACGAAAAGGTTTGCCGTCAGCTCCGAGATCCTGGAAATCAACGCTTCTATTCGTCTTCCAGATTGTTTTGCCTGTCCGTTTATCGAGAGCAGCAACATACTGAAAATCTGCGCCATCAAAAGTTAGTATTAAAAGATTTTTGTAAAGAATTGGAGATGAGCCCGAGCCTCGAAAGTGATCACATACAAAATCATCTCGGGTCCAAAGCACTTTTTTCGTTTTAGTATTTAGGCAGGCAGTTCCAGCAGATCCCCAAGTAAGATACACATAGCTGCCTTCAATAATAGGCGTTGGAGAGGCGTATGTGTTAAATTTATGAGCGTACTGTGGCTTGTCAACGTGAAACAACTGCTTTGTAAAACCGAGTTTTCCGCTCTTTGCATCTATAGAAATTACTGAAAGTTCATGACCTTTTTCGTCAGCGTTAGTTAGCCACAAAGTATCACCAGAAACCACCGGAGAAGACCAAGCTCGGCCAGGTAAAGCTATTTTCCAGTCTATATTTTTTGATTCGTTCCATTCGGCTGGCAATTTGCCTCCATTTGGAATGAACCCTGTTCCGAGTGGGCCACGAAATTGGGACCAATCAGCCTGCACAGTCATTAACTTAGCAAAGACTAATCCAATATAAACTATGCGTTTAATCTTTCCAAAAGACCAAACAGCTATATTGGATATTAACATGAAATACTTATAATGCATTTTATTATTTCTTATTAAAAATTTTTATTACTCACGCATGCTACTTCGAGACTCGCAAGTAAAAACAAAAGTTAATTCTTTTTAAGAAGTTGCCATATGAGGACGAATGCAGGAGCAAAATCCTTTGGGGATGCTGCAATCCAATCGTCAATTTGACTTATTGAAAACCAGCCGCCATCAGAGATTTCTTCAGGGTCTAGCTGAAATGGACCTTCATGAAATAATTTATAAACCCACACAAACTCCTGACCAGTCTCCACGCAGGCATCAATCTTAAACAAGCGCTCTGGAGGTTGTTTAAGTTTAAGGCCCAATTCCTCCCTAGGTTCACGAAGAATACAACTGTCGTAATCCTCTCCAGAATCAAGATGTCCAGAGGCTGATGAGTCCCAAGTATCTGGAAAGCAGTCTTTTTTGATAGAGCGTTTTTGTAGAAAGAGTTCCCCTATCGAATTGTATACTAATAAATGAATTGCACGATGCCTTAAGCCCATCCGATGAACTTCGCTGCGTGTTTGCTGCCCAATAACTTCATCACACTCGTTTACAACATCAAAAATTTCTTCAGTCATCTTGTTTTGTTTGATGTAGATATTTAGTCATTTCAATAAATTGTTCTAGGGATACTTTTTCTCCTCGAATTTTTTCGTCTAGTCTGAGCTCCTCAAAAATTGCTAAAACTTCTTCTTTAGGCCAGTCGTGCTTGAGTAGTTTCATAAGTTTTTTTCGTCTTTCAGAAAAGCCTCGTTTAATGATTCTTTTAAAGACGACAGTTTCTTCAATTGTAAGCAATTGCCTATCTCGCCTAATTAATTGAATGCAGCAGGAATCAACATTTGGTTCAGGGAAAAAACAACCGCGCGGAATTTCAAACGATTGACCAGTTAAGTAATGAAGCCGGATTAGAAGAGAGAGGACCCCGTATTGCTTTGTGCCTGGCTCTGACATGAGGCGGCGGGCAACTTCAAGTTGAAGTGTCACAACCATTGCGCTTGGGCGATGTTCTCCCCATGCCAAATCTATCATGAGAGGAGAAGCAATGGAGTAGGGTAAGTTTGCAACCAGTTTGTAATTAGACCAGTTGAGTTCTGATCTTCGAATTAGTTGAAGCGCATCCGCATGCTGAAGTTGAAAATTATTAAAATTTTCAAATTTCTTTTTTAATACATTGATTAATCTCCGGTCTTTCTCGATAGCGGTCACATGCCCTGCTGCTTTAAGTAGAGGCTCTGTCAAAGGGCCAAGGCCGGGCCCGATTTCAAGTATTTTGTCATTAGGCTCAATTTGGGCTAGATCCACTATCTTTTGCAATTGATGTTGATCGTGCAAAAAATTTTGTCCCAGCGATTTAGTGAGTTGTATGTCTTCCTCATGAAGAATGCTTCTGATTTCGGAGAGTTTCATTGGAAAGCATCTTTCCGTATAAATTTGCATTGGGCTTTATCCCTAATGACACTATATGAATCGTTTTTCATTAAAAAATTAGCCTTAATTTGTTCATAAGAGGGATACTTGTCCTCGGTCAAAAGACAAAAGGTATTTGGCGGAGAGTGTAAGGCGACTTTGCCGCACATAGTCGTATAGGTTTTTAAAACTAAAGATGATACGATCATATATTAAGCTTCGGCAAAATTTTTCCAGAGATGAGCGCTCATTTTGATGCCACGTGTAAATACCTCTAAATCAATTTTTTCGTTTGGGGAATGGAGATTGTCATCAGGCAGAGCGAGCCCGAGCAGATAAGTGTCAACTTTTAGGATTTGGGCAAAGTGTTCGACGATAGGAATCGATCCCCCCTCTCTCAATAACACAGGCTCATGACCAAATGCAGACTTGAGAGATTTAAGTGCGGCTTTGGCTAATCCTCCTTTTGGCGAAACGATGTAGGGATCTGCTACGTGACCAAGCTCTACTTTGATTTTCATTGTTTCAGGGCAAAGCTTCTTAATATGCTGCGCTACTATTCGAAGGATTTTAGCGGCGTTCTGATTTGGAACCAAGCGCATGGTTATCTTTGCACTAGCGTAACTTGGAACAATCGTTTTACTTCCTTCTCCCTGGTATCCACTCGTGAGTCCATTAATTTCAAATGTTGGACGAGCAGCACGATGTTCGTTCGGAGTAAATCCTTTTTCACCAAAAAGTGATTTAACACCCAGCAGCTTTTTGAAGTTCCTTTCGTTGAATGGGATTCGGGCCATTTGTTTTCTTTCGTAGGCGCTAAGTTTAATAACATCATTATAGAAACCAGGAACCGTAATGCGTCCGTTTTTGTCTATCATTTTTGCAAGGAGCTTACTCAATGCAATTGCTGGGTTTTCGATTGCCCCCCCGTAAATGCCGGAATGTAAATCTCGATTCGGGCCTTCGATTCGGACCTCAAGAGCGGCTACTCCACGAAGTGCATATGTTAGTGCCGGGTGCTTGAGGTCTGGCATACCTGTATCTGAGACGACAACCCCTTCACATTTTAATTCGCGCTTATTCTTTTTGAGAAAGCTTACTAATGCTTCGCCCCCAACTTCTTCCTCACCTTCAATTAGAAAAGTTAAATCACATGGCAATTCTGTATTTGTCTTCAGATAAGCTTCAACTGCTTTGAGATGTGCGAAGTGCTGCCCTTTATTATCGCTAGCTCCACGTGCGAAAAGGTTGCCCTTACGAACCTCTGGAGCAAAAGGCGATGATGTCCATAGTTCAAGTGGTTCGGGTGGTTGAACATCGTAGTGTCCGTAAACGAGAAAGTGAGGCTTGCTTCCATTGGTTTTTTGTTTGGTTGTTAGTGTAACAATCGGGTGCCCCGAGGTTTTGTGTACTTTAGTTTTTAGTCCGATCGATCTTCCGTGACTTGCTAGCCATTGAGCACAGTTTGTCATATCAATCTTGTGCTTGCTTTGGGCAGAGACACTTGGGAAACGGAGGTACTCAATTAGTTCTTCTACGAATTTTTGATTGTTAGTTTCTAGGTAGTCCGAGATCTGTTTCATTAAACTTTAGTTTTCTTTTTAGCCTTTTTTGAAAAACTAGGGCTAGTAGTTTGATTAAATTGGAGCTGGTAGCCTTGTATTTTTAAGTCCAATTTACTAACGGGCTTCAATTTAGTTCGAGACAAGCAGTTGGCCAAGCGAGAACCGGTTTAGACTTTTTTCATGACAGGAATTGAAACTTACTGCACGTTTGGGGCGTAGTATTAAAGCCTAGTCTAATTTTGACTGCCTTTTGCTGAGATAAATGAAAAAACTACTTTTTAGTAGCCTAATAGCTTTTTCTTTAATGCAGGCTATTTTTGCGGCCCCGGCGCTGCAGGATCTGTTGCCTGCTGAAACTGTTTTTTTAGCCGCGTTCCCTGATTATGCTTCAGCAGATAGGAATTTAAAATCTGGAGTAATAGGTGGGCTTTGGAATAGCGCCGAGATGAAATCATTTCGGGTAAAAATAGAAAAGGGGTTTGAGGATGATATATTAGGCAATATCAAAGAGAGGTTCGGGCTCGAAATTAAAGAATTTGAAGAGATCGCAAATGGCCCCGTGGCGTTTGCAATAGTGCAAGGAAAGAGCCCCGAGGCAGAGCCAGGATTTCTAGTATTAATCGATGCAGGAAAAAAAACTTTTACTTTAAGTCGGACAATTTCTCGACTTGAAAGAAATTGGAAAAAGAATGGTCGCAAGGTTAGCCGGACTTCAGTAGGGGGGAAAAAATTTATTTCATTGATTGGATCTAGTGGGAAACAGGTGCTTCATTTGGGCAGGGAAAAGGGATTGTTTTTAGCAGGAAATGACAAGGACTTACTAGAAGATCTGATAGAAAGAAATAGCGGTAAGGGAATGGGTTCGCTTTCTACTAATCCCACATTCGCATCCGACAAAGCCATGGTGCTTGAAGGTGCCGATTTGTTTGTTTGGGTTGATTTTAGTCAAGTCCTCCCTCAGATAATTAGCAACGCGCCGAATGGCGCTGATTTGGGGTTGAACATTCAGGATATTTTAAACTCTTTAGGTCTAGATGGCTTTAAATCCATGGCGGCTGTTTTTAAAGAGCAAAATGATGGTGCTCATTTTGATTTTTTTATTGGTTTACCGGAACAAAAAAGAACAGGGTTTCTTGG